>Ga0302319_10002235_pt1 | contig 42277 bp, 45 predicted proteins | sample Bog_T0_2_FD_203319 | JGI IMG/M metagenome (GOLD analysis project Ga0302319, IMG submission 203319) | Peat permafrost microbial communities from Stordalen Mire near Abisko, Sweden - Bog_T0_2 | ecosystem: Environmental > Terrestrial > Soil > Wetlands > Peat | place: Sweden: Abisko, Stordalen Mire...
TCGAGCAGCCCGAGCAACTCAGCAAGAAGTCTCCGAGGTCAAGGCCGGATGGCGTGCCCGTGGTGCTGGAAAGATTTGGCGTGAACAACAAGGTGCTGGTTGTCGAATCGTTCGAACTGGAACTGGTTAGTGTGAGGGTGGTGGCGATGGGACTGCCGTTCGAAGACACAAAGCCTGTGCCCGGTGCGTTAGTGGTATAGGTAATTGATCCGGCCATAGCATTGCCAGCCAGCATCAGGGCGGCGACCCCTGCGATGGATACTGCCTGAGTAAGACGTTGAATAATCATTTCTTGTTTTGTTCTCCTGAGATTTACGTTCCGCATTCTGGATTACCGAATTCCGTTCCGGGCACGGCACCGGGCGGGTTAGCAACAGCACCCCCATGACCAAAGCAATACCGCCTCAGTTATCTTCCGGCTTGCAATCTAATCGATTCAAACAATAGAACCAACCGCCAGTCGGCAATGCCGCGGTGCGATTGCAACCTACCGACGATAGCCGGTCAGGTGACGACGGAGCGTCACGCCGCATATGTCAGCGCTTGATCTTCCCGCGCAATCGCAGCACCCGCGATGCCCGCAGCAGATGGGGAGATCGGCGCCGCCGACTCAAAGCGATGCCAACAGGAGGCAACGGCGAAGCCATAGATTTCGCAACGAACCAGAGACCCGGTCATCACAAGCCGGAGCGCCGTACCGTCAATCCCCTGCGCAGGCCAATCGATTGACAGCTCCACGGTCACACCCGGGCGAAGCTGGTGATTACACGCGACCGTAACCTCACCGCTGCTCATGGTCAGGACCCGTCCCTCCCCGGAAGAGGTGCTCGTCTCAGCCAGAGTCCGGAAACGGAATGGCAAGTCCAGCACAAAGCGGGGCCGCGATGGCAACCTCGAAGCCGCGCCGAACATGCGACGTTGCCGCGAAGCACTCTCTGCCCGCGGCAAAGAGGGAGCGTCAGATTGGCAGAGGCGAGTCATAGATTTTTACCATGACGCGCTGACGCGCGGCTGTTCGCCGACCTGCCAGGGCTGACTGGAGGACTGATCGGCGGCCTCCTGACAGACGATACAGGCCTCGGCCCACGGCACTGCCGCGAGACGTTTACGGCCTATTTCGCGATCGCAATCGACGCAGAGCCCATATGTGTTCGACTGGATGCGATCGAGTGCGGAACGCACGTCGTGCAGCAGTTGGGTGTCGCGGTTGATGACCCCGACCGCGAGATCTCTTTCCTGACCACCCTGCGTCTGCTCCATTTCGTCGGCCGTTGCTTCCACCGCGAGCACAGCGCGGCCGCGGCTTCCATTGGTTAATTCCTCGCGCTTATTTAACAAGGCCGTGCGGTGGTCGTTCATTTCCGTTTGCGTCATTTTCTACTCCTTCGACGGGTAATGCGGTGCAGGAGGCGTGCCAGACGGGAATCATCGGCCCGATCGAGCCACAAGCCCCGTTTTGTCAGGTGTATGGACCGAATCCGCCCTGGTGGCCGGACACGGGCAAAGACTCGATAAACGACCATATGCGGTCACAGGTCGACGCCGAGAGAGCACAGCGTCAGTTACCTTCATTCGCTGTTTATGGAAAGCGGCGAGCAAACAGCCGGTAGCCAGCAGCAAGAAAGAGTTCGGTTCGGGCGTGGAAGTCGCTCCGCAACCGTTCACGTCGGTCGTGCCCGCGAGTGTATTGGCCGTCTCCGCGAACACACACCCATTGACCGTTCCGGCCAGGATGCCGCTTCCGCCCACACCAGCCGACATGGTGAAACTGATGCCCGCGAAGATGTCTCCATCCCAGACTTCGGGCGTGGCGCCTGGGTCGATGGTGGCGCTGCCGCCGATGATCCAGTAGATGTTACTCGCGAGAGCACCATTTATGAGGTTGAAGTTCAGAGGACCATTGACTGTCAGACTGCCGTTGGTTCTGAGTATGAAGATTTCGCCGCTGTTCCCCTGGGCGTCAAAGGTTAAAGTTTCGTTGGCAACGGACGTTACATCAGTCGGAGTAAAGGCATAGACGTTATTGCCGACGAAAGACTGGTTTGTGGTCAGGCCGGAGACCAGGGGTTGCGTGACCGGTTCGCTCAGGGCCTGGTTGTAGGCGGTAATGAAGTCGTTATAGGCGGCGATGGCTGCGGGATCCCCCGCCGCGTAAACGTTACCGGTAGCGAGGCCCGGAGGGAAGCCGGTTGTGGCAGTGGTGGAGCCGACGTTGCCGACAACGAGGGAAACACCGGTATTGGAGATGGTGCCACCCAGCAGGCCGAAGGACGCGGCGGAGCCGAGATTCGGCAGGACGGCGCCGGCGCGGGAAGGCAGGGCGGAAAATGCCAACGCCGCGAGCAATGCGACGGTTCCGGAAAACGAGCGGGGCCTCAAGAGCACCTCCAATCGGCCTTGTAGTGGGCGGAGTCATGCAAGCCGGCGAGGTACTTTCCCGCCTTCAACATTGAAAACGCCCTGGCGGAATCGAGGGTACTTCGGACGACGTCTTCACAGACACGAAACTGAGGCTGGCGATGGTCCTCAACGAATACGCTGAAGCCGTTGATTCCGTCGCCTGCCTGAACCCGCAATTCGAGCGGACCATATTTACTGCGGCAGCCGTGGCGGATTTTTTCGACGGGTTTACGGAGGATGCTACGTAGAAAGAAGACCAGGCCAATGAGACCGGTTACGACTACGACAATGAGGGTGAGCCAATCGGAGGGTTTATCTGAGTGCACGCGGTTCCCTATTGCAGGTTGCGCGCCACAGGACGGGAGGGAGTCTGCGGGATTGAGAGCGGAGTCCGGGGATACTGTCCGCGCGGCTACCACCGCGTCCGGAGGCTCATGTGAGACCCCCCTGTAGAATCACGCAGATACAGGCGCCTGCTGAACGAGGTGTTTAAACGATTTTGGGGTAGCGCCCGTTTCGGCGGCGACGCGAAGCGTCATTAGCCAGTTGGCGCAAGGCGTCACTGGTCCGATTGACAATCGGACCGCAGGTTGCCAACCAGGTTTCCAACCCGCCCCACAGCTACCAGGGAAATGCGGAAACTCCAAGGCTTGCGCTGGAAACCTGCCGTACGCGGTTATGTGAGCCCGTCGAGCTTCGCTCGACCCACAAGCTGAGACCCCCATGTAGAATCAGGCAGATACGGACGCCTGCCGAACTCGGCCCGACCTCCTGCAATACCGCATGGACCGAGGTCGTGCCGTTCCCGGGCGTTTCCGTACCGCTCCTTCACAGTCGCGGCGCGGAATCGGTCGAGCGCTCTGCCGCCAGGCAGAGGCTGCCGCTGAAGCATGTGCTACCTGGGCAGCAGCCTTCTCAAATTCGCCAGGCAACCACTCTTCCACCTGTTGAGCAAGCTCTCACTCGAGGCAACGGGCTTTCGCCCGCTTTCCCTCCGGCCGACGTGTTCCATTCTTCCACTCTTCTTCAGATTGCAGGAACGGCAGAGGGTCTGGAGGTTGTCCAGCCGGTCCGAACCTCCGTGGCAGACCGGAACTATGTGATCCACATGAAGTTCGCCGCCCCCGCAGTGGCACTTACAGCACGTGAATTGGTCGCGACGGAAGACCGTAAAGCGCTTATATACCGAGATGACACCGCGTTGCCGTCGCGGTCTCAGCGTCGAAGGGCGGGCTGCCGCTTCGGTAGCTACTGCGTCGTCATCGGTCGATTCCTGAGCCAGGGGATGCGCCGGGACCATCAGCGCCGCAGTCGCCATCAGGGCTTTTGTCCAGGAGCCGAAGTGGGCGTCGATGGTGGACGAGGAAACCGGGAACCCGCGTTCTTTCAGTTCCCGCTCCCGAGGCGGACGACCGTATTCCTTCGCGGTGATCGCCCAGAGGTCCACCATGATCTTCTGCAGTTCCTCACGCGTGGCCTTGGTGTAGCGATTGGGACGGAGGCCGGCGGCCTCATTTGCGTGGCGCAACGTGCCGAACCTTCTCAGGAGGGTCGCACCATCCACGCGGCCGAATTCCTTCAGATCCTTACGCGTGACCGTGGGCCTACCAGTCAGGGCGGCAATTCGGCGCAGTTCTTCCGCGATACTCTCGTTGCTGTAACAGTCCAGTAAAACCAGTCTTCGGCTCATTCGCAAAACCCCTTACGTCCGCAGAGTACCGCAGGGGGCAAACGATTTCAGGCCTCTAACCCGCTAAGATACTGAAAACAATACTAATTTTTTTTGAAAATCGACAGTACTCAGTTTTGAGGGCGGCCCGGATGTGGGTATTTCGCCCCAAAATGCGGTGCGCGGGCCAACTATTGACAATCGAAATGAGAGCCCGGTATCCGGGGTGTGGCCGAGAGTAAGATATGGGTTCGGGGCAGGGGAATTCCCGGGCGTTCGAGTACCGCTCCTTTACAGTCGCGGCTCAGAATCGGTACAGACTGGCTACATGGGTGACACTAATTCCGTCAAGGGTTCGCAAACGCCCTTGACCGCTCCGCGTCAGTCGCGGCCAAGACATCCCCAATATGAGGAAAAGGCTCACATTCAGGAGCGTGGCCAGATGGAAGCTCGACACCCAAGGGGTCTGGGGGGGCGGAAGCCCCGCCCCCGTTTCCTGGCAGAACGTCAGCGGAGACCGCCGAGCATCCAGAACAACAGTACGATCAGCAGAATGGTGCCGAGGCCAATTCCCGCGCCTCCGCCGTAGCCCCAACGGCTATGGCCGTAATAGCCGCCGCCACCGCCAAAAAGGAGTAACAACACAATCAAGAGTATCAACATAGGGGTTCCGCGATTCTACTTGCCGAGCACTTTTTCAATCTGTCCGACTTTCTTCTGGACGATGCCTGCCACTTGCTCGTTCTGACCATCGGCGGTCAACTCGGGGTTTCCTATAGCCTGGCCGATTTTCTCTTTGAAGGTTCCGGTGGCGTTGCGGACGGCGCCTGCAACCTGGTCTTTTGTGCTTTGTGTCATTTGAAGAGTCCTTTGGTACCGGGAATCGAAACACAGCACGATTTCGGTACGACCCGACTTCATGCAATCGGAGAACCGAAGTGGGACGGAGGCCGGGACGGCACATGCTCCTCCGATAGCAGCGTGGGCTTTTGACGATGCACGGTCAGGTGACCGTATTCGGTCAGGCAGGAGAAGGCCGGAAGGCGACCCGCGCCGACGCAACGCCGATTGCCGATGGTCCCACGCGTGCACTCCCCAATGCCCATGCCAGAACTATCCAGAGTCAGCAAAGTCGCATTCGTCGGCAACTATCTTCCACGTAAGTGCGGTATTGCCACATTTACGTCCGACGTACTCAAAGCGGTGGCGACGGCGTGCGCCGGGTGCGAGTGCCTCGCGGTCGCCGTAAACGATATCAAAGACGGCTATGAGTACCCGGATACCGTCAGCTTCGAGATTGAGGAACAGGATCTTTCTTCTTACCTGCGCGCGGCGGACTTCCTCAACATGAGCAATGTGGACGTGGTTTGCCTGCAGCACGAATTCGGCATCTACGGAGGAATCGCGGGTGGCCACATCCTCGCCATGCTGCGCGATCTTCGCATGCCGATCGTCACTACTTTTCACACGATTCTCCAGGAGCCGAAGGCGGATCAGCGACGCGTGATGCGGGAACTCATCTCGCTCTCCACCCGGGTGATCACGATGACGGAGCGCGGACGAACCATGCTCGAAGAGATCTATATGGCGCCGCCCGCCAAAATCGATGTAATTCCGCACGGCATTCCCGATGTCGCTTTCGTCGATCCGACGTATTTCAAAGACCAGTTCGGAGTAGAGGGCAAAACGGTGCTGCTTACGTTCGGATTGCTTTCACCGAACAAAGGAATCGAGAACGTTCTCAACGCTCTGCCCGAGATCGTGGCCGAATTTCCCAACGTAGTTTATATCGTGCTGGGAGCCACGCATCCGAACGAGATACGTAATCATGGCGAAGCCTACCGGCTCAGCCTGGAGATCCTGGCGCGAAAGAACAAGATCGAGAAGCACGTTATTTTTCACGATCAGTTTGTGGATCTGGAGAACCTGACGGAATTCATCGGCGCGGCGGATCTCTACATCACGCCCTATCTGCACGAAGCACAGATCACCTCCGGAACCCTGGCTTACACCTTTGGCGCGGGAAAGGCGGTGATTTCAACGCCCTACTGGCACGCGGCGGAATTGCTGGCCGACGACCGGGGCGTGCTGGTGCCGTTCGCCGACGCGGGCGCGATCGCCCGGGCGGCAATCGGCCTGCTGCGGGACGACAACCGGCGGAATTCCATGCGACGCAACGCCTACCGGATCGGGCGCGACATGATCTGGAGTTGCGCCGGCGCCCAGTACATGCGCTCTTTTGAGGCGTCGAGACGCGGCGGCGGGCCGCTGACCCGCAAGTTTCAGGTCAAAACGCTCGACCAGAAGCCCCGCGAATTGCCGAAGCTCAAACTGGGTCATCTTCGACGGATGACGGACTCAACCGGAGTCTTCCAGCACGCCGTTTTCGGCATTCCGAATTTCGCCGAGGGCTATTGTTCGGACGACGTCGCGCGCGCCTTTATTTTCGGCATGCAACTGGAGGAGACCGGGGAAAACCAGGATTTCGTGGAGGAACTGGTTACCACCTGCGCGGCGTTTCTTCACCACGCTTTCGATTTTGAGACGAAGCGGTTTCATAATCACATGAGTTTCGACCGGCACTGGCTGGACCCGCGGGGGTCGGAAGACTGCCAGGGAAGAGTATTGTGGGCGCTGGGCGTCGGCGTGGGCCAATCGCAATTCCCGAGCTTTCATATGATGGCCGGCCAGCTTTTCACACTGGGTCTGCCGGTAGTAAACGAATTCACGTCGCCCCGCGCATGGGCCTTTGCACTGATGGGCATAGACAGCTATCTGCACCGGCTCAGCGGCAACAGTCAGGTCAGCCAGATGCGCGAGGTGCTGGTCTCACGGCTTATGGGACTCTTCGAGCGTAACGTGCGGGCGGGCTGGTGCTGGTTTGAAGAGAGCCTGTCCTACGATAATGCGAAGCTGGCTCATGCGCTGATCCTGAGCGGGCGCGCGATGGGGCGCGAGGACGTGTATGAAACGGGACTGCGGGCGTTACGCTGGCTCAACGACGTGCAGATCTCCGAGAGAGGCCATTTCCGCCCGATCGGCAGCAACGGTTTCTATCAGCGGGACGGCGCGCGGGCGCAGTTCGACCAGCAGCCGATCGAGGCGCAAGCCATGGTTTCGGCGTGCCTCGAAGCGTATCGCACGACCGGCGACGTCTGGTGGTACGAGCAGGCGCAGCGGGCCTTCGACTGGTTTATCGGGTGGAACGATCTCGGGCTGGAATTGTACTCGCCGGAACACGGCGGATGCCGGGACGGGCTGCATGTGGATCGCGTGAATGGAAACCAGGGCGCGGAATCCACGCTGGCGTTTCTGCTGTCGCTGACGGAAATGCGTCAGGCCCAGGCTATGGTGCTGAGTTTTCAGGAGGCCGTAATGCATGAACCAATGGCACGAATGCCGACCGGGACCGATCACCTCAGTTCCGAACCGATCGGACCGGGAACGATCGGACGTGAAGTAATGGCAGTGAGCGCCTGATGGCGAACCCCGTTTTGATTCATCGCGATTCGCTGATCCTCAGACCGGATCAGTCGCGGGTGCTGCTGAGGTCGTTCGTACCTGGGGGAACGCAAAGAATAGCCGCCATCATTCAACGAGTGATGACGATGCCGGAAGACCTGGCAGAGGAGGTACTGCACAGGATCTCGGTTGAGTTTGGGAAGAGACATCAGCATACCTGCGAACTTTTTATGGAACGCTTCGAGCAGGTTCGCGGAGTGATTCCCGGCGAGACGGAGTTATCCCGGCACCGAAAGCTGTTGATCGGCGCGTGCTTCCTGGCCGAATACTCGCTGGAATCGGCGGCGCTCTTTAATCCTTCGATCGTGCCCCATCCCGATCAGACGGAACTTCCCGAAGGCGCACTGCGGGTTGTGCTGAGCCTGCGGGCAACGGGCGAAGGGCACATCTCGTCGATTACTTTCCGCACGGGCGTGATTCACGGCGATCTCCGGATCGAAATACTGAAGCCGAACGGATTCCTGACCGAACCCCGACAGGTTCCCAATCCCACCTATGAGAAGGCGCTGTTCGCGCACAAGCTGAAGGACGTCGGGTTGACCCGTGAGTTTACCCAGCGCGTAATGAGCAAACTGGGGGACCATTTCTCGCTGGAGGAACTGCGCATCGAGCTCAGGGCCGACGAGTTCCTGCTGCCGGACGGGATGACCCAGGCGGATCTGATGGCTCAGGCGGACCGGGATGAAGCCAAGCGCATCTGGATGGAGGCGCGATCTAACTACGAGGTGCAGTTTCAACCCGATCAGCAACTGTCCGAACGAGTATTGTTTCCCGCGACTCCCACGCAAAGCAATGGCATCGAGGATGCGCGTTTCGTTCACTTCCGGAACGACGACGGCAGCTATAAGTACTATGCGACGTTCACGGCCTACGATGGCAAAGCGATCCAACCACAGTTACTCGAAACGACCGACTTTCTGCGTTTCTGCTTCATCACGCTGAACGGCCCCGCAGTGGAAAACAAGGGGATGGCGTTATTTCCGCGGAAGATCAACGGCCTCTACGCGATGCTGTCGCGACAGGATGGCGAGAATATCTCGCTGATGTATTCCGATAACGTGCATTTCTGGAACGAGCGGAACGTGTTGCTCAAACCAAAGTTTCCGTGGGAGATCGTACAGATCGGCAATTGCGGATCGCCGATCGAGACGGACGCGGGATGGCTGGTGTTAAGTCACGGCGTGGGGCCGATGCGAAAGTACTGCATCGGAGCATTCCTGCTGGATCGGGAAGATCCGGGCAAGGTGATCGGCAGGCTCCGGGAGCCGCTCATCAAGCCGGACGAAGCGGAGAGAGAAGGCTATGTCCCGAACGTCGTATACACCTGCGGGTACATGCTACGGGGCAGCGAACTGATTATCCCTTACGGTCTGGCGGATCATTCCATCGGGTTCGCGACGGTGCAACTGCAGGAACTACTGAATGCAATGGAACCGGCGGATACTCCTGCGTAAGACTGGCAGTCCGTACCGGGCTTGGAAGATTGCGCAAACCGAAGGCGTCGGGCGAATATGTCACATACGACACCTGGTGGTCAGGGAAATCGCGACAAATTTGTGAAATTACACGAAATCGCGCCCGCCCCCGGTCATTTACTGGTACTATTAGACTTCACCGCCTTTCTGGCTTCCCTTCAGTATGAAGAGCGATTTCCGTTCTCCATACCGCCGGCCTCCTTGATCGACGGGGCAAGGAGAATTACGCAGTGAGCTCCACCGCCTCTCAATTACAGGCCAACGATTGGCTTCTCGAACATGGTCCGAGAGAACTCGAAGTTCTGTTCCGCACCATTGTGTTTCAGCCATCGACGCCGGTTCTGATTACCGATAACGACCGCAAGTCGCGCGAGGCCAGCAGTGGCGCCAGTAAGTTACTGGGTTTACCCCGGGAAGAGATTATCGGGCGTACCCTGGACGAACTTACGGAGCCGGAATCAAGACCGGGAATTTCGCAGAGCTGGAAAACGTTTCTCAAAGACGGACGGCCGGGCGGAATATTGAACATGGTGGGCACAGACGGCGCGCCCCGCGAAATGGAATACTCAGTCCGGAAGAATGTTTTGCCCGTTCGTCATGTGGTGACGCTGTACGAGAGGACCGACGACGTCGATAGCGACGAACCGGTTGACGATGAGACCGGGGAAACAAAACGCGCGGCGCGGGGCGGAGTTCCCAGCTGGGTGCAGGATTACGCGCTATGCCTGCTGGACGTGGAAGGAAACATCGTGGTGTGGTACGCCGGGGCAGAACGAATTCACGGCTACTCGAGCGAGGACGTAGTCGGCCGGTCCATTTCGATTTTCGATCCGGATAAGGGCGCTTCGGAAAATCTGCCGGAGCTTTTGAAACGCGTTGCGGCGGACGGGCATTATGCAACGGAAGGCTGGCGTCAGAGGAAGGATGGGACGCAGTTCTGGGCCAGCGCCATCCTGCTTGCGCTGCGTGACGAACAGGGAGAGTTGCGGGGATACGCCAAGGTGGTTAGAGACTTCAGCGACCGTCACGAGCGGGATGAAAAGCTGCGGCGAAACCGGGCGCGTCTGCGGCCGGCGACCGGGCGGCCAGCCATTGTGGGCATTGTCTCGGGCGAATTCGATCACATTCCGGAGGCCAACGACGCCTTTCTGGAGATGGCCGGATACAGCCGCGAAGATTTGCAGGCGGGCTTGCTGAACTGGCCCGATCTGACCCCGGCGGAGTTTCGCGAGATGGATGAACTGGCGCATGAAGAGGGTCTGCGTTTCGGGGCGTGCACGCCCTTTGAAAAGGAACTAATCCGGAAGGACGGCACACGGATCCCCGTTCAGATCGCCACGGCCGTGCTTAAGTTGTCACCGTTCCGCTGGATTACATTCGTTACGGATCTGCGGGAGCGGAACCGCATGGAGCAGGTCGACAACGAAGGCCCGACCGAGATCAAGCATAATTTCGAAGAAATTGTCGGTGACAGCGCGGTGATGAAGCGGGTGATGTCCCAGGTGGAAGTGGTGGCGCCGACGGATGCAACGGTGCTGGTGCTGGGCGAGACCGGGACAGGCAAAGAGCTGATTGCGCGGGCGATTCATCGAATCAGTCCGCGGCGCAATCTGCCGTTCATCAGTCTCAATTGCGCCGCGATCCCGACAGGGTTGCTCGAAAGCGAGCTGTTCGGGTACGAGCGCGGGGCCTTCACGGGCGCATTGTCACAGAAGATCGGGCGCTTTGAGATGGCGCACCGGGGGACTTTGTTTCTGGATGAAGTGGGCGACATTCCGCTGGATCTGCAGCCGAAGCTGCTACGTGCGCTGCAGGAGAAGTCGTTTGAACGGCTGGGTGGCACGAGGACGATCCCGATCGACGTTCGGCTGGTAGCGGCGACCAATCGCAATCTGACGCAGATGATGGGGGATAAGCTTTTCCGCAGCGATCTCTACTACCGGCTGAAGGTATTCCCCATCACGACGCCGCCTTTGCGGGACCACCCGGAGGACATTCCGGTGCTGGCCCGGCATTTCACGAAGAAGTATGCGGCGAAGATGAACCGTGTGATCGATAAGATTCCGACGGAGACGATGAAAGCGCTGGTTAGCTGGCAGTGGCCGGGCAATGTGCGGGAACTGGAGAACTTCATCGAGAGGTCTGTGATCCTTTCGCGCGGTCCCGGGTTGCGCGCTCCGGTGAACGAACTGGTTGTGGAACTCGCCGAAACCACGGGCGGGGCTACGCTGGAGGAAGTGGAGCGGGAATACATACTCAAGGTTTTCCGTGAGACCGGCGGAGTAGTGAGCGCGACCGCGACACGGCTGGGAGTTCCGCGGACTACTTTGAACGCGATGATGACCAAGCTGGGACTTTCGAGGGCGGATTTGTAAACCGGGAAAACCTCTGGCCGCGGATGAACACAGATACCACAGATAAAAAAACGGTTTGGCCAATGGCGTGCCTCTTAAGCAGCCATGAGACCTCTCTTAGTAACTATGGCGCTGCTGCTCGCGCTGATGGCCTGGATGGCACCGCCCCAGGTGGAAATCACGGGGGCGAGAGGGGTAGACCTCGATAACTCGACCGGGCCCGGTCAGTAACCGGATCGGGGAACCGCTCGCCCGACGCTAAACCGGTCTGTGCCGGTTGCGTCGGACTCGCTCCGCATTCCATTAGTCCTGGGCGTCGCGGTACTCAGGCGGAACGTCGTCTTCACGGAATTGCCGGGTGTGAACCTCCGCTACTTCTTCTCCGGAGGCATCCTCAACGCCGAGTATGGCTTCGGCCTCAAAGGCCTGGCCCTCTTCCAGCAGTTCTTCCACGCTTTCGGAATCGGCTTCCTCCCGCGTCGGGAGACCCTGAGTGTCGCCGCACTGGCCGGCGGAATCGGGTCCCCCTTCGCGCTTTCTGGTGGAGACTACTGCATGGGTACGGGTTAACTCGCTGTTCATAACTTTGCTTGAGGCACGTTCATTGCCAGGAGATGCGTAACTGTCCGGCTACAAGACGACGCTGATGGCGAGTCCGACACCAGGATGACGGCGATCGTAGAGATAGTAGCCATCGGAGTAGTCGATATAGACGTCGTCTGAGGAATACCAGTCGGGTTGCCATGAGTCTGGCCAGGGGTCAAGCAGCATGAACGAAAAACCGCCATAGGCAAAACGCGGGTAGCCCATGAACATCACCGGAAGCACGCCGATGCGGAAGAAATGAGAGCTGCCGAAATGCAATCCAAAGGTGGCCTGCGGGATATAGGCACCCCCATAGCCTCCACGCTGCCCCCAACCGCGATGGTCGGATTCCCAGTTCCGATCGCGTCCCTGCTGAAAGTTGGTGTGGGGCTGCCAGCCGCCACCCTGCTTCGCCCAACCGCGTTGTTGCTGCCAGGACTGGGCCTGCTGTGCGGTGCGTTGCGGTTGCGGGGCCTGAACGTTGGTCTGAGCCTGGCGCTGCGGCTGAGCCGCCTGGTTATGCGCAGCGGCGGGTTGCCCCGGTTGTGCACGCTGTGGCGCTTGCTGTGCCTGCGCACGCGCCGACTGAGCGTGCTGTTCCGTCTGCGGGGTCTGCGCTTTGCCCGGCTGCGCGTTTCGCTGAGCTTGTTGGGCCGGCGCCTTCGGCTGAGCAGCGCGTGATTGCGGAGCCGGATGTTGGGCGGTGGGAGCTTCGGACTTTTGGGCCTGGGCTTTGGGCGGCTGCGCCGGACGGGGCTGAGCCTGCGATTGAGCCGGGCGCGGCTGGGCAGGCGCCTGCTGTGGTTTCGCTGGCTGCGGTTGCGGCGCGCGCTGCTGGGGCTCGGCGCGCTGCGGCTGAGGCTCAGCGCGCTGCTGCGGTTGCTCCTTTTCTTCCTTCTGGCCGTATGCGGAGATTGTCGCCAGGAACAGTGCAGCGGCCGCGATCGTTGCTTTCGATAGCTTCATATGGTTAGTCCTTACTCAACCAATACAGGCACGTGTACGCCCAACATTCGTCGCAACAGATGACAGTCAACCCGGCAAACGCAGCAGGTCCGGAGCGCCGCCTCCCGGAACACACATACTGCTGGTAGAGCGACGCGCCGGGCGCTTCGGCAGGCAATAAGGCATCAACCTGACACAAGCCGACGAGTCCCGGCGCGAGGCCTGAGGTCGTGACCAGAGCATCGGCCCGTTGATCGTCACGGTGGGAAACGCAGTGGTGGTGGAGAGCGGATTCGTGGATGCGGCAGCGCGTGTCATTCTCATCTCGCCTGCTGCGCTCCAAGCCGGGGGCTGATTGGCAACAGGGACGATGCCGTTTCAGCAGGTAGCGACATACCCGTCGCGCACCACGGGCTGACACCGAGAGTCCGGAGCCCGCCTGCATGTCAAGGGCTGCCTGGTTCAGCACGCCAGGGCTCACCCGGCCGCAGGGGAACCCGGCTGGCAGCGTCCATGACGGAAGTAAGCGTCGCCGAGTTCTGCACAGGTCAGATGAATCGCGGCACCGTGATGGGGTAGCTCCGATGTCACAGGCGTTCACTGACGACGGGACGTCGGTGATTCCAGTCTACGCGAGCGCGACGTAGTTGCCGGTAAGCCCGAAATGGACCGGCGCGCACTGCACGAAAAGCGGTGCGGATGCCGAGATACCAAACAACAGCACGCCCAGCAGGAAGGCTCGGCAGAGCCCTTCGAGTACTCTGATTTGCAGATATCTCCCGGCCGTGCGAAATGCTTTATGGGATGCGCGAAATAACTTCATAGCCTTCACTTCCTTTCCTCATGCCGCAGAATCGAGCGGTCCGGTTTCGCGCGTGAAAGTAATTGCTGGCGCGACTCCGCGCCGGCAACAGAACAGTGGCAATAGAGCGTCCAACGGCTGCTCTGAAAGGAGGAACCTTTATGTAGGCCTGGCCGCCGTTTCTCGCAGAGGACGGACCTGGTGGGGATTGATTGACCGGGGAAAGTCATAGTGCCCAAATACGGTCAGTGCCACTCCGCCTTGCACCAGAGAACTTCAGAATGTGAAGCTTACCGTCACCCGCTCGATTAGAGAAGGCGACGCGAATCGGGCACCGGCGGAGGAACGGCCACTGACGTGCCAATTCGCATGTGCGTGTTCGATTTGGCCGCTTCCGCACGAAAGTTGAGCGATCACAGCCCGGTAAGCGGAAAAACCTGACTGCAAGACGAAAAGAAGGAACTCTTTATGAAAACGACTCTAAGATACAGTTTGTGCGTTGTGGCAATCGCCGCTTCAATGAGCAGCGCCGCAGTTGCGGCGGACCGGGAAGCAAAAGTTGCCGATAGGCTGGATGCTTCCGCGGAAACACTTACCGATATGATGATGGCCTCGGATCACGGCATACCGCGGGATCTGCTGGACAAAGCCAAATGCGTGGTGGTGATACCGGGAATGAAGAAAGTCGGGTTCATCTTCGGCGCCAAGTACGGCAGCGGCTTTGCAGTTTGCCGCCGCAATGGCGGCGTCGGCTGGAGCGCGCCGGCAGCCATGCGGGTTGAAGGTGGAAGCGTAGGGTTCCAGATTGGCGCATCGGAAACCGATATCGTGCTGCTCGTGATGAACGACGGCGGAATGCGGCACCTGTTGTCGGATAAATTCACCATCGGCGGCGAAGCAACGGCCGCGGCGGGCCCGCTGGGCCGGGATGCGGCCGCTCAAACGGACGCCATGATGAACGCTGAAATGTTATCGTACTCTCGGGCGCGTGGTTTGTTCGCCGGCATCTCCCTCGAAGGCGCGACCCTTCGCCCGGATGAAGATGCGAACCGTGAGATGTACGGTCATGGCGTGACGAACCGCGAAGCGCTTACGGGCGACATGAAGGCACCCCCGGTCGCAGCGAAGTTCGAACACTCCCTGAATCGCGACTCCGTTCGCCGCAACTAACGAGACATCAGGGCAGGACAGATTTCATGGGCCGCATTCGACACGGGTTCAGGGAGGCTGTCCTGCTTCTGCGGATTGCGATTCGAAACTGGCAACAGGACAAGGCGCCGAGAATGGGCGCGGCGCTTGCGTATTATATTGCGCTTTCGCTGGCGCCGGTCGTATCGGTGCTGCTCGCGATCGCGGGCCGGGTAGTGGCCGGCGGGCAAACGGCGATGAGCGAGTTCGTGCCACAGATCCGGAGTCTGGTGGGCTACGAAGGGACGCATGCGGTACGGGCGATGGTGGCACAATACCGCCATTCTCACGGCGGATTGGGAGCCACGATCCTGGGCCTGGCGACGGTGCTGGTGGCCGCTTCCGCAGTGGTGGGTGAACTTCGGGATGCGATGAACACGATCTGGAAGGTTCCCGCAAAACCGGAGCCGGATGACGCCGGAGGAATGGCGCAGCAGGCAAAGGAATGGATGTATTCGCTGGCACTGGTGGTGGCATGCGGCTTGCTTCTGGTGGCTTCGCTGATTCTGGATGCCTGGGTATTTGCCGCTGGAAAATTCCTGAATGCGAGCGACTGGATGCCCGGAAAGTTTGTGGAGACCGGAGACGCGGCGATTTCCTTCGCCGTGGTGGCCGCCCTATTCGCGTTCGTGTTCAAAGTGCTGCCGCGGGTTCGACTGCGCTGGAGCGATGTCGCCGGAGGGGCCGTTGGGACGGCGCTGCTGTTTGTAGCGGGAAAGGTTCTGCTGGGTTTTTATCTCGGCAAAGCGGGTATTGGCAATGCTTATGGGGCGGCGGGTTCGCTGGTCGTTGTTCTGGTGTGGGTTTACTATTCCGCTCAGGTTCTGTTTCTGGGCGCCGAGTTCACACGCGCTTATGCGGAGCGATTCGGCTCGATGGCGGAGAAAGGGCATTCACACGCAATCCTCGTGTGATGCCGGGCGCACCAATTAACGGTCCTGAGCATTTTGTTAAATGAAATAACAAAGGAGTTTAAGAGATGCTTTGGACTATTGCAGTCGTATTGCTCGTATTGTGGGCTCTGGGAATGGCTACCGCCTATACGGCAGGCGGACTGATTCACATTTTGTTGGTACTGGCCGTAGTAGCCGTCCTGATTCGCGTGATTCAGGGTCGCCGGATCGTATAGGCCGCTCCGCGCGAACTGGCCCTCGACGTGCTGTTCGAGAGCACAACGTAACGCTCCCGGTCGGTCGTCTCAATGTAAGAAGTGAGCGGCCGGCCGTTCCTTTTTCGAAGGTCAATTTCCGACAATCGACGCCAGTGACAATTTCCTCCCCCACTCTTTCACGACGGACCGGACCAGGCCTGCTGACCGCCGGCGTTCGGCTCACCCTGCTGCTGTTTCTTTCCGCCCCCAGTTTCTTCGGCTATTCCGTACTCACTCACGAAGCAATTGTGGACACGTTGTGGGACGATCCCATCAAGTCAATCCTGCTGCAGCGATTCCCCGACGCTACCGCCGAAGATCTGGAACAAGCACACGCCTATGCGTATGGAGGCTGCATCATTCAGGACATGGGGTACTATCCGTTCAGCAACAAGCTCTTCAGCGATCTGGCTCATTATGTCCGCAGCGGGGATTTCGTCATGGCCCTGATTCGGGAGTCGGAGGATTTGAACGAATACGCCTTCGCCCTCGGCGCGCTGGCGCACTACGCAGCAGACGTCAGCGGGCATGGAATCGCCGTGAATGTCGCGGTGCCGCTGCTCTACCCCGATCTCCGCACGCGATTTGGCAAAACAGTGACTTACTGGGACGCCCCCCTTGCACATCTCCGGACTGAGTTCGGCTTCGACGTGCTCCAGGTTGCACAAGGCCGTTATGCTCCGGACCGGTATCGGGCCTTCATCGGCTTCAAGATTGCGAAACCAGTGCTGGAGCGGGCGTTCGAAGATACTTACGGACTGAAGCTCAAGGACCTGTTCGGCGATCATCTGGATCTTGCGTTGGGGTCGTTCCGGTATACCACGAGTTCCATTATTCCCGGGATGACGCATCTGGCATGGCAGCTCAGGAAAGAGACAATCGTCAAAGAGATTCCAGGGATCACCAAGAAGAGGTTCCTCTTCAATCTTTCACGAGCGACGTATGAGAAAGACTGGGGATCGGAGTATCAAAGACCTGGTTTCCGCGCCCGCTTGCTGACGTTCCTGCTGCGCCTGGTGCCGAAATCGGGTCCCTTTAAAGGCCTGGCATTTCGCGCGCCGACTCCAGAAGTGGAGAAACTGTTCATGACCAGCTTCAACCGCACGGTGGACCAATATCGTGGCATGTTGTTAAATGAGAGTACCGATCAGCTGGAGTTGCCGAACGAGAACATCGATACCGGTGCCCTCACCGTAGCAGGTAAGTATGCCGGCGCCGATCAGGCTTACGACAAACTACTCAATAAACTCGCGGATCGCCACTTCGCCGGCATTTCAGATGGGCTACGAGGCGATCTGTTGAGGTATTACGCGGTTCGGCAGCCTCCGGTCGCACCGCCGCCGTCGAAAAAAGCCGCGAAGCAATGGGCCAGGGCCCGCGCGGAATGGGCGGTTGTGATCCGGCAGATTGAAGAGCTTCGGCAATATCAGGGTGAATTGCAGGCGACGAAATGAATATTGGGCGGAGGATCGGTATCCTGGCCGCGATGGCCACCATCTCGGTGCGTTCTATTCGGGGACAGCACCCGCGAGGACGCTCCACGGGAACGCTGGAACAAATCGTAGCGGACCAGAAGCGGATATGGATGGCGCCGGTGGCGGTGATTCGCGGGGACGGATGGAGGCCGGCGCTTGGCGTCGTGGGCGCGACCGGAATCCTCATCGCATTCGACCCCACGCTTGCGCCCCTGCTCCAACGGCCGGCGTTCCAGGAGGCACGACCCGTCGCGGAATTTAATCGGGTGCTCAGTGGACGGCACACCGCCCTTGCACTCAACGCTTTCACATGGCTCTTTCAGATCGCCGGACGGCTGGGAGCGGGGCCCTACCTCACAGAAACAGGATTACTTGCAGGGGAAGCGGCGGCCAACGCCGAGATTGTGGCCATGGCGATGAAACATCTCGATCTGCGCATGCGTCCGAGCGAAGTTGGGCCGAATGGCGACTTCTCGCGTACGTGGCTGCGTACGAAAAATCGCAGTTGGGATGGCTCGGGCTGCTTCCCGTCCGGTCATACCGCTGCGGCATTTGCCATCGCTACGGTATTTGCGGAACGGTATCGCGGCAATAAGTGGATTTCCGCTATGGCGTTCGGACTCGCAGGACTTCTGGGAGTCTCGCGATTGACGACGCGGGCGCATTTCCCATCCGACGTTCTGTTTGGCGCAGCGCTCGGTTGTTCTGTAAGCCACTATGTCGTGCTGCGGCGTTGACCATCGGGGGTCAACATGACCTCGTGCGGTTAGCGAAAGCGACTCTCCGGGCGCTGCCTGTGCATCGGTGAGCCATCCTGGGCAAAGGAACACAGCGTTTCCCTTCGATGGCCACCCAACTGCTTTGAACAAACCGTTGCAGCAACCGAAGAAAACCAAAATGAACAAAACGTTAATTGCATTATTTATCGGGTGCGGATTATTGACCGCGCAAACATCCGGACCGGCATATCGCGTTTCCACGACTGCACGGACCGTGAAGGCGATCAGTTATCAACATCGGAGTGGCGAGACGAAGATCGACTTCGCCGGCACCGCCAACACGCCTGGCGCGCATGGTACCGCCAAGGTGGAAGGCAAGAAAGGATATATCGCGATCGACGCAGAGTTCCGCGACTTACCGGATGCCACGCAGTTTGGAGCGGAATATCTGACTTATGTGCTCTGGGCCGTTACACCGGATGGCCGCACTTCAAATCTGGGTGAGATCCTGCGCAGCGGCGGCAGCGGCAAACTCGACGTGACTACCGAACTGCAGGTGTTCGGGCTGATCGTCACGGCCGAGCCATATTTCGCGGTAACTCGCCCGAGCGATGTGGTGGTACTCGAAAACGAAGTTCGGCGCGATACCAATGGCGGTGTGGAACCGATCGACGCCAAATATGAGCTATTCCAGCGCGGCCAGTATCTGCATCTCGTGAACGTCCTGGATCTGCAGCTGAATCGCAAGGTGCCGCTGGAGCTTTATGAGGCCCGCAACGCGGTGCAGATTGCGCGCACAAGCGGGGCCGATCAGTTCGCGGGGGATACCTTTCAAAAGGCCGAAGCCGAGTTAAAGCAGGCGGATGGTTATCAAAGAAATAATGCAGGGTCAAAGCCGGTGACGATGGCGGCCCGGGAAGCGGTCCAAACCGCAGAGGACGCGCGAGCCATCGCAGTGAAGCGCCAGGACGATAACCTTCTGGCCGATGCGGCGCAGGCGAGCGTCAATCGGGAACTGGCGGCCACGCAGGGCCAGGCCGCAGCGCGCGCCGAGACGGAACGAGTCACGCGCGATGCGGCGGCGGCTCAGGCTGCGGCCCAGTCGGCAGCTCAGGCGGCTCAGGCGAATTCGAATGCGGAAGCGGATCGCATGAAACGCAACATGGAAGCACAGACCCTGGCGTCGCAAACGGAGGCAGCCCGGTTAAAGCAGGTAAACGACGACAAGGCGCTGATCGCCCGGGATGAAGCGGCAAGCCTGAAGGCGGACAACGATTCGCAACGCCTCGCGGCTCGGGCGGAACTGGATCGCGTGGGCAGCGAGAAGGATCGCCTTGAGCGGGAGAAGGTTGCACTCAGGGCTCAGTTGCTGTTCCAGTTCAACGCGATCCTGCAAACCCGCGATACGGCCAGAGGGCTGATCATAAACATGTCGGACGTACTCTTCGACACCGGAAAATTCTCACTGCGCCCGGATGCGCGGGAGAAACTCGCGCGGATCGCAGGAATTGTGGAGGGTCATCCCGGCCTGAAGCTGGCGGTGGAGGGATACACCGACAGTGTGGGCACGGACGAATTTAATCAGACTCTTTCGGAGAAGCGCGGGGGAGCGGTACGGGACGATCTGATCCAGCAGGGCATGGGCGCGGATTCGGTCACCTCGGCAGGCTTTGGCAAGACTCAGCCGGTAGCGTCAAACGACACTTCGGCCGGGCGCCAACAGAATCGGCGAGTGGAGATCGTGATTTCCGGCGATGTTATCGGAACAGAGATCGGCGTACCGCTCGCGGCGAAGTAATTTTGGGTTATCGGAGGACGGAGGAACGAGCCCGGCATTTAATGCCGGGCTCGTGTCATTTGTGAAAGGACACGTCATGACGAACGCGAAACTGCCCGCTGTTGTGTTCCAGGAAGGTGACGAAGTTGTGTTGGCGCTGGGAGGAAACCAGTGCACACTGGGAACCTTTGTGGGACTCAGAAAGGATCCGAAATGGGCGGATATAAGGGAGCGGAATGGCGTGTTGAAACGCCATCCACTGGAATGGCTGGCACGCGCTCCCGAAGCCAGTGTGTGAAGCGTCACCAGACGCCGTATATCTGCCCGTACTTCGGTAAACTTCGGCCCTTGCCGTGCATTACTCAGGGCGGATGGACCGCGCAGCGGAACGATATCCCAAGGAGCAGTACAATGACCGAGAACAATTCAGTAGTAGCCGTCTATGACACGCACGACGGCGCGGAAGCGGCCATAAAAGAACTACAGCATGCGGGGGTCGATATGAGCACTTTGTCGATCATCGGCAAGGATACGCACACCGACGAGCAGGTAGTCGGCTATTACAACAATGGCGACCGGATGAAGTTTTGGGGCAAAACGGGCGCGATGTGGGGGGGCTTTTGGGGCCTGCTTTTCGGATCCGCTTTCTTTGCGATTCCCGGCATCGGCCCGGTGCTGGTGGCGGGGCCGGTAGTTGCGTGGATCGTGGGAGCGCTCGAAGGTGCGGCGGTGGTGGGAGGGGTAAGCGCCATCGGAGCGGGACTTTACGGAATGGGCATCCCGAAGGACAGTGTCGTGAACTACGAAACGGCGCTGAAAACAGACAAATATCTGCTGCTGGTGAACGGAACTGCGGGCGATGTGGAAAAGGCCCGCGACATTATCGAGAACACACGGCCTGCAAACGTTGCGCTTCACGCCAACGAGCTTGCGGTCGCAGCGGCACGTTAAGCGGGTTTGACGCCGGCCACTGCCGGACACGAAAGATTGCAGCAATCGATGGAATGAAAGCCCGGGAGGGCAAAAACATGTTAATGAATTCTACGTACCTGAAGGGGCTTACCATTCGGGCATTAGATGGCGAACTGGGAACGGTCGACCAGTTTTACTTTGACGATGTGACGTGGGCAATCCGGTACCTCACGGTAGAGACCGGCGGCTGGATGGGCGGTCGACCCGTGTTGATTTCGCCGTATTCGATTACGCACGTCGACTGGCAGGCGCGACGTCTGGACGTCGCCCTGACCAAAGAACAGGTGGAGAACAGTCCGGACATCAATACACACCAACCGGTGTCCCGGCAACATGAAGCCGAGTACCTGGGTTACTACGGGTATCCGTACTACTGGGGCGGACCCAATCTTTGGGGTCCGGCATTCTATCCTGCAGGGTCGGAGATTCTGGCCACGGGCTCGGCGGAAGCACGGGCGGAGCGCGCGCGCAAAGAATCCGCAGACTCGCACCTGCGGAGTAACGATGGCGTGAAGGGCTACTTCATCGAAGCTACCGACGGCGAGATTGGCCATCTGGACGGTTTCATCGTGGATGACGAAGCATGGTCGATCCGCTATATCGAGGTGGCCACGCGCAACTGGTGGCCGGGAAAGAAAGTTCTGGTGTCGCCGGCGTGGATCGAAAAGGTCAGCTGGTCGAATTCCAAAGTTTACGTCGGCCTTTCGCGCGACGTGATTCAGAGTGGCCCGGAATACAACGAAACGACGCCAATTAACCGGGAATACGAGAATCAGCTTTATTTCCACTATGGCCTGCCGCCCTACTGGCTGAACGAAGCCGAACGTCAGGCTGTTTTCTCAATGAGTCCCGTGTAGGTTTTGCGGGTAGACGAAGATTCGCCGTTGCGCCTCTAAACGTATTCGGATCCCCCGGCTGCTTCGACATGTAACAGCGGCGAATCGCTACCAAACAGCGACTACAGAACGGAGAGTTTGGCCGTGGGCGTGCACCATACCGGCCATGACCCTGACAGAACCAGAAGTTGTTATCGCGAAAGCCGCAGAGGCGACGATGAAAGCCCTTGTTTATCGCGGCCCCGGTAAACCTGCCTGGGAATCGCACGCACGCCCCGCGATTCAACGTCCGGGAGACGCCATCGTGCGCATTACTGCCACGACGATTTGCGGGTCGGACCTTCATATTCTTAAGGGAGACGTACCCACGGTTACAGAAGGGCGAATTCTGGGGCATGAAGGGATTGGCATCGTCGAGGAACTCGGAGCGGGGGTCTCGGAATTTCGTAAGGGCGACAAGGTTGTGATCTCGTGTATCACCGCATGCGGCAAGTGCGACTTCTGCCGCGAGCAGATGTATTCGCACTGCCGGAACGGGGGCTGGATTCTGGGAAACACAATAGACGGTACCCAGGCGGAGTATGTTCGCGTTCCGTACGCCGATACCGGTCTCTACCCGCTTCCCGCCGAAACCAGCGACGAAGCGGCCGTCATGCTCAGCGATATTCTGCCCACGGGCTTCGAGTGTGGCGTTCTGAAAGGACAGGTCAAGCCAGGCGACACCGTCGCTATCGTGGGCGCCGGGCCTGTGGGGCTCGCGGCGCTGATGACCGCCCGATTCTTTTCACCGGCCGCCATCATCTCGATAGATCTGGACGATAAAAGGCTCGCGGTTGCCAAAACCTTTGGCGCCACGGCCACCATCAACAGTTCGGACGGGAATGCGATACGCCGGGTCATGGAATTGACGCAAGGTGAAGGCGTGGATGTGGCAATTGAAGCGGTCGGCCTGCCAGCCACCTTCGATATCTGCCAGGGGATCGTCGCGGCAGGCGGACACCTGGCAAATATTGGCGTTCACGGCAAGCCCGTGGTGCTGCATTTGGAAAAACTCTGGGACCGCAATGCGACCCTGACCACCCGATTAGTGGACACCGTGACAACGCCGACGCTTATGCGGGCCGTTCGGGCAGGCACTCTTCAGCCGGACAAACTGGTCACGCATCGATTTCCGATGGACGAGATTCTCAAAGCCTACGAGACCTTCGGCAATGCGGCCAAATACGGCGCGCTCAAAGTAGTCCTGCACGCCGCCTAGGCTTTGAAGCCGGGATCGCTGCACGATCCCGGCGTAAAACAAGGTACCCGAATGTCCAATCAGGCGTGCACTGCGACAGCATTTGCCGGCTGCGCTGCCGCGGATTCGCGTTCGACGACCAAACCGGCGCCTGCCAGATGTTCCGATATCCACCAGACCTGAAATTCATTCAATCTCAGGACGTCGCTTACCAGCAGGTCGTTCGTTCCGTCGTCACCGTTGGCCGCCGCAACATGGGCGGCATCACGCGCTTCGGCAATGATCAGTTCGTGCGCCTGCAACAGACGAAATAACTGGACAGCAACAGCTTCGCGGCCCCGAGGAGGGCGCGTGACTCGCGTCGTCTCGGCAACGTCCTGCGCCATGGCGATCGCGACACCGCCCAGTGTCTGAATCCGCTCGGCAATGGTATCTACAAGGCCCGCCTGCTCGCCGAAATGCTTGTCGAACAGGAGGTGAAGCTGATAGAACATCGGGCCGGATACCTGCCAGTGGTGCTTCTTGTACAGATCGCGAAGCGCCATGGTGTCGGCAAGAATCTGATTCAGGTTCTCTATACTGTCCAGCCGGACGCGGTGGTCAAGCGAGAGGGGCCGGTCGATCACCGTACCGAATTTCTGGATTTCAGTGTCGTGTCCGTTCTGATGGGTGGTGGTTTGTTGATAAGCCATAGTTCTGAATTCGAACGGATGCACGCCGGGGGCCGTGTGGTTCGGAATGAAAACGTCACGCCAGTCGGGCAATAGATACACAGAAGACCGGATCCTGACCCCCCTACGGCATTGCGACCATATTTGGTCATTGGGCGCGTCGCCTGAGTGACAAACCGTGAATGCCGCCCCCCACGAAGTGCCGCGAAGTCAGGTGCGTCAGCGCTTTTCCCTCCCTGCATCTCATGGGCATCCAGATGCACTGAGAGAGCCGGGACCGCGTCGGCACCGTTAGCCCCTGAGCAACCTTTATTGGAGTAATTCATGCACATCGGATTGACCAGCCTCTGCCTCGCGATGGCTTCAGCACCACTTGCCCTGGGGCAAACGACGCCGATAGACAATTCCGAGAGGGCGAAGTGGCTGTTGAGCGAGAACCTCGCACCCTTGGTATTGCTGGAAAACGTCGCTGTCGGCGGAGTTTACACACTGAGTAACTCGCCAAAGGAGTATGGACCGCACTGGGATGGCTTCGGCATTCGAGTCGGCATGGTAACGGCGGAATTCGGGGTGAAATCCGTCATGGAAGCGGGCTTGGGCAGCATTTGGGGCGAAGACCCCCGGTACGACCGGACGGAAGGTCAGGCTCTCCCCACACGGCTGGGTCACGTCATCAAAATGACCTTCCTTGCCCGAAATCGCAACGGGGAAATCATGCCCGCATACTCGCGCTATCTGGCGATTCCCGGCAGCAGTTTCCTCTCGAACGAATGGCGTCCCGATAGCGAAGCAACGTTGGGCAACGCCGCCGTGCGGACGGGCCTGGGCTTCCTGACCCGTATGGGTGAGAACGCATGGAAAGAATTCCGGCCTCGCCATCGGTGACATCGCCGGCTGTCAGGCATTTTGCGCCGGCGGACTTCCCGGCAACGGAGATTGAGACATGTTTTCGAAATACAACGAAGCTGCCGTTTCCGGCGATGCCAGCGGCCCGATGGATGTAGTTACAGAAGTACGCCGTGAAGCTGCGCTGCTGAAGACCGGCGCTTTGCAGAACGCGATCTTTAACAGCGCGAATTTTTCGAGCATCGCCACCGACGAGAAAGGCGTGATCCAGCTTTTCAACGTAGGCGCTGAGCGAATGCTGGGTTATACCGCGATCGAGGTTGTTGATAACATCACCCCGGCCGATATTTCCGACCCGCAGGAACTGATTGCGCGCGCCGGAGCACTGAGTCTGGAACTCGGAACGCCGATTACCCCCGGGTTCGATGCACTGGTTTTCAAGGCCTATCGTGGCATTGAAGACATCTACGAGCTCACGTACATCCGAAAGGATGGCAGTCGCTTTCCCGCCGTGGTAAATGTAACCGCCCTGCGCGACGATCTCGGCGGCGTCATCGGCTATCTGCTGATCGGCACCGATAACACCGCGCGCAAGCAGGCGGAGGAAGCGCTGCTGAAGGCAGGCGCTTTGCAGAACGCAATCTTTAACAGCGCCAATTTTTCGAGCATCGCTACAGACGAAAAGGGTGTGATTCAGCTGTTCAACGTGGGAGCGGAGCGGATGCTGGGCTACACGGCGAGCGAAGTCGTGGACAAGATCACGCCGGCGGAGATTTCCGATCCTCAGGAAGTCATTGCGCGCGCCCGGGAACTGAGCCATGAACTCGCTACCACCATCACCCCGGGTTTCAACGCGCTGGCTTTCAAGGCTTCGCGGGGCATCGAAGATATTTATGAATTGACATACATCCGGAAAGACGGAAGCCGCTTTCCCGCAGTGGTTTCCGTCACGGCGTTGCGCGACGCGCAGGATGGGATCATCGGCTATCTGCTCATCGGCACCGATAACACGGCGCGCAAGCAGGTGGAAGCCGAGCAGATGCTCCTCGACCAGCGACTGCGCGACCAGCAGTTCTACACACGGTCGCTGATCGAATCCAACATCGATGCTCTCATGACCACAGATCCGCGTGGAATCATCACGGACGTGAATCAGCAGATGGAAGCGCTGACCGGTTGCACGCGCGACGAACTGATCGGCGCACCCTTTAAGAACTACTTCACCGATCCCGACCAGGCCGAAACCGCGATCAAGCGTGTCCTGAGCGGCAACAAAGTGACCGACTACGAGTTAACGGCGCGGGCGAGGGACGGCAAGGAGACGGTGGTTTCCTACAATGCCACTACCTTTCACGACCGCGACCGAAAACTGCAGGGCGTCTTTGCCGCTGCGCGCGACGTGACGGAGCGTAAGCGCTTCGAGCACACGCTCCAGGAAAATAACGTTGAACTGGAGAGAGCGCGGGCCGCGGCGGAAAAGGCGAATCTTGCCAAATCGGACTTCCTGTCGAGCATGAGTCACGAACTCCGCTCTCCGCTCAATGCGATACTCGGCTTCGCCCAACTCATACATTCCGACCAACCGCCCCCGACGCCTTCCCAGGCGGCCAGCATCGACCAGATCCTGAATGCGGGCTGGTATCTGCTGGACCTTATCAATGAAATTCTGGATCTCGCGCAGATCGAATCCGGCAAGCTGGCCTTGTCGAGGGAACCGACATCGCTGGCCGAGGTCATGCTCGAATGCCAGTCTATGATCGAGCCCCAGGCGCAAAAGCGCGGCATCAAAATGACCTTTCCGCCGCCGGGCGATCCCTGGTTCATGGATGCGGACCGCACCCGGCTGAAGCAGGTCCTGATCAATCTTCTTTCGAACGCGATCAAGTACAACACGCCGAACGGGACGGTCCTTGTGGAGTGCAGCACCCCGAATGCGGGCCGCATTCGCGTGAGCGTCCGGGACAGCGGGGCCGGATTAACTGCCGACCAACTGGCGCAGTTGTTTCAGCCGTTCAACCGCCTCGGCCGGGAGCGGAGCACTGAGGAAGGCACCGGGATTGGGCTGGTGATGAGTAAGCGCCTTGTGGAACTGATGGGCGGTCTGATCGGCGTGGACAGCGTCGTAGGATCCGGCAGCGTCTTCTGGTTCGAGCTCGAATCGGCAGTGGAGCCGGGTTTCGACGCGGATGCCATAAAGCCGAGTGTGATTGCGCCGCCGGTGCTGCACGAGGGAAAGCTTAAGCGGACGCTCCTCTACGTGGAAGACAATCCGGCAAATCTGAAGCTGATCGAACAGTTGATCGCGCGACGTCCCGATATCGATCTGCTCAGCGCCCGGGACGGCAGCCTCGGTATCCGACTGGCCCGTGTCAATCAGCCCGACGTGATCCTGATGGATATCAATCTTCCCGGCATCAGCGGGATCGAAGCCCTCAGGATTCTTCATGAGGACCCTTCCACGTCGCACATTCCCGTGGTCGCACTCAGCGCCAACGCAATGCCGCGCGACATCGAGAAGGGCCTGCAGGCAGGTTTCTTCCGCTACCTGACGAAACCGATCCGAGTGGATGAGTTCATGCATACGCTCGAATCGGCCCTCGAGTTCGCGTCACTGCGAGGTATGGAGAAAGCGACTGTCGGAGCCGGATAATCCACAGGGCAAACCATGGTCACATCCACCGATATTCTCAACGCGAAAATCCTCGTTGTCGACGACAAAGAAGCCAATGTCCTGCTGATCGAAGGTATGCTTCGCATTGCCGGTTACACCTCGGTCCATTCGACCATGAATCCGGCCGAAGTTCGCGAGCTTCACCGCGCAAACCGATATGATCTGATCCTGCTCGACCTTCAAATGCCCGTCATGGACGGATTCCAGGTGATGGAAGATCTGAAGCAGGTCGAAACCGGGGGATATCTGCCGGTACTCGTAGTCACTGCGCAACCGGACCATAAGCTGCGCGCGCTCGAAGCGGGGGCTCGCGATTTCGTAGGTAAACCATTCGATTTCGCGGAACTCCGCGCCCGCGTGTGCAACGTTTTGGAGGTACGACTCTGCAGCGAAGCGCTGGCGAAGACCGTCTGTTTGCTGGAGACGACGCGCGAAGAACTTCAGGTGAAAACGCGGGAAGAACTGGCCCTGCGTGAAAAAGAGCTGGACATGGCCCAAAAGACTCAGGAAAGTCTTTTGCCCGGGGTCCTGCCGCGATTCGAGAACTACGAGATCAGGGCATTCAATCGCCCGACGCGATATGTGGGCGGCGATTTCTACGATTTCGTGCCCCTGACATCCGGAAACTGGGCAGGAGTCCTGGCGGATGTCTCCGGCAAAGGGATACCCGCGGCCCTGCTGAGTTCTCTCGTACTCGGAGCCCTGAACATCGAATTACGCTCGGGGATTCCCATTCATGAGGTCCTGAACCGGCTCAATGAATTACTTTGCGAAAGATCCCTCGAGGCGCAGTTTGTCACGTTGTTCCTGTTTGTGCTGAATGCCGAGGGCGAGGGTGAGTTCATCAGCGCGGCGCACAATGTTGCATTCCTGTACCGCAGCGCACAAGGTGAGATTGAGGAACTCGTATCCAATGCGCATTTCCTCGGCATGTTCGGCTTTGCAACCTGGCAAGGCCGCCCGTTTCACCTGTTCCGGGGAGACGTGCTCATTGTGTATTCCGACGGCCTGACTGACGCGGAAAACACGAAAGGCGAGATGTTTGGGGAAAAGCGTTTGAAGGACATCATCCGTGGTGGCGCGCCTTCCGGATCTGGCGCGCTCACTGAGGGAATTCTCAGAGCCATTGAGATGTTCACAGAGGGCATGCCGCAGAACGACGACATCACATTCCTCACTGTCGGGCGAGTTTGATGCGGATTGCCCAACGACGCCGCGTCATTCTAATCACCGGCTTTGCGCGAACGCAATTCCTTTACGGCATGAAACCAATCGCCGTCCGACGAGCCTTCCCGTGAACCGCGCGCTTCCCACAGTTGATGCGCGAGGGCCGCGATTTCATCGTGACCGAACGCAAGCACCCCGTGTCCGGTCGTAGCCGCGTGAGTCTCACTGTGAGCCAGTCCGGAGTGTTCCAGAGCCTGGCGGGAGTGTTCCTGACCGGTCAAATGGTCCGTCTTCCCGTGTTGCACCGCCGCCGTCAAATGAGCGTGCGCCGCGGCTTCATGCAGTTCGGCGGCGCGTGGATGGTTTTCGTAATGGGAGCCGTTATTGTATCGAGTCGACATATCAGATCGTCACCATTTGCCCGGACTTATTGTGGGCTTCCTTCGCAAGCTTGTAAGCGTGGTCCGAAAATTCCAGCGCGCGCTCCGCGTGCCAGCGCCCGTTATCGTTATCGCCCTTCTCGTTATGCTCCGAGGCCGTGCGATGGGCCTTTGCCGCAAGTTCGTGTTGCTCCGCCGCTCGTCGATGTAAGTCCTGCATGGATCTTGCCTCCGTGTATTCGCTCGCTTCCCAACGTGCATCTGGAGGGCCAAACGGATCGGATCGGGAAATGCTGGGCACGAAAGGGTCAGGCGCAAGTCGGCTCCCTTTCCGGACTGAGGAAGGGGGCAGAATGGAGTTTGCAATGCAGGCCGCCGTTTATTCCCAGGACCCAACGAAAGCCGGATCATTCGTCCACATTGAGGACGTCCCTCGTCCCTTGCCAAAACCCGGGCACGTTCTGCTCCGAGTACTGGCATGCGGAGTGTGCCGGACCGATCTCCACATAGTGGAAGGGGATTTGCCCGCGTTGAAGCCGCATTTGATTCCCGGCCACCAGATTGTGGGGGAAATCATCGAGGGCGCAACGCCCGATCTTCCCCTCGGAACTCGCGTGGGCGTTTCCTGGATGGGTGGCGTGGATGGCACTTGTTGGCACTGCCTGCATGAAGCGGAGAACCTCTGCGACAACCCGGTCTTCACCGGTTACACCGTCGACGGAGGTTACGCGGAGTTCGCCCAGGCTCGGGCCGATTTCGTATTACCGCTCCCCGCGGGACTCGACGATATCCACGTGGCTCCCTTGCTATGTGCAGGGGTTATCGGCTTCCGCAGTCTGCGGGTGGCAGGCGTCCAACCGGGTGAGCGGGTTGGACTTTACGGATTCGGCAGTTCGGCCGGCCTGGCGATCGCCGTATTACAAGCCTGGAACTGCGAGGTTTACGTCGTCACCCGGGGCAGCGCCAATCGGACACTGGCGGTTTCGCGAGGGGCGACCTGGGTGGGTAAAGAAGACGAGAAACCGCCGGTCGAACTGGATCGCGCGATCACGTTTGCGCCCGCTGGAAAGGTGGTAGTGAGCGCGCTTTCGGCGCTGCGCAAGGGCGGAGTTGTCGCTATTAATGCCATCCATCTGGATGAGATGCCCGCCTTTGATTACGATAAGCTGCTGTGGGGGGAGCGCCAGATCCGGAGCGTAGCCAATATGACTCGACAGGACGGAAAGGACTTCCTTGAGATCGCGCAAAGGATCGGGATTCGCCCCAATGCGACGGTCTTTTCTCTCAACGAGGCAAACCAGGCGTTGCAGTCTGTTAAGGATGAAACCAGGAATGGGTCCGCGGTCATCGTACCTGGCCGTTAAGGGAAAGGCGATTCTTTCAAAGGCATCGGCTAGAATCAAAGTTTGACGTCACAGCCCCAGTCCGGCGTTGTCGCTATCTATCCCGGCTCCTTTGATCCGATCACCAGCGGTCATCTGGACGTGATTGAACGAGGCTCGAAGATGTTCAGCCGGGTGATCGTGGCCATCCTGCAAAACGAGGCGAAGCAGCCGTTGTTTACCGTTGCCGAGCGGATGGAAATGCTGCGCGAAAGCCTTGGCGGATTTGCCTGCGTCGAGGTGGATACCTTTCAGGGCCTTCTGGCCGATTACGCACTGAAGCGGGGAGCGAGCGTGATTTTGCGCGGGATTCGCGCGATTTCCGATTACGAATACGAGTTGCAGATGGCACTGATGAATCGGCGGCTGCAGCCGGGCCTTGAGACGATTTTTCTGCCCGCGAGCGAGACGTTCTCCTTTATCAGTTCGAAGCTGGTGAAAGAAGTGATTTCGCTCGGCGGAAACATCACGGGACTTGTGCCGCCGCTGGTGGAGGACCGGCTGAAGCGGCGCATCGCGAAATACAAACGAACCTCCAGTACCTAGGATCAGTACACAAGACGACGAGCAATTTCTCCATGACACCAACACCCAGTAAACCCGTTATCGCGGATCGCATATCGGCGATCAGCGTCTCCTCGACCATGAAGGTAATGGCCGATGCCGACAAGCTCCGGCGCGAAGGAATCGACGTGGTCGATTTCAGTGCCGGCGAACCGGACTTCATCACGCCGGAGAATATCCGCACCGCGGCCATTGCCGCCATCAACGCGGGGTACACGAAGTACACGCCGGCCGGCGGCACAGCCGAGATCAAGGCTGCGATCGTGGCGCGGCACAAAGCCGAGTTCGGCACCGATTACAAGCCGTCGGAATGCATCGCGACGGTAGGCGGCAAGCATGTCCTGTTCAACTACACCCAGGCGCTGGTGAATCCGGGCGACGAAGTGATCATCCCGGTTCCTTACTGGGTGACCTATAAGGACATCGTCAACTACGCGGGCGGCAAGTGCGTATTCGTCGAGACCGATGAGCAGGAAGGTTTCCGCCTTACTGCCGACATGGTGGAGAAGCGCATTACGCCGAAAACCAAAATCGTGATCATCAATTCGCCGAGCAATCCTTCGGGCGCCGTGATGACGAACGAGGAATTCGACAAGCTGTACTACGTGACGTCGAAACGCGGCATTTTCCTCCTGACGGACGAATGCTATTCGCACTTCCTGTATGACGCGAAGCCGTACTCTGTGGCGTCGATCGCAAACTCCAAACCGACCGTGCTCGTGGCGGGAACCGTATCGAAGACCTACGCCATGACGGGCTGGCGCATTGGATATGGTCTGGCTCCGGAGCCGATTATCGGGGCCATGATGAAGCTGCAGAGCCACTCGACTTCGAATCCGACTTCGATCGCGCAGAAAGCCGCGATTGAGGCGTTGAATGGATCTCAGGAATCGGTACCGCAGATGCTCGAAGAGTATCGCAAGCGGCGGGATTTCGTGATACCGCGGCTCAGGCAGATTCCGGGCGTCACCTGTTCCATGCCTGCCGGAGCGTTCTATGCGTATCCGAATCTGCGGGGCGCACTGGACAAAGGCGGCATCAAGACGCCATTCGAATTCGCGAGCCGTTTGCTCGCGGAGGCGAACGTGGCGGTGGTTCCGGGCGAGGCTTTCGGAACTGACCATCACGTGCGGATCTCGTATGCGACCTCGATGAAGGAACTGGAGCGCGGACTGGACCGCATCCAGGCGTTCGTCGAGAAGCTCGGCTAGCGTTCGCCCTGGGGCAGCGTGACAGTCAGGAAACTAACACCGGCGATCCACGAGAAGGTCTGGGGTTCAGGCCAGACCGAACCGTGGCTCAATAACCCCGAGGGCCGCAGGATCGGAGAGATCTGGTTTGCGGCCCCGGAAGTCATGTCGGTGTTGGTGAAGCTCCTGTTTACCTCAGAGAGACTGTCGGTGCAGGTGCATCCGGGCGATGCGTACGCGCGAACGCATGGAGGGGAGTTCGGCAAGACCGAGATGTGGCACGTACTGCGCGCGGAGCCTGATGCCACCGTAGCGCTGGGACTCAGAGAAGCAGTATCGGGAGAGCGGCTGCGCGAAGCCGCATTCAACGGCGATATTGTGGACCTGCTCGACTGGGTTCCCGCACGAATCGGCGACACGTTTTTTGTCCCGGCAGGGACGATTCACGCGATTGGCGCGGGACTGGTGCTGTGCGAGATCCAGCAGTATTCCGACGTAACGTATCGACTGTTCGACTACCAGCGCAAGCCGGAACGCGAACTGCATCTGGAAGACTCGCTGGCCGTGGCCTGCCTCGAAGCAACCCCGCATTCCGCGTGCCGTTTGCCCGTGGAATGCGAGTACTTTCGAACTGAGAAACTCGAGGTGCGGGGAGCGGTGCGCACCTTGGCTGCGGCACGGCACCGGATGTTCCTTGCAATCGCCGGCGATGGGAAGATCGCCGAAGAGCCGTTTCGCGCTGGTGAGGCCTGGTTGGTCCCGGCGGGCACGCCGTCGTTTTCGATTGAGTCCGCTGAAGCGGATTTCATAATTGCGTCAGGCTGATCGGCCCGACCACGCGCGAAGGTATGCTTCCTCTAGTTCTGCAGTAAACCGTCGCCCATCGGCTATGGAGGCTTTGGCCCGCGCGCCCAGGGTATTGCGCAGTGCAATCAGCGATTCCCGTTCCGACGCCAGTTCGACGGCAATATTGACATACTCCGATACATTTTGCCCGATGTGTTGCGGCAAACCTGCCGTCATCAGAAAACTCACGCCCACTCGGCCCGCGCTGGTGTTTCCCGCCAGCGCCACCACCGGCACTCCGCGCAGCAGCGCATCGCAGGTGGTTCGGGTCCCGTTATAAGGAAACGGATCGAGCGCGATGTCGATACGGTCGTACATCCGCAGGTGACGCGCGGGAGGAAGTTCGCCAGTCAATTCGATCCGGCTTGACGATATTCCAAGGCTCCGAAACATGCCGAGGAGTCGCCTGCGAATTGCAGGATTCACTGTGCCGGTACCCTGTCTATCGAACATATGATGAAGCAAAAGGCGGGAGCGCGGGACCTGATGCAGGATGGCTGCCCAGGCGCTCACCACCTCTTCATTCATCTTGAAAGGAATACTGAACGATCCGAATGTGATGTAGCGATTGCGAATCGCAGGCAGCGGAGTGGGTTTCCCCCGGGCTGCAGCGGGATTGCAAACCATGAAACGGCTGAGTCGAATCAACTTCTCCGTGAAATGTTTTTCTGTGCCAGGCGGATCGACCCAGCCATCCGTGATTCGGAAATCGATATTTTTTACTCCGGTGGTGCCGGGATAAATAGCGAGGGCAAACTGAACCGGGGCACTGCGGATTGCGAAGATCGGAAGCCGCGCACCGCCGGCGCAGTGGCCGTCGCAATCGACCAGGATGTCTATTTTTCGTTTCCGGATGCAGACAGCCAGTTGCGCGTTACTCATATCGCGATTATCGATGCCGGTCACATGATGGGACCACGCCAGCGCACCATGCAGCCCCGGACGGCCGTCGTTAAAACAAAACACTTCAAACCGTTGCCGGTCATGGAACTCCAGCATGGGTTTCAAATGCACCGCATGCGGATTAAACAGTGACGAAACATAACCGATTCTCAGGCGTTTGGATGCGCGCGGCTGGGTGAAGTCCGCGACCGTTGTTGCTGGATGACAGTGAACGCGCGCAAAATGCCGTTGCTGCGCTGCTATGGCTGCCCGACCCGCACTCGGATCGTAGTGCAGCATGCGACACAAGAAAGAAGTCACATCACGCTGGGTGATGATTTTCTCGGCGGCATTCGCCGACGCAATGGCTCCCGGCACATCTCCCGTACTGAAGAACGCGGAGGTCAATCCGAGGTAAGCCTCCACAAGGGCAGGGTCTTCGGGATGCTGGTCTGCAAAGCGGCGCAGGCCCTTGACCGCGGCGTCGAGTTGCCACGTCTTGAGCCGGGCGATTTGAGGATGGAGTCCGACATCTGCCCCTTTCACCGACCCAAAAACATCGACGGCGGCCGGGTATTCCTTCAACTGGCAAAGGCATTCGCCGAGGTGCTGCGCGACCTCGCGGTCGTCAGGTCGGAACGATAACGTACGCTGCAGACACTTGCTGGCCTCCCGGAGACGAAGCGAAGCCAACATCGCGAGTCCGAGGTCTTTCCAGTAGTAAGAGTTACCAGCCTCAAGCCGGACCGCCCTTCGAAGCCAGCGGATGCCCTCCGGACGCAGCCCCTGGTTCAGCGACAGGACTCCCAGCAGATGGGCGGCCCCAGCGTGCTTTGGTTGTTGAGACGCGAGAAGACGGCAGGCAGCCTCGGCCTTACCGAACTGGCCGTCCGCTAGCAAGTCCCCTATTTCCTGGAAGCAAATATCCAATGAAGGGTCGAGGATAGCATGGGTAGTGCAGGTTTCGGAAAACATGCAGAAGGTCTTCCATTTCGACGCACCACGCGAGAAGTACCAATGCGATGCCGCAGTCATCTGGTGTTTCGATAACCGTTTCCAGCAGGGGCTGACGAAATATCTGAAGAGAATTGGCGTGGTGAATTCGGATCCGATCAAGATCGCCGGCGGCGCGAAATCGCTGGCCTCGCCGGAACATCCCTCGGATCGTGAATTCATCCTCGATCAGATTCGAAAATCCATTCGACTCCATGGCACGACGCGGGTGATCCTGATGGTGCATTCCGATTGCGGGGCCTACGGGGGGTTGGCTGCAGGATTCGGAGGCGATGTCCGCGCGGAAGCGGAACATCACGAAGAGGAGTTGCGCCGCGCCAAGGCATGCCTGCGCGAGGCCATTCCAGGCGTCGCGGTTCAGGCGTATTTCGTCGACTTCGACGGCGTGTGGCAAGTAGACTAAAGCGCGAAGGCGCGACGGTGCCAAAGCGCGCCGGCATTGCTCTGGGTGGACCGGATAGCTTACAATTCCGCCATGACTCCGCTTTCGAGTTCCGGTGCGCCGAGTCCGCTCTTCGCGTCCACGCGCTGGAGCGTCATCCTTGCCGCGCGCGAAGGCTCGGGGCCTTCGCGGGAAGCGGCCTTGTCGTCGCTCTGTTCCGCCTACTGGCGGCCGCTTTACGCCTACGTCCGCAGACAGGGGAGATCCGTGGAAGACGCGCAGGATCTCACCCAGGGCTTCTTCCTGCATTTGCTGGAGAAACAGTCGTTGCGCCAGGTCGATCCCGCGCTCGGCCGGTTCCGGTCGTTTCTGCTGGCATCGATGCGGAACTTCATGGCTGGCGACTGGAGGCGCCACAATGCCGCCAAACGGGGTGGCATTACGCCCATCGTCAGCATCGGCGAAATGGAGCGCGGCGAGGAACTGCTCACGGCGGAAAGCCCCGATTCGCGAACGCCGGAACAGATCTACGAACGCAATTGGGCGTTGGCGCTGCTTGAGCGCTCAATGGGCCGCCTGGCTGCGGAGTTCGAATCCAGCGGCAAGCAGCGGGTATTTGCCCTGCTGAGTCCCTACCTGACCGGCGAACACGATGGAAAGCCATACTCCGAAGTGGCCAGCCAGCTTGCCATCGGCGAAGTGGCGGCTCGAGTAGCAGTGCATCGTATGCGCGGACGGTTTCAGGATTTGCTGCGGGAGGAAGTGGCCAGAACGCTGCCCCACCCCGAGGATCCGTCTGCCGTTATGGAAGAATTGCGGTATTTGCTGTCGGCGCTGTAACACCCTCGGGCGGAATGCGTTGATAACGATGTAAGAGAATCCTCCGATGAATTCACTCGTGTGCGAAACCTGCGGAAACGCCATCGCGGCAAACGCGCCTTCGGGGCTTTGCCCCACCTGCCTGTTGCGCACCGCGATCGAACACGGTTCGAGCCGCGCGCTTGCGCCCTTCCTGCCGAGGCTCCGCTATTTTGGCGACTACGAATTGCTCGAAGAGATCGCGCGCGGCGGTATGGGCGTTGTCTATCGTGCACGGCAAGTGAGCCTGGACCGGGTTGTTGCACTGAAGATGATGAGACCCGGCCTGCTTTCCACCGAGCAGGAAATTCAGCGTTTCCTCACGGAAGCCCGCACCGCCGCCAGCCTGAAGCACCCGAACATCGTCGCTATCCACGAAGCGGGTGAACTCGATGGACTGCACTATTTCTCCATGGATTTTGTAGAGGGGCCGAATCTCGCGGAAATTGTTCGCGAGGGCCCGCTCTCGCCTGTGGAGGCGGCGCGTTACGTGAAGACTCTGGCGGAAACCGTCCAATACGCGCACACAAAAGGGGTTTTGCACCGCGACCTCAAGCCATCCAACGTTGTGATGGATGCGTCAGGCCGGCCCTGTATCACCGATTTTGGGGTGGCCCGGCGGCTGGATGGGGACGCGACGCTTTCGGGTACCGGTGCGGTAATCGGCACTCCCGCCTACATGCCGCCCGAGCAGGCGTCGGGGCAGATGGACCGCATCTCCGCGGCCAGCGATGTTTATTCGCTGGGAGCCATTCTGTACGAATTGCTCACAGGTCACCCGCCGTTTCGCGCCGGCAATCAACTGGAGATTGTGCGTCAGGTGCTGGAGACGGAGGCGCCGCGCCCAAGCCTGGTGAACCCTGCGGTAGACCCGGCGATCGAGGCGATTTGTCTCCGGTGTCTGGCGAAAGAGCCGAGCGACCGCTTTGCCTCGGCCGCCGAACTGGCGGGCGATCTGGGGCGATATCTCGGTGGTGAACCCGTTCATGCCCCTGCAATCGGAAAGGCGCCTGTTTTCAGTACGGCGCGGTGGCTCTATGCCGCCGGTGCTCTGATCGCGCTTGCGATAGCGTGGAGTGTGTTGCGGACCCCGGATCGAAAACCCGCAGCGCCGCCGCATCCGGTCGTGTCGACCTCGGTTCCGGCGGCGCCGACTGCTGCGGCCGCCCCCGGGCAACCGACCGCCGAAAAGCCTGTGGCGAAAGCCGCTCCCTCGCCCAGGCCCACACCGTCGACAGCCATTGCATCGTTGAGTCTTCCTCATCTACAAACGCCATTGGTGGCCTCGGTCGCGCCCGCAAGCGGGACTGGCTACCAACAGACCTTCACGTTCCGGTATGCGCCATTCGAGGATTCCGATCGCTCTGACGTTGAAGTCGATTTCAGCGATGCGGACAGCACCACGCCTCGCCACTGCAATATCCGCTATGAAAGGTCGACAGGCCGCCTGCAACTTCAGGCCGATGCAATGCTTGGCCCCGGTCTGCGGGTCTCGGGCGATCCCGGCACATTGAACAGGCTTGAGAATTCCATCTGCGCCATCGATCTGGCCGATGTCACGGTCGCGTGGTCGCCGGATGGTACCGAACTGAAGCTGCCGATTACTTTCAAACCAGCCTTCGACGGCGTTAAGAAAATCGAGTCGTGGATTTGGAAGAAACAGGGCGCTCCCCGCTCGGAGACGAGTATGACGGGCCAGTGGACGATTGGCCCTCGCTCCTGAAGAAAAAGCATAGAGGACAGAATGAGAATACAAAACGGCGTTTTCCTGGTTGCGTTAACTGCGGTCTGGGCACAGACGGCGCCTGTCTGGAAAGAGTTTTCAGTCGGGCCGGCCACTGCCAACCGAACACGGTTCGGACCCGATGGAATGCGCGCCGAAGGGGTCCCGTTCCGTCGGGTTCTGGCCCGGGCTTTCGGCGTCCCGGAACACAGAATCGTGGGGCCAGCCTGGATCGACGAGCAGCGTTATGCAATCACCGCCCTCGTAAACGAACCGAAGGATTTTCAGCCGCTGATGCAACAGGAACTGACGGCTCGCTGGCATATGGCGGCGCATCGGGAAATGAAGGATGTTCCGGTGTACGAACTGCGCACGCTCAATGGCGGCGCTACGACAGTGCCGGTCGCTCCGGCCGCATCGAAACCGGCGGAAGCGCCGATAACGACGACCACCGGAACCTCACCCTCAATCCGACTCAACCAACAAAGTGTAAAGACCTTTGCCGATACCCTGGCCGACGTCTTAGGCAGGCCCGTGTTCGACGAAACGAAACTCGACGGCAGATACGATTTTTCCTTCACGTGGCAGCGAACCGATCCGATTTCCCTCAAAGCGGCGGCTGCCGCCCAACTCGGTCTGGATCTCGTCGATACCAGAAGAGTGGTCGAAGTGATCATGATCGATCACCTCGAGAAACTGCCGTAAGGGCTATTCAGCCAGCGCGGAAAGCTTTTGATCCAAATGCCGCAACGCGGCCGTCAGTTGCTCGCGATAGCGCGAACTCGTGGCCGTTTCGAGATCTTTCATTACCCGAACGCGCGATAACTCCAGACTCTCACGTTCGCTCCGCAAGCGGATCTGCTCCGGCGTCAGCCTGTCAGCGCGCACTGCGCTGCGACGCAACGCCGCATCCTCCATCTGGGACTCGACCGATTTGCTTTCCCAGCCCCGTGACATACTTCCAGTCTCGCGCAATTCTCCTGCGACAGGGAGGCTGCCGGATATCCTTAAGCCATGCGTTTCGCCGGCATCGTCGCAATCGTTGCGTTGTTCCTCAGCGGCTGCGGAAATCCTCCCGCTCCCCCGACACCGCCGGACGCGACGAAGGAAGCCTGGTATGGCCAGACCGTGGCACAACTCAGCACCCTGACCCGGGAGGCCGACGAACTGTTTCGCAGCGGCAAACCCGACGCCGCGGCGGCGCTGATCCAGAAAGGTGAGCCGCTCTCCAGTCAAATACTCGCGGTGCTTCATCCGACGTTGCCGGCGATGGAGGCTGCGGGAGATCTGGACGATCTGTATGGGAGGATGCTGGTCTCCAATCGCCACTACACCTGGGCTCAGACGTTTTTTCAGAAGAACCGGGCGCGATGGAAATACTGGCAGCCCCAGACGCCTGACACTGCGCGCCGCATGCAACTGGCCGAAGCCGAAATCGCGGAATGCGAAAAACATCTGGGGCAATAGAAAGGAGACGCGTATGAGTTCAGACGCGAAGTACCGCGAGGCGATTGCCGATTTTATTCGGGAGCAAGCGCGACCGGAAGAAAAATACGGACACCAGCCGAGACTGTACGCGCTGGCAAGTGAAATTGCCGCCCACCTGGGGACAGGGGCAGCCGAGTGTGACGATGACGTCCTCTACGCCGCCGCATGGCTGCACGATCTGGGGGTGTTTATCGGCCACCGGCCGGAGGACCCGGTCGAACTGGAACGCTGGGACAATGTCGCATACGCCATGGATCACGCACCGGGCATTCTTGCCCGTGTGGGCTTCCCTGCGGCGAAGATTCCCGCCGTAGTGGAGGCTATCCGTACCCATCAGCCGTCGTGCCAGCCGACTGCTGTGGAAGGGATCATTTTGCGGGACGCGGATATTCTGGAGCAACTGGGCGCGGTCGGAATCATGCGAACCGTCTGTAAGATTGGCCGCGATACCCGCTTCCCCACGTTCACTGCCGCCGTCGTATCCTTGTGTCGGGCTCTCGACACACTGCCATCCAGGTTGCTTCTGGAACCAGCCCGGGAGATGGCGCAGACCCGAATTCAGGCGATGGAACAGTTCCTGGAGGCCGCCGCTGCCGAAGGCGGAATGAATCTTTCTTGAACGGAATTCGGTACCTGGTCCGGACGCCATTTGTCGCCGCCACAGTGATTGCTGATACCCTACGGGAATGGCAGACGAAGATATCCAGGCAGAACTCGCGCGGCTCAGGGCCGAGAACGAAGCACTCAAAACCAAGCGCAACAGCGCAGTATCGATGAAGGTCAGCGAAAAAGGCGGCGTTTCCGTCTATGGGCTCGGGCGTTTCCCGGTCACGCTGTATCAGGAACAGTGGACGAAACTCCTCGCACTGTCCGAAGACATCAAGACTTTCATTGAAGAGAACCGCTCAAAACTGAAGGCCAAGGAATAAGTCAGTCGATCGACTGGCTCTCCCCGTGCCGGTCTTGGCCGGGAGACTACTTGCGCAGGACCCACGTCGTCATGGCGCGCAGGTCCTGCACAACTGTCGTCTTCAGCGGGTCGGCCAGCGTTGCGCCCAGACGTGTGGCGGCCTCCGTCAGTTGGCTCTCATCCACAAGATAGCGCTCCGAACCATCGGGAAGAAGGAAGCGCCTGCCGGCAATCTTCCGGATTTGACTTTCCACGCCTATCGATGACGCCAGGCGGCAAAACAGCAGGCCTCCCACTCTCAGCACGCGCCACATGGCGTTGAGCATTGCTTCAAACTCCTGATCGGAAGCCGCGAAATGCAGTACCGCACTGCTGATAACGAAGTCGATGGAGTCATCTGGAAGACTTAGCTGTTCAACCCTTTCCACCCGAAAGTTCTCCGCAGAAATTTGAGGCGCAAGCGACGCCGCAAGTTTGCGGACGGCCGCTATAGCGCGCGGGTGCGCATCGATCCCGAACACCTCGTAACCCGCTTCAGTCGAGGTACGCAGCAAATAGACCAGATTGCGCCCGTCCCCACACCCAGCATCCAGAATGCGCATACCGGGACGGATGCGGCCGCGCAGCAACTGGACGAAAAGATAGATGTCAATGTTGCCGAACTGTTCGGAAAGTTCCACGGCCATGAATTCCGATCGTAAGCCATGACCGCAAGCCGCCAGCGTAAGCCCCAACCGTAAGAAAAGCCGCGAGGTGTAAACTGATTGAGAATCACCGGTAATACTTCAGGAGCCAATTATGGAAATCCACGTCAAGCTTTCGTCCCTTGCGTTCGCGGCCCTCATTGCCGCTGCACTCCCCGTTTTCGCGCAACAGCCGCCAACACCGGCCGGCGCCGGCCGGCAGGGAGCCGCCGCTGCGGCTAACGCGCCGAAGCCCGCGGATACGGAAGTCTACGAACCCGTGCCAAAAGTCGTAACGCCCGGCGTCACCGATTCCGCGGCACCCTCGGACGCGATCGTTTTGTTCGATGGCAAGAACATGGACGAATGGGTCCAGAATCGCGACAAGTCGCCCTCGAAGTGGACCTTGGCCGACGGGATCATGACGGTGAAGAAAGGCAGGGACTCGGGCAATATCGAAACGAAGCGGACGTTTAAGAATTATCAGTTGCACATCGAGTGGAGAATTCCGGAAAACATCACCGGCAGCGACCAGGGTCGCGGCAACAGCGGAGTCTTTCTGGCTTCCACGGGTCCCGGCGACGATGGATATGAACTGCAGATCCTCGATTCGTACAACAACAAGACCTACGTGAACGGCCAGGCCGGCAGCATGTATAAGCAGGCGATTCCACTGGCGAATCCAAACCGCAAGCCGGGCGAGTGGCAGACTTATGACGTTGCCTGGACGGCGCCCACCTTCAATGCCGATGGCACGGTTAAGACGCCGGCTTACGTAACCGTTTTTTTCAACGGCGTCCTTGTGCAGAATCACTTCGAGCTGAAAGGCGAGACGCGTTATATCGGCGCTCCGTATTACAAGGCGTATGATCGCGCTCCCATCAAGCTTCAGGCGCACGGCGATGCCAGCGAGCCGGTCAGCTTCCGCAACATCTGGGTTCGCGAACTCAATTAGCATCCGGCCCCTCCGATTCCCGACCGCACCAGACGCCTGACCGAAGGGTGTGCGACATAGAAGTGGAACGAAAACGCCATTCGGAAGCGGTGAGGTTTCCGAGCCGCGACTGTAAAGGAGCGGTACGCTGAAGCAAGTGCCCGAGATGTCCGAGATCCATGGCGAGAGCCCCTTTACCGCTCATTTTTAGTCGCAGTTCAGTTGAATGTACGTCTGCGCGGGAGTTTGGTAGTTTGGCCGGCGCTCCCCGAACCTCCACCTCCAGGTAGCACGCCCCTGACCGAATATTCATGATTACGCGCGCAGGAAAAGTCATATAATGACTTAACTGCCGGCGATTAAACGAATATTCCCGGTGAGGAGACGCGCATGAGCCTCGAATTAACCGTCTACGACAACGGCGACCACACCTGTCTCGTATGGCTGCCAAACGACTCCAATCCCACTCCGAACTGCCGGGGGTTCGCGATTGCGAAAACCTCCCAGGGGACTACAACCTATCTGCACGGAGCTGTCGGGTTCTCGGACACCGACAAGCTGGACCCCACGAATCCCTGTA
>Ga0302319_10002236_pt1 | contig 42266 bp, 41 predicted proteins | sample Bog_T0_2_FD_203319 | JGI IMG/M metagenome (GOLD analysis project Ga0302319, IMG submission 203319) | Peat permafrost microbial communities from Stordalen Mire near Abisko, Sweden - Bog_T0_2 | ecosystem: Environmental > Terrestrial > Soil > Wetlands > Peat | place: Sweden: Abisko, Stordalen Mire...
TCTTCGCCGCCATGACAGCGGAGTTTGCGACAGGCCAGCCAGCCCGTCCAGCATGTCAGAAAGCAAAAATCGTTAGCTCCGGCTGGAGATCACGCCCGCGCGGAAGTGCGAAGCGTCGCTGCCTCACATGGGCCTGCCTCACATGGGCCTGACATACATGACTTCGATGGACGCTTGCGGAATTTGCAGATGCGGATGGTTTTCAAAAGCCTTCGCGGCGTCTTCGTGCGATTCAGCCTCGACGAAGGAATATAAAATGATCTCGTTTTTGCCATCGGAAACGCCCTGCGCGGTCACCCGCTTGGTCTTTCCTGCGGCTTCGGTACTCAGAACCATTTTGGCATGATCGCCCATCCATTTGCCCCATGCCGCCTGCATTTTTTGTTCCTCTGTCTTTCGATGCTCCGGGTCGGTCTTTGCCCAATCCGCCATCACCGACGCCGGCACAAGATAGAGCGCGATGAATTTCTTCAGATTTGAATCCGCCATGGATTTTCCTATCGCTTTCGTCGCCTTCGACTTTGGAAACAAATACTCATCCGGGCAAGTTCCAATTTCGGCCGGGGAACCGGACCCGGATGCAGCGCGTTGGAAAATGCTGTCGCAGGGCTTGAAAATATGAGGACCACAATGACAATTACTCAGGACACAGCTCGCTATTCGTCCCTCCCTTCCAGCTCCGCCGTTACCAGCGGACCAACCTTTTCCGGCCTCGATATCCTTGGCGCGATCGTCGCCATCGTGATGCTGCTGGGTCCGCTCACCGCGGCCGGCACCCACTATTCCCATCAGGGCTGGCCGGCGGAACAGACCGCCGAAAAATAGGTTTTCCCCGCTTCTGAAAAACCAAACTCTCCTGAAAAACCAAACTCTGGCCCAATTGGAACCTCTGTTTCGATTGGGCCTTTTTTGCCGCTGGCCTGCTATCCAGGCCACCACCTTATATCTGTGGCCAAAGCGGCCGCCGCGGACACCGGCGGCAGCACCCGGCAATCAGCCATTTTCCGGCAATTCAGGCGTTTCGCTTGACGGGATTGCACGGAAAAGTTCCCTTTGTTGCCAGCATCAACCGCCTGTGTCTCAATACGGACAATCAGCGGCACAGATAGCCGGCCTTGGGGGGCCTGCATGGCAGAGGAATCCGAGGCTTCTGACGCGGGCGCGCAAGCGTCTGGCGCCGGCATTGATCCGGCTGCATTGGCATTGGCGTTAGGCGGTGCCAGCCGCGAACGTGCGGATTCCTTCCTGAAAAAACAGGAAGCGCTTGTCGAACTCCAAGCCAAAGAACTCGCCCACGAACTGGAGCTGCGCCACTGGTCGCTATGGGTGCGCCATGTCAGCGGGCTGCTCAAGCTGGCGCTGGAGCTTGCCGCCGGATTGCTGCTGCTGTTCGCCGTAACCGCCATCGGCGTGATGGTGTGGAACGCGGCGCATGCCGACGGGCTGGTGATCGAAAGCTTCTCGGTGCCGCCCGACCTGACGGCGCGCGGCCTCACCGGCGAAGTGGTGGCGAGCCAGTTGCTTGACCGGACCAACGAGGTGCTGACGGCCAACACCGGCGTCGTCGAGGCGACCACCGCCTCCATCAGCCGGGGCGACGATATCAAGGTGGAAATTCCCGATACCGGGATTTCGCTGGGCGAACTGTATCGCTTCCTGCGGCGCTGGCTGGGCCATGAGACCATGGTCGACGGTGAAGTCTATCGCACCTCCGCCGGCCTGGCGCTTGCGGTCCGCATCAACAATGGCGATGGCATGCGCTTTGCCGGCTCCAATGATGACCTCGACAGCTTGATGCAGAAGGCGGCAGAGCGCGTCGTCGTACTGAAAAACCCAATTACCTATGCCGGCTATCTGAGCAGCAGTAACCCGCCCCGCACGGCGGAGGCGATGGCCATTCTGCAGCGCGTCGGCGACGATCCCCTGACCGCGCCGCGGGACCGATCCTCCGCACTCAACAATCTCAGTATCCTGTATCGCGTGACCCGGAAAGATGCGCCCACTGCCCTGGCGCTGGAGCGCCGGGCCGTAGCCGCCTATCCGCAAACCCTGGTGATCTGGAACAATATCGCCACCCTGGAGATTGAACAGGACCATCCCGAGAGCCTTCTGGCCCTGGCGGCGACGATACAAGACCATGCCGCGCATCCGCCATCCGGTTACCGGCCCCTGGTCGCCGCCACAATGGGCGCGGGGGCCCGCATGCTGGAGGCGCAGCTTCGCGGCGATTATGGCGCGGCGGCCGGTTTCACCCGACAGGCCCTCGAACTGGCGGCGCCGGCAATCAAAGACAGTTACCGCCAGACCGCTTTACGGATGCTAGCCTTGCAGCATGACGGCGCCGCCCGTGCTTTGCTGGATCAACTGCCGCGACAGGTTTCGCCGCGGGATGAAGCCGGGCGGGCGGTGACCCGCTATCAGGTGGAAGCGGCGCTGGAAAATTGGCCCACGCTTCTGGCCTCGGAAGCTTTTGTGGAAAAGGCCTATTCCGCGCCGGCCGGCCATGCCGATCCCCGCTATGTTTTTGCCAATCTGTTGCGCCCCATCCTGGCGCTGGCCAAAGCCAGGCTGGGCGATTTGGCGGGCGCGCAAGCCCTGATCGCCGGAACGCCAGGTGATTGCGATCGCTGCGTCCGCCTGCGCGGGCTGATCGCCAGCGAGGCGAAACAGTGGGGTCGCGCCGATTACTGGTTCGCCCAAGCCGTGCATGACGCGCCTTCCATTCCGTTTGCCGAAACGGATTGGGGCCAGTCCTTCCTGATGCGCGGCGACGCCGACGGAGCCATTGCCAAATTCACCATCGCTAATCAGAAAGGCCCGCACTTCGCCGATCCGCTCGAAGGCTGGGGCGAGGCGCTGATGAAGAAGAACCGCTCCGATCTGGCGCTGGGGAAATTCGCGGAAGCCGAGAAATACGCGCCCAACTGGGGACGGCTGCACCTGAAATGGGGCGAGGCGCTTGGGTATGCCGGGCGCAAGGACGAGGCGCAGAAGCAATATGCGCTGGCGGCTGGGCTTGATCTCTCCCCCGCCGACAAAATCGAACTGGCGAAGGTGAGCCATGGCTGAGGAAACCGAAGGTCCGGATACCGGCGCGGAAGCGTCTGGCGCGGGCGTTGACCCGTTTGCTGCGGCAATGGCGCTGGGCGGCGCCAGCCGCGACCGCGCCGATGCGTTTCTCAAAAAACAGGAAGCGCTGATTGACGACCAGCGCCATCACCTGCGCGAACAGTTCAAGCGGCTGAAAATAGGGGTCATCAGTGACCGCCTTTCGATCACGCTGAAGGTGCTGACAGGCATTGTCGGCTTTGCCGCCGCGGCGGGCGTGGCGCTGATGGTCTGGAATGCCAGTAGCAGCAGCGGCCTCTTGATCGAGCCATTTGCCGTGCCACCGGACATGGCCGAGCGCGGCTTCACGGGCGAAGTAGTGGCCACCCAGCTGCTAGCCAGGCTGGTCGAGATGCAGAACGCCACCGGTTCCAACCGCCCGGCCCGGTCCTATGCCAACAATTGGGGCGACAATCTCAAGGTGGAGATTCCGGAAACCGGCGTCTCGATCGGCGAGGCCTACAAGTTCCTGCGCCAGCAGCTGGGGCATGACACCCGCATCGGCGGTGAGATCACGCGCGCCGGTGGCGGCATTGCCGTCACCGCCCGTTCGGAAGGCATCGGCGCCACCTTCAGCGGCCCGGAGGCCGATTTCGACGCCCTGCTACAGAAGGCGGCCGAGGATGTCTATGGCCGCACCCAGCCATATCGCTACGCCGCCTTCCTGCGCAGCACCGGGCGCTATGACGAGGCCTATGCGATCTGGAGCCAGATGAGCGAAGACAACTCGCCGCTGGAACAGGCCTGGGCCTGGGCCGGCGTCTCGACGGTCTACACTTTCCGCAACAACGATTATGCCAATGCGATACCGGCGCTGCACAAGGCCATCGCCGCCTATCCGACTTTCACCCTGGGCTGGTCGCTGCTCGGGAACGACGAAAATAATTCCGGCCATACCGAGGCGGCGCTGGCGGCCTATCGCGAAGCCGCCAGGCTGTTCGCGCGCTCCTCGATTCCCGACCTCGACCCCAGCGTCATCCCCAGCCTCAAGGTGCGCAACAATGCCCCGCTAGCCAGGCTGGAGGGCGACTATACCACCGCTGCAAGCCTGTATTGCGATGGACTGGGACTTCAGCTGCCCGACTCAAGCGACCGTGATAACTTTCGCCAGAACCTGGCCTTTGCCCTTCTCGGTCAGCACGATTTGAGCGGAGCATTGGCGTATTGGCGGACCATGCCGCCCCCTAATGCAGCTTCGCGCGCCAGCCGCGCCGGCCAGCAAGCACGCGTCGACCTGCTGGCGGCGGTGGAACGCCAGGACTGGAAGGGCATCGTCGCGGGCCAGGCGGAGCAGAAAAAATCCTTTCTCGCCACCGTTACCCCCGGCTCGCTCGGCACTGGCTATGCCCGGCTTTACCAGCCCATTTACGCCCTGGCCAAGGCGGAGATCGGCGATAAGGCGGGCGCCGAGGCCGAAATCGGGGCGATGCCGCTCAACTGTTACGAATGCATGCGCGCCCATGCCAGTGTCGCGTCGGCAGAAAAGGACTGGCCCCGCGCCAACTGGTGGTTTGCCCACGCCATTGGCTTCGCGCCTTCCTCCCCCTTCGCTTATGAAGACTGGGGCCGCGCCCTTTTGGGGCGCGGCAATCCTGACGCAGCCATCGCGCAGTTCACTCTCGCCAACCAGAAAGGCCCGCATTTCGCCGATCCGCTGGAAGGCTGGGGCGAGGCGTTGATGAAAAAGAACCAGTCGCATCTGGCGTTGGCGAAGTTCGCGGAAGCGGAGAAATACGCGCCCAACTGGGGGCGGCTGCATCTGAAATGGGGCGAGGCACTCACCTACGCCGGAAAGAAGGACGAGGCGCAAAAGCAGTATGCCATCTCTGCTGGTCTGGATCTGTCTAACGAGGACAAAGCTGAGCTCGCGAAGGTGAGCCATGGCTGACACCTCCAACACGGACCCCGATCAATCTCCGGCCCCGCAAACGGACGCCGTGAAAGAGGACAAGCCAATGGAAATCCACAAACCTAAGCCGGTGCATAATTGGCGGGAATTCCTTTCTGAAATCGCGGTCGTCGTTATCGGCGTCCTGATCGCCCTGTCGCTGGAGCAGGCGGTGGAGGACTGGCGGCAGCATCAGCAGTATCTGGCCAATCGCGAAGGCGTCCGCTCGGAACTCAGCTACGTCATTTCCAATCTGATGCGCCGCAAAGAGATGGCGCCCTGCATCGAGCGGCGGTTGAGTGAGGTGAGCATTATCCTGGACAGCGCCGAAGCCCACCAACCCTTCACGCCGCCAAACTGGATCGGCAGTCCCAACTCATTTGTCATCCGCACCAGCACCGAATCCGACCTGAGCCGCAGCGACCTATTTCCCGCCGCCGAGCAGGAAATACTCGGTCCAATGTATTCCTGGCTTGAATCGGTAAAGCAGTTCCAGGATGAGGAGCGGCTGGCCTGGTCTCATCTGCAGCCGATGGAAAGCCGCGCTATCCTGTCGCCCGAAATGATAGCCGACATGCGCGCCGCGGTGGGCGAAGCCCGTATGGAGAATGATCGCCTGCGGTTCACCCTCAACTGGCTACATCTTTTCGCGGTGCGTTACGGCCTGTCGGAAACGGCAACCAACGAATGGATATCCCTCAGGCCAAAGGTCTGGCCGATATGCATGCCGATGACGACGCCCCGCGAGGAGGGCCAACGCATGATGTTCGATTATCAGGAGACCTATAAGTGAGCGAAGTGGCTGATCATTCGCCGCCAGCCGCCCAGATGCAGGCCGCTTCAATCCCCGAAACCGAGGAACATGCCACCATGCTTGAAGTTCATCCGCCACATGCCGCCGCGCATAGCTGGAAAGATTTTTTTATCCAGATTGCCACCATCACCATCGGTCTTTTGATCGCGATCGCGCTGGAACAAACGGTGGAATATATCCATCACCGCTTTCAGGCGCAGGAAATGGCGGGGCTGCTGCACAAAGAGAGCCTACAGAACCATGAGCTTGTCTCGGTCAATCTCGGGGAGACCGACAGCGTTATGCGCGCGGTGCAGCAGAATCTCGCCGTCCTTGAGGCGATCCGTGCCGGCGGCGACAAAGCGGCCTATATCCCCACAATGCTCCCGGGCTGGGTCGGTTACACGCCTGACGATACGATGTGGCTGATGATGCGCGACAGCGGGCTGCTGTCGGTTGTGCCGAACCTGTTGGCGCAGAATTACTCGAAAATTGAGCGCGTCGTCGACGCCTTCGTCCGGCGCAAATGGGATGCCGATGCCAGCCGGACGCAGCTTGAGGCACTGTTGCGGACCTATGACAAGACCGGTCTGTTGTCGGCGGCGCAGCGCGAGTCCCTTGAGCGCTCACTCAACGCGTATGACGAGACCCTTGCGCGCTATCGCAAGACCGTGGTGGATTTCGACACGGTCAACGCCATGGCATTGGCGAACCAGCCGATTTCCGAACAGGCCCTCAGCGAGCACGGCTTCGGCTCCTAAAATGGCTGAAGCTTCAAATATGGACTCCAATCGAGTTCCTGCGCCGCAATCGGATGAAGAAAGCGGATGCCCTGCGCCGCGATGCCGTCAATATTGGGGGTGTGAAGGTCGGGACGGCCATAGCAGGCGATATCGGCAAAGCCCAGATCGTCGGCCAGGAAGAACACAATATTGGGCGGACGGTTCGCCGGTTGGGCCCCCGCGCCGCCCGCCAGCAGCGTTACGCCCGCGGCACTGCCATATAAAAGTGACCGCCGGGTCAAATCACTGTTGCTGTTCATGCTCCCTCCGCAAAATAAATCTTTGTGGATGATGCCTGCGCGTCTTCTTGCCTGGTCGCCGCCCTATAAAGCGTTGGTTCGGCTTTCGTCATGGGAAAGGCCAAGCCACGCCGCCAGAGCAACGGCTTGCGCGTTCAGCCCCCGGCTCGCCGCACGGGCTAATGAGACATAGGAACCTGACAGGGTCAACCACGGGCATGTTGCGTTGCAAACGCGGGCAGGGCGCATCTTCGCCGCTGATGCCGTGAACGGCGCTGCAGCAAACGTAGCGGCTGGAACCCTTTATCCGTTTGCGCTATCGTGACCCGAGCCTGGAGCAAGAGAATCGCCGGGCCGAGCCGGGTGGCTCATATTTCTATCGGGGGAAAATCAGAATGATGACAATAAAGTCGATGCCGTTCTTGGCCATGGGCCTCTTTGCCTTGACAGGCGTCGCCGCGGCGCAGCCGCAGGCTCCTGCCAAGACCGAGAACAAGACTTATACCGCGCCGGCATCGGCGGAGCCGGTGATCTACTCCTCGCAAGAGGCGATCACCAAAAGCTTCGAGAGCCGCACGCTGATGCTGCATGACAGCCACGCGTCCTACATGGTCGAGACCGCCCAGCGCGACAAGCCCGGCGGCGCCGAAGTCCATCTGATGGATACGGACGTGACCTATGTCATCAAGGGTTCGGCCACGCTCACCACCGGCGGCACGGTCGAGGGCGTCGCGCCGACGCCGCCCCGGATGGGAGATCTGCACCCCGAATATGAAATCCGCGGCGCCAAAATTGTCGGCGGCCAGAGTTTTCAACTGAAGGCGGGCGACTCCATCGTCATTCCCAAGGGCGTGCCGCACCAGTTCAGCGAAGTCCACGCCCCGTTCTGGTACTTCAACGTCAAAGTGCGTTGAAGCCAGTCCGCTCTTGACGGGTCGCGCGCCGGCAGGCGGGCCGGTCGCCCAACATCATTCAGGCATATCTCATGCGTGACAGTCAGAGTGTGAAATTATGCCGGCGCCGCTTTCTTGCGTCCGTGGCGGCGCTGCCCGTGCTGACCGCGGGCAGCTTCGCCCATACCGTTTCGGGCAAGCTGCCCTGGTCGCCCTTCGCGGGCGATCCGCCCAAACCGATCAATCCCCTGGGCTGGTATTTCCTTAGCCCCAATGAGGTGGCCACGGTCGAGGCCATTGTCGACCGCCTGATCCCGGCGGACCATCTGTCGCCCGGCGGCAAGGATTCGGGCTGCGCCGTGTTCATCGACCGGCAATTGGCCGGTTCGTTCGGCAATTCCAGCCATCTCTACACCAAGGGTCCCTTCATGCCGGGCCTGCCGACCCAGGGCTATCAGGGCGAACTGACGCCGTCGGGACGCTACCGGCTGGGCCTGAAAGCTCTGGAAGACCATGTGCGCGCTGCAAATGCCGGCAAGACATTCGCGCAGCTGGCGCCGGCCCAGCAGGACGTCCTTCTCAAGGATATGGAAGACGGCAAGCTCACGCTCAAGCTGGCGCCGGGCTTCAGCACCCGCCAGTTCTTCGAGTTGCTGCTGCAGAACACCATGGAAGGCTTTTTCGCCGATCCGCTTTATGGCGGCAATCGCGACATGGTGTCGTGGAAGATGATCGGCTTTCCCGGCGCGCGCTACGATTACCGCGACTATGTCGAAAAATACAATCAGCCTTATCCGTTTGGTCCGGTCTCGATCATGGGCGGCGCACTCGGCTGGACCGTGAAGGGATAAAGCCATGGCAAAGCTGCTTCCCCGCAAAGACGTGGTGATTGTCGGACTGGGCTGGACCGGCTCCATCCTGGCGCATGAGCTGACCGACGCGGGTCTTGATGTCGTCGCCATCGAGCGCGGCCCCTGGCGCGACACGGCCACGGATTTCAACATCGGCTATATGCCCGACGAATTGCGTTATGCCATCCGCCGCGAACTGTTCCTGCAGCCGGCGCAGGAAGCCATCACCATGCGCAATGACATGACGCAGACGGCGCTGCCGATGCGCGATTACGGCTCGTTCCTGCCCGGCGCGGGCGTGGGCGGGGCCGGGGTGCACTGGAACGGCTTCACCTGGCGCTATTTTGCTTCCGACTTTGTCCTGAAAACCCATCTGACCCAGCGCTATGGCGCCAAAAAGTTCGACGGGCTGACGATCCAGGACTGGGGCGTCACCTGGGACGAAATCGAACATTGCTTCGACAAGTTCGAATATCTCGCCGGCACCTCGGGCAAGGCCGGGGTCATCAAGGGCGTGGTCCAGCCGGGCGGCAACCCGTTTGAAGGGTCGCGCTCCCGCGAATATCCCAATCCGCCGCTCAAGCAGCCTTATTCCTCGTCCCTGTTCGCCAAGGCGGCAACGGAATTCGGCCTGCATCCTTTCCCCTCGCCGGCCGGCAACCTGTCGCGTCCCTATGTCAATACGCTGGGCGTCGCCATGGGCGAATGCACCTATTGCGGCTATTGCGAGCGTTTCGGCTGCGCCAATTATTCCAAATCCGCGCCCCAGACGACAATCCTGCCGGTGCTGATCAAGAAGCAGAATTTTTCGGTCCGCACCGAATGCGAAGTGCTGAAGGTCAATCTTCATCCCGACGGCAAGAGCGCCAAAAGCGTGACCTATATCGACACCTCGGGCAACGAATATGAACAGCCGGCCGACCTGGTCATCCTGGCCGGCTATGGCCTGATGAATGTGCGCATGATGTTGCTGTCGGCCATCGGCAAGCCTTACGACCCGAGCACCAATCAGGGCGTGGTGGGCCGCAACTATTGCTACCAGACCGGCGGCGGCGGCGCCTCGATGATCTTCGATGACAAGCGCTTCAATTCCTTCATGGGCGCCGGCGCGCTCAGCACCGCGGCGCATGATTTCAATTCCGACATGGATCATTCCAAGCTCGATTTCGTCGGCGGCTGCAGCATCGGCTCGGGTGAAAGCAACGGCCGGCCGATTCAGGGGCGCCCCACCCCGCCGGGCACGCCGCGCTGGGGGGCGCAATGGAAAGAGGCGACGGCGAAGACCTACGGCCATGTGATGAGCATCGGCGGTTCGGGTTCGAGCTATGCCCAGCGCGGCAATTATCTCGATCTCGACCCGACCTATACCGACAATTTCGGCCGTCCGCTGCTGCGCATCACCTTCGATTTTCCCGACAATGATATCCGGATGCAGAACTGGGTCGGCGAGCAATGCGTCAAGATCGCCAAGACGCTGAATCCGAAAATTCTCACCGCCGGCAAGGCCCGCAAGGGCTGGAATTCGGTGACCTATCAGACCACCCACAACACCGGCGGCGCCATCATGGGGGCGGACCCCAAGACCAGCGCCGTCAACCGCTATCTGCAGAATTGGGACGTTTCCAATGTCTTCGTGATGGGCGCCTGCGCCTTTCCCCAGAATGCGGCGATGAATCCCACCGGCACGGTGGCGGCGCTGGCCTATTGGGCGGCGGATGCGATCACCACGCGCTATCTCAAAAATCCCGGCCCGCTGGTGCCGGCATGAAAAATTTCGCCCGGAAGTTTGCCTGCGCCGCGCTGTTGACCGGCGGATTGGCGGCCCCGGCATGGGCGGGCGCCGAGCCGGATTATGAGCAGGTCCATTCCGGGCATTATCAGGCCATATTGGGCGATTGCATGGGCTGCCATACCGCGCCCGGCGGCAAGGCCTTTGCCGGCGGCGCGCCGCTTCAGACGCCGTTCGGTCCTTTGGTGGCGCCCAACATCACGCCGGATGCCGACAGCGGCATCGGCAACTGGTCGCAGGAGGATTTCCGCCGCGCCGTGAAACAGGGCATCGCCCCGGGCGGCAGGCGGCTTTATCCGGCCATGCCCTATCCGTCCTACGCCAAAATGAGCGACCAGGATGTCGCCAATCTCTACGCCTATATGCGCTCGGTCGAGCCCGTGGCGGGCCGCGCGGCGCGGGGCTACGGCTTGCGCTTTCCCTATAACATCCGCACTCTAATGGCGGTGTGGAACTGGCTTTACTTCAAGCCCGCGCCGTTCACGCCCGATGGCGCGAAATCGGCGGCCTGGAACCGCGGCGCCGAAATCGTCACCGGTCCGGGCCATTGCGGCGACTGCCACACCCCCAAGACATTCCTGGGCGCCGATACGGCGGCGGCGCTGACCGGCGCCTCGCTGCAAGGATGGTACGCGCCCGACATCACCGCCAATGCCACACGCGGCGTGGGCGGCTGGAGCGTGGCGGAACTGGTGGCCTATCTGAAGACCGGCCATAACGCGCACTCCATGGCATCGGGGCCGATGGCCGAAGCAATCGAGAATTCCACCGCCAGGATGACGGATGGCGATCTGAAAGCCATCGCGGTCTATCTGAAGGATGTCCCGGCCTCCGCCGCCGCTGCGCAAAGCGGGGCCCCGGCCAATGATCCGCACCGCGTCGCCGGCGGGGAAATTTACCGCGACAATTGCGCGGCCTGCCATGGCGCGCAGGGAAAAGGCGAGAATGCGATTTTTCCGCCGCTGACCGGAAACCCGATCCTGCAACAGTCCAGCGCCGAAACATTGGCGCGCGTGGTGCTGGCGGGAACACAGGCGGCGCAGACCGATGCGGCGCCCACCGCGGCGGCCATGCCCTCCTTCGCCTGGCGTCTCAGCGATGAACAGATCGCCGATGTGCTGACCTATGTCCGTGGCAGTTGGGGCGGCGCGGCGCCGGTTTCCGCCGCAGCGGTCGAACAGGTTCGCCGCGGCCTGCGCCGCCGCGACTGAGCGAAAACCCGATCCGGCGTTGCGGCAACGGCGTTGCGCTAGCCGCAGTGCAATATCGTTCGCATGGCGCGACGGGTTTTTGACACCCACCGGACAGCGGTGTTAGCGTCACCGCCTATAATATAAGACAAGCGTTGGTTCAGGGAGCTTGTTGATGATAATCGTTATCAATCGTGCAGCAAATGCGCCGGCGGCAGCGCCGCGGACCATGCTTGGCTGGACCGCCCTTTCCTCTTCCCTCGCCAATTTCAAGGAGCAGCCATGAGCCTTGACGAAACAGCCCGCCGCGATTTTCTCGTCGGCTCCCTCGCAGGATTAAGCGCCACCATGGTGGCGGCACGCTGGCCGGCGATGGCCGCCACCATCGCGGTGGGCCAGCCGACGGTTTTCCTCACCGCCGCCCAGGCCGCCGATGTCGCGGCGATGGCGGCGCAGATTTTCCCAACCACCGACACGCCGGGCGCCAATGAAGCGCGGGTGATCTATTTTATCGATCTGGCACTGGTGAGCTTCGCCAAGGATTCGCAAGCTGTTTACACCAGCGGGCTGGCCGATCTGCAGACACGGGCCGCGGCGATGGGGGCTGCGTCTTTCGCCGCCCTGACTTCGGATCAGCAGATTCAGGTGATGACGGCGATCGAAAAGACGCCCTTTTTTGCGGCGGTCCGCACCCACACCATCACCGGCATGTTCGCCGCCCCCCAGCATGGCGGCAATTACCGTGAGGCCGGCTGGAAGATGATCGGCTTCGATGACAGCCTCAATTTCCAGGAGCCATTTGGCTATTACGACCGCGTCTGAACACTGCCGGGAGATACGCCATGAAGAAATATGATCCTTCGACCGAGGTCGATTTTGTCGTGATCGGCTCCGGCGCCGGCGGCGGCGTCATGGCCAAGCAATTGTCGCAGGCCGGCTTTTCGGTGGTGGTGCTGGAACAGGGGCCCTGGGGCTCCTATGGCCGCGAAGAAAGCGCCAACAAGGACGAATTGCTCAATCGCTATCCCGCGCCGCAGGACATGCTGCTCAGCGATCCCAAGCGCCAGGTCGCCACTTTCCGCACCAACGCCAGCGAAAAAGCCGTGCCCTTCGACAACAGCTATGGCTGCGTGGTCGGCGGCGGCACGGTGACCTATGGCGCCAGCAACTGGCGCCATCTGCCGTGGGAATTCGATGAAGCCAGCCGCTTCGGCAACATTCCCGGCGCCAACATTGTTGACTGGCCGATCAGCTATGCCGAGCTGGAGCCCTATTACACCCAGGCGGAGTGGGAGATCGGCGTTTCGGGCCAGCGCATGGACTCGCCTTTCCTGGCGCCCATGTCCAAACCCTATCCGCTGCCGCCGCTGCCGCAAAAAGGCTCGGGCGCCCTGCTGCGGACGGGCGCCGGCAAACTCGGCTGGACCGTGGTCCCCAATGCCGCGGCGATCATCACCCGGCCCTATATGGGCCGGGCGGCCTGCACCAATTGCGGCATGTGCTCGGGCTATACCTGCCAGGTCAAGGCGCGCTCCAGCTCGGCGGTCTCGCTGCTGCCTTTCGCCGAAGCCAGCGGCAACTGCGAAATCCGCGCCAATTCCTATGTCCACACCATTGCCACCGATGCCGGCGGCAAGGTCACCGGCGCGGTCTATTTCGAGACCCTCAACAATGACCGCGAAATCTTCCAGAAGGCCAAGGCGGTGGTGCTCTGCGCCAACGGCATGGCGTCGCCGCGCCTGCTGCTGCTGTCCAAATCCAACCGTTTCCCCGACGGGCTGGCCAATTCCAGCGGCGTCGTCGGCAAGAACCTTCTCAGCGGCAATGGCGGCGGCGCCACCGCGCTGTTCGAAAATCCGCTGAACGAATACAAAGGCTGCGTCACCGGGGCGGCGGTGGTGAGCTTCGTTCCCAATGACGTCAAGAATCGCGGCTTTTACGGCGGCGCGCGCATGACGGCGCGCGGCCAGCAATCGCCGATTCAATATGGCCTGTCCGGCCCGCATGGCGCGCCCAGTTGGGGCACCGCCTACAAAAAGGCGCTGATCGATCAGGCCAATCGCAAGATGCAGATGTCGAATTTCATCTCCTCGATTCCGGTGGAGACCAACCGCGTCGATCTCGACCCGGATGTGAAGGACCCCTGGGGCCTGCCCGCCATGCGCATCACCCAGAAAAGCCATGACAATGACCTGAAGGCGATCCAGTTCTTCATCGACCGCTCGGTCGATGTGCTGAAGGCGGCCGGCGCGGTCCAGGTCTGGGCCGACGAGGTGCATGACGCGCGCGGCGGCGCCCATGCCCGTGCCACCTGCCGCATGGGCAACGATCCCAAGACCTCGGTGATCAACAAATTTCACCGCGCCCATGACGTGCCGAACCTGTTCATCGTGGACAACAGCTCCTTCGTGACCGGCGGGCGCAATCATCCCACCCTGACGACTTCGGCGATGGCGTTTCGCGCCGCCGACCACCTCGTCAAGGCGGCCAAGGCGGGCGATATCCGCATCTGATCGCCGTCGTTGCGGGCATCCGATCCGGCGCGGCGGTGCATTGACAGGAATGCGACACTTCCTCAAGATCGTTGGGTCCCATACTGTCGCCTTGCAAACAGAAGCAACGGAACGGACATGCGTTTCGCCGCATTGCAGTGCGTCATCGATTTTTCGAGCCGGCAACTCTGGAGGGTAAATTGAGCTCCAAATTTTCATGCATGGCCGCGGTCCTTCTGGCCTTCTGCGCGCCGCCGATGGCGGCCCTGGCCCAGACTTCGGCCCAGACATCAGCGACTCCAAGCCCTGTCCTGACAACCGCCATTCCCGGCGTCGTGGCGGCGGGCAGCCCGGTGATATTTCTGAAAGGCGGCATGACCAGTTCCGAAGGGCCTGTCGCCGCGCCCGACGGCAGCATCTATTTCTCCGAGCCCAGCGTCAGCAAGATCTACAAGGTCGCACCCGACGACACGATCAGCCTGCTGTTCGATCCGCAAAAGGCGGACGACCCGGCGGGCGAGCGCTGGCGCCTGCCTGCGCTGGCGGTGGACGGCAAGGGCACCATCTATGCCTGTCGCCGGGCCGGGTCCCATATCGGCATCGCCATCGTCTATCCCGCCAGTCAGGCGAAATTCATCGCCGAATCCTATAACGGCGTGCCCTTCGTCGCGCCCAACGATCTGTCCCTCGCCCGGGATGGCGGGATCTACTTCACCGATCCCGGTGAAGGGCCGCAGCGCCGGCATGTCATCTATTATGTCAAGCCATCGGGAGAGGTGGTTCTGGCGACCGACAATCTGGCGGTGCCGAACGGCCTGGTCCTCAGCCGCGACGAGAAGACACTGTATGCGGTCGATTCCCAGTCGGAATATGTCTTCGCCTTTGAGGTGGCGCCGGACGGCACATTGCGCAACCGCCGGAATTTCGCCCATCTCAAGGGCATCGTGACCACCGAAAAAGGCATGAACAACGGCATTGACGGCATGACCATCGACAATGACGGCAATGTCTATGTCATCAGCAATGCCGGCATCGAGGTGTTCGCGCCCTCGGGCGATGCATTGGGCGTCCTGCCGCTGCCGATCAAGGCGCAGAACCTGGCCTTTGGCGGAACCGACGGCCGCACCCTTTATGTGGTCGGCCACGGCCTGCAATCCCGGGACGGCAATCTCTACAAGATTCACATGCTGGCCCGGAAATTTTCCGGACGCGCCAAGTAACGCAGAAAAAGGGGAGAGCCAGATGAAGCTGTCAAAAAAAGCCGGAGCGATTTTTCTCGTCAGCGCCATGGTCCTGGCCGGGAGCGTCGGCCGCCTTGCGGCCCAGATAGACCCCGCCATGATCGCCCAGCTCCCCAAGGATATCTATCCGGAATCCGGCAACCGGCTTCCCCTGCCCCGGCGCGATGACATGAACGACGCCGAAAAGAAGATATTCGACGACATCATGCATGACCAGTTGGGCGGCTCCTATCGCAGCCGGGGCGAAGAACGGCCTTCGGTGCGGTTGCACAGTCCCGAGCTGGCAAAGGGCATGGAGGAGGCGCATCGTTATCTGAAATACGATACCCAGCTCGGTCCGCGGGCGCTGGAAGTCGCCATCCTGACCACCGCGCGCGAAGCCACCAACCAGTATGAATGGACGCAGTGGCTGGAACATGCCCAGTCGCCCAAGGACCCGCGCGCTCTCGAACCTGTGGTGGTTGACACCATCCTCAACTGCAAGCCGGTAGAAGGTCTGGTGGAGAAGGATGCCGCGATCATCACCTTTGGGCGCCAGATGCTGGGCAGCCGGAAAGTCTCGTCCGCGGCCTTCGCCGATGTGCTGCGCCTGTTCGGCAAGCGCGGCACGGTCGATCTGGTCGAACTGATGGCGCTTTACCAGGCCACGGGCGATGAGCTTGTGGCGTTCGACATGCAATTGAACAAGGGCCAGAAGCCCTCGTTGCCGGAAAGCGTCCGGACCAGTTGCGGCAAATGACGCGGGCCGTGCCCACAGGGGCTTAGCCGCAGCGCCGCGCGCTCATTTCGCCGGCACCGGCAACGAGGCGACATAGGCCGCCAGATCCAGAATATCCCTGCCATCGAGCCTGGCGACCACCGGCTTCATCGCTTGCGCGCCTGCGCCGTTCCGGGCGCCGGCCTGGATGTCGTAAAGCTGGCGGGCGATATAGCTGGCGGTGCGGCCGGCGATTTCCGGCGTGTCGCCCAGGCCCAGCAGACCCGCGCCATGGCAGCCGGCACAGGCCAGCGTCTTGCCGTTGCCGCCGCTGGTGGCCAGACGCTGCCCCGCCGCCACCGCGCCAATGGGGACATAAGCGATAAAGCCGGAATGGGGATCGCGCCTCAGTTCCGTGGCCTCCGGATCGGCGGGCACTTCTATGATGCGCTCGCCCAGTGGCTCGGTGCCGGCTTTCGCGCCGGTCAGGGGCACCCACATGCCGCCCAGGCTTTCGGTCTTGGGCGCGGTGGCGGTTTCGACCACGCGTGACCATTTCACCCAGGGTATGGCGGCATAGTAATCGGCGGCGGCCTGGATTTCGTCTTCGGTCATGGACTTGGCGAAATCCGCCATCTGCCTGGCATTGACCTTGCCCGGCTCGGCGCTTTGGCGCGCCCCGCTGCGCATGTCGTGCAACTGTTCGACAAAATACGCGGCCGGCAGGCCGGCCACCGCCGCATTCTCGCTGCGGCCACGGCCTTCGGGCATATGGCAAAGCGAACACGCCGTGATGCCGCGGCCGGGATCACCCAGCGCCACCAGCGGCGGCAGGACGCCATGTTCTTCGGGAAACCAGTCCGCGGGCTGGACCCGGGCGCGGCTGCCGTCATCGGCGATGCCCTGCACCTTGTTGCGGGTGAAATGGAATTTGGAACCGGCGATGCTGAGCAGGCTCAGGTCCGGCGGCGGGCGCTGGCCCAGCGCGGCGTTGGCCGGCACGGGCGGCGGCACGGCATAGGCCCAGTCCGGCTTGTTCGAATCGGCGGCTTGTGCGGCGCAAACCCCGACAGAGGCAACGGCCAAAACAACGGCAACCAGCCTCATGCGGGCCTCCCCTTATTTTTTGGCAAGTGTGCCGCCTCCGCGCCGGGCCGGTCAAGCCGTCATGTTGGCAGCTTCCTGAAAACCGCAGGCCGATAAATCAGACATTGCAAAGACATCCAATCCAATGACCATCGCAATCAAATTGTCTTGCCTCTTCCTGCCCTATTGCGCACTGTTGGAAAATGACGGCGCAGACCGCAGGCGGCAAAAAAACCCAGATCGTGGTGGTCGGCGGTGGCGCCGGCGGCTTGGAATTGGCGGCCCGCCTTGGCGCGGCCTTGGGGCGCGAGAATTTCGACATCATCCTCGTGGAGAAAAGCCGGACGCATATCTGGAAGCCGCTGCTGCATGAGGTCGCCGCCGGTTCGCTGGACGCCAATCTCGATGAAGTTGGGTATCGCAGCCATGGTCATCGCTGGGGCTACCGCTTCTTCTATGGCGCCCTTGAAGCCATCGACCGCGACAACCGCCAGGTCATCATCGCCCCGATCCTCGATGAGGACGGTAGCGAAATCATGGGCCGTCACCGTATCCGCTATGACTATCTGGTTTTGGCGGTCGGTTCCGTGTCCAACGATTTCCATATCGCCGGGGTGGCAAAATATTGCCTGTTCCTGGATTCGCGCGCCCAGGCCGACCGTTTTCGCACCAAGCTGCTGGACCAATGCCTGCGCGTATCGCGGATCATGAGCGAAGCGCCGGAAAAGGACGCCCATGTCCGCATCGCGGTTGTCGGGGGCGGCGCGACGGGGGTTGAACTTGCCGCGGAACTTTATAATGCCGCCGCGGCCCTGCGCTATTACGGTCTTGAAGTCTTCGACGAGAGCCGCATGGAAATCACCCTGATCGAGGCGGGGCCGCGCATTCTGCCGGCCTTGCCGGAAGATCTGGCGACCGCCGCGCGGGAAGAACTGGAAGCCCTGGGTGTGCATGTTCTGACAAACATGCCGATTGTGGAAGCGACGCAGGAGGGCCTGGTGACACGTTCCGGCGAAATCATCCGGGCGGAATTGCGGGTTTGGGCCGCGGGTGTGAAAGCGCCCGACATTCTCAGCAATATCGGGGGATTGGAGACGAACGGCAACAACCAGTTGCTGGTGCGCCCGACGCTGCAGACCACGCGCGATGACCGGATTTTCGCGATCGGCGATTGCGTATATTTTCTGCCCCAGGGACATGCGCAGCCGGTGCCGCCGCGCGCGCAGGCCGCGCACCAGATGGCAACCGCGGTGTCGGTTAATCTGAAGCTGCTCCTCCGCGGACGGCCGCTGAAGCCTTTTATTTATCGTGATTATGGCTCCCTGGTTTCGCTAAGCCGCTATTCCACGGTCGGCAGCCTGATGGGCAATCTGATTGGCGGGCGCATGGCAATCGAAGGGCGCTTGGCGCGCTTTGTCTATGCATCCCTCTACCGCATGCACCTTTTTGCGATCCATGGCGCATTCAAGGGCGCGGCCATGATTGTTTATGGCTGGGTCAATCGCATTGTGCGGCCCCGGCTGAAGTTGCACTAGACTCTGCTGGGGCCAGGTCGATAGGGACATTCATATGGGCGCTGACAATGTTGCACCGGCATCCAGGCGCGTCTGTTTGCTGGGCGCCACCGGCACCATCGGCCGCGCGACCGCCGCCGCGCTGGTACGGCGTGGGCACGACGTGGTCTGTTTCGTCCGGGCCCGTTCCGGCGTTGGCGGATCGCTTGCGCCATCGGACATCGCCGGCTTGTTTATCGGAGCCACCGTAAGGGTGGTGGATGTCACCGATCGTGCCTCGCTTTCCCGGCAGGGATTTGCCGGCGAACGTTTCGATACCGTGGTATCCTGCATCGCATCGCGCACGGGCGCCCCCAAGGACGCCTGGGCGATTGACCATCGTGCCCATCTTCACGTGCTGGAGGCAGCGCGGCAGGCCGGTGTCAGCCACTTTGTGCTGCTTTCCGCCATCTGTGTGCAAAAGCCGCTCCTCGCTTTTCAACAGGCCAAGCTGGCCTTCGAGGCGGCGCTGATCGGGTCCGGCCTGCGCTATTCGATCGTGCGGCCAACTGCGTTCTTCAAGTCGCTGTCGGGCCAGATCGCGCGCGTGCGGCGGGACCGGCCCTTCCTGGTGTTTGGAGATGGAACCTTGACGTCCTGCAAGCCCATCAGCGACGACGATCTGGCTGATTACATCGCGGGCTGCCTGACGGATGAGAGCCAATGGAACCGCATCCTGCCGATCGGCGGGCCGGGCGCGGCCATCACGCCTCGCCAGCAGGGCGAAGCCCTGTTCGCGCTGCTGGGACGCCCGCCCAGGTTTCGGTCCGTTCCGGTGGCCCTGCTCGATGTCATTGCCGGGGGCCTTGGGGTCCTTGGCCATATCGCGCCATCACTGGCCGAAAAGGCTGAACTGGCGCGCATCGGCCGCTATTATGCAACCGAATCGATGCTGGTCCTGGATCCGCAGACCGGGCGATACGATGCGGCGGCCACGCCCTCGACGGGAACACAGACCCTGCAGGATTTCTATCGCGCGGTGCTGGCCGGCGCCGACGCGCCGGAGCGCGGCGACCACGCCGTCTTCTGAGGCAGGCATCCCCTTGCGGATCAGGGACTGACTGGCGCCGCCCCATTCGTCACAACAGGCTGGTCCCATCCCTGCTGCGAAGCATGCGTCGCGCCGGCTTCCATTGGTCCCAGGATCATAAACGCGATCACGAACAACGCGGCCCATTCCAGGCCAGAAAATTCCAGGTACATGTTAGACCCCCAAAAGCTCACAGCAATTATCAGAGCATAAGTCTTGTTCTACCGGAATATGCTATTGGGTGCGAGGTAAGACGGAATGAGTAAGACATGTATGTGTGGATCGCTCTTGCTGGCGTGGTTGTACTCGGCGGAACCTTATGGGGGTGCGCGTCTTCCCGGTCAGGGAAAAATCACGGTCCGCCGCCCATTGATAATGATGCGATGCTCGCAATGCCATTTCACGGCCCGGGCCAGCACGCTGTTCTCGATGTCGCGGCCGACCGCGATATAATCCTCCGGTGACAGGGAATGCGCCACCCGCTCCACCGCCTGCTCGATGATGGGGCCCTCATCCAGATCGCCGGTGACGTAATGCGCAGTCGCCCCGATCAGCTTGACGCCCCGGTCATGCGCCTGGGTATAGGGATTGGCGCCCTTGAAGCTGGGCAGGAAGGAATGATGGATGTTGATGATGCGGCCTGCTCTCGGCTTGCAGAAATCATCGGACAGGATTTGCATGTAACGCGCCAGCACGATCAGGTCGATCTTGTGCTCCGCCTCAAGTTCCATCAATTTCCTTTCCGGCGCCGCCTTGTTGTCCCTGGTCACCGGCAGATGGACAAAGGGGATGCCGGCAGCGGCCGCCACGTCCTCAAAGGTGCGGTGATTGGAGACTATCAACGGCACGTCCATGGCGACAGAGCCAATGCGCACGCGGTAAAGCAGATCCACCAGCGTATGGCCGAACTTCGACACCATGATCATGACGCGGGTCTTGCGCGCGGCATCGAACAGGCTGGCCTCCATGTGGAATTTTTCCACCACAGGCGCCAATTCCTGTCTCAGTTGCGCCTCGCCCACGCCGCCTTCGGAGACAAAATGGATGCGCAGGAAAAACCGGCCATTGCCGCGGTCGCCGAATTGCTGGCTGTCCAGGATGTTGCAATTGCGCTCAAACAGAAAGCGCGTCACTTCGGCGACGATACCGCGCCGGTCGGGGCAGGAGACGGACAACACAAAGACAGGATCGCTCATGGCGCATTCTCCACGTCCAAACCGAATTGGGCGGCGCTGGCCTGCAGCCAGTGCCAGAAGCTGGCGGCATAACTGCAGAACACGGCGATGGCGAAACGCTCCGGGCTGCTTTTCCAGAGGATCGCGCCGATATGGGCAACGGACGTGACGGCGGCATCGCCATCCTGAAACATCTCCAGATCCAGCGGCACGCCCTTGGCCAAGGCGCGGCGCGCCTCCGGCCCGCTGATTTCAAACACGGCGTAACCATCGCTGTGATCCGACAGGGACGCCAAACCGGTGAAATACGGGGCCAGCCTCTCGGGGCTGGCACCCAGAAACAGCCAGCGTCCCGGCCCCAGGCCCAGCGCGGCAACGGTCCCGGCGCGGCTCTGAACCGGCGCATCGGCAAGAGCGAGGCCGAAATCGGCTTTGGCCTTTGCGATCAGCTCTGGCGTCTTGGCCTTGCGCGCCAACACACTGACCATCCCCGGCTCGATCAGCCGCACATGGACGCCCGGCTGCGCGGCGGATACCGGCGTCATGCCGGAAATGGCGGGCTGGGGACGCAGATCAGACATGCAGCCGCGCCCCTTCCGGATCGACAAACACGGGCGCTGCAACCTCCACCATCACATCCTCGCCGCGCAGCGGATCGTAAGCCCTGAGGCGTTCGCCCAGCCGCGCGGGTCCCCGTGCCAACAGCCCAAGCCCGATCCAATGCCCCAGCGCCGGGGAGAAACAGACCGAGGTCATGTGCCCCTGCACCTGGGCTGGTATGGCCTCCACGCCCGGGATGATGAAAAGCGCGCCTGCGCGCAGCCGTTTTTTCCGGTCCAGCGGAATGAAACCGGTGAGCGCCGGACGGCCCGGATCGCTGAGCGCCGGGCGGCCCGCCAGCACCCGGCCAATATAGTCCTTTTTCGTGGACATCATGCGTCCCAGACCCAGGTCACGCGCCGTGGTCTGGCCGTTCAGTTCATTGCCCGCGGCATGGCCTTTTTCGATTCGCAGCACGGACAGGGCTTCGGTGCCGTAAGGCGCGATGCCGAATTCCGCGCCCGCCCGCATCAGCAGCCGGATCACGGCATCGCCATAACGCGCCGGCACCGCCAGCTCATAGGCCAGCTCGCCGGAAAAGGAAATGCGCAGCAACCGTGCCGCGACGCCGCCCGCGATGGTCAGGTTTGCAGCCGCCAGAAAGGCAAAGCCGGTATTGGAAATATCAAAGCCGGGATCGATGACTTTTTCCAGCACCTGCCGCGCCCGCGGCCCGGCCACGGCGTATTGCGCCCATTGCTCGGTGACCGAGATCATCTGCACATCCAGCTCGGGCCACAGAATCTGGTGGCAGAATTCCAGATGCTGCATCACTTTGGCGGCGTTGGCGGTGGTGGTGGTGAGGAAATAATGATCCTGCGCCAGCCGCGAGGTCGTGCCGTCATCCATGACAAAGCCGTCTTCGCGCAGCATCACGCCATAACGCGCCTTGCCCACCGGCAGGGTAGAAAAGGTGTTGATGTAGATCCGGTCGAGAAAGGCGCCGGCATCGGGACCCTGAATGTCGATCTTGCCCAGGGTGGAGACATCGCAGAGCCCGACAGCGGCGCGCACATGCGCGGCTTCCCGCGACACGATTTCCAGCCAGTCTTTTTCACCGGGGCGCGCGAACCATTGCGCCCGCAGCCATTGCCCGGCTTCGACAAAACTTGCGCCATTTTCCGAAGCCCAGGCATGACTGGCGGTGAGTCGCGTGGGGCGGAAATCGCGGCCGCGATGCAGGCCCGCATAGGCGCCGATCGCCACCGGCACGGCGGGCGGCCGGGCGATGGGCGGCGACAGGGCGGCGAGCGGCTGGCCCGACAGGCTGGCAGCGATGGCCTGTCCGGTCAGGGCGCCGGTCTTGCCCTGGTCGGTTGCCATGCCCAAGGTGGTGTAGCGCTTCAAATGCTCGGCATTGCCGAAACCTTCCCGCACCGCCACCACCAGGTCGCGGTCGGTCACGTCATTCTGCAGATCGACAAAGGCCTTGCCGCGCACCCGCCGGGTTCGCCATAGCGGCTTCTGCCCGCTGCTGTCGTCACTGACGGCGGGAAGAAAAATGTCCCCGTTGCGGCCGACCGCCCGGGCCGCCTCAAAGCCTGCCCGCGCGCCATCGGCCATGCAGGCGCCCAGCGGAAATATGCCCCGCGCCGCGCCGGCCACATCCAGCCCGGGCGGCAGGCGGTCGGGGACAAAGGCGAAAATATTCTCCGACCATTGCGGGCGATGGCCCAGATGCGAGCAAAGCCCCAGCGCCGGATTGAAACCGCCCGACACGCCCAGCACATCGCATTTGACGGCGATGGAATTGACCCCATCGGTCGAAACCTCAACGCCGCTGAGCCGCTTGCCGCCATAGGTGCCCACCACTTCGGCGCCCAGAAAGATGCGCGCCCCTGCCTGCTCAGCCTCCGCCACCAGGCCGGGGCTGACATGGCCGCGCGGATCGATCACCGCCGCCAGCCGCACGCCCGCCGCCACCAGGTCGGCAGCGCTGCGCCAGCCATTGTCGGTTGTGGTGAAGATGCCGACACAGGTGCCCGGCGAAACACCGAAGCGGTTGACATAAGTGCGGATGGCACTGGCCTGCATCACGCCGGGCCGGTCATTGCCGCCAAAGGCAATCAGCCTTTCATGCGCGCCGGCGGCGATCACCGCCCGTTTGGCGACGATCTTCCACAGGCGCTGACGCGGCTGATGCAGCGGCGGCACTGCCAGATGATCCGATACCCGTTCCAGCGCGGCATAGCTATTTCCGTCATAAACGCTGACCAGGCTGGTGCGCGGCAGCAGTGTGACATTCAAATAGCCCCTGAGTTCCTCTTCGGCGGCGCGGGCCCAGTCGGCGCCCGCCTGCCCGGCAATGGTGAAACGCTCCGACAACAGTCGGCCGCCAAAGGCAAAATCCTCATCGCACAGGATCACCCGAGCCCCGGAACGCGCCGCGGTCAGCGCCGCCATCAGCCCGGCCGGCCCGGCGCCCGCCACCAGTATGTCGCAAAATGCGTGGCTCTTTTCATATGTGTCGGGATCGGGCACGCCGCTGGCGCGGCCCAGCCCGGCCGCCCTTCGGATCGCCGGTTCGTAGATTTTCTCCCACCAGGAGGCGGGCCACATGAAGCTCTTATAATAGAAACCGGCTGGCAGAAACGGCGACAACAGGTTGTTGACCGACAGCAGGTCGAAGGACAAAGACGGAAAGCGGTTTTGGCTTTGCGCCTCCAGCCCCTCGAACAATTCCGTCGTGGTGGCGCGTGTGTTGGGTTCGCGCCGCGCCCCCCGGCGCAGTTCCACCAGCGCATTGGGTTCGTCGGCGCCGGCGGAAAAAATCCCCCGGGGCCGGTGATATTTGAAGGAACGCCCCAGCAATGTCTCGCCACCCGCCAGCAGCGCCGAGGCCAGCGTGTCGCCGGCAAAGCCCTCGAACGCCTTGCCGTCAAAACGGAAAGCGATTTTCCGGCTACGGTCTATCAATCCACCCCGCGCCAGCCTGATCATGGCTTTGCCAGCTCCACGCCCAGAATTTTGTGATCGCGCGTGTCGCGGCTGACGGTCAGCCAGCGGCGGCAGCCGGCGGCATGATACCAATATTCCCGCGTCGGCCCATATTCGTTGGCGCGCAGATGGACATAGGCGTGGAACGCATCCCTGTCGCCATCGCCATAATCCGAGGGAATCGGGCGCGGACCCGCCGCTTCGCCCTGGATAGAGAATTCCTCCGCGTCGCGTTCGCCGCAATAGGGGCAAGGTATCCGCATCAGTGTAAATTCGCCTGAGCGCCCTGACCGTTCTCGTCAACCACATATCCGCTGCGGAAACGGTCCAGGCGCAGCGCGGCGGCGGCGGCATGCGGCGCATCCTGGGCCAGCAGATGCGCGAAGCAAAAGCCTGATGCCGGCGTTGCCTTGAAGCCGCCATAGCACCAGCCGCCATTGAAATAGAGCCCTTCGACCGGCGTTTTGTCGATGATCGGCGAGCCGTCCATGGTCATGTCGACATTGCCCGCCCATTGCCTGAGCACCCGCAGCCGCCCGAGCATCGGCACCAGGGCCATCCCGCCCTCGCAGACATCCTCGATCACCGGCAGATTGCCGCGCTGGGCATAGGATTTGTAGGCATCGATATCGCCGCCGAACACCAGCCCGCCCTTGTCCGACTGGCTGATATAGAAATGTCCGGCGCCAAAGGTGATCACGCCGGGGATCAGCGGCTTGACGCCTTCGGTCACCATTGCCTGCAAGGCGCAGGTCTCGATGGGAAGCCGCAGGCCCGCCATCGCGCCCAGCCGGGATGAGTTTCCCGCCACCGCGATGCCGACCTTTTTCGCGCCGATCACCCCGCGCGTGGTTTCCACCGCCTTGATGATGCCGCCCGCAATCTGCAGGCCGGTAACTTCGCAATTCTGCACAATATCCACGCCGCGCTGATCGGCGCCGCGGGCATAGCCCCACACCACGGCATCATGCCGCGCCGTGCCGCCGCGCTTTTGCAGCAGCCCGCCCTTGATGGGAAAGCGGGCATTGGCGAAGTCCAGGAACGGGGCATGGCGGCGAATGCCGTCCTCATCCAGCAATTCCGCATCCACGCCATGAATCCGCATCATGTTGCCGCGCCTGGCATAGGCGTCGCGCTGGGCGTCGCTGTGAAACAGATTGACCACGCCGCGCTGGCTGACCATGGCGTTGTAATTGAGGTCCTGCTCCAGCCCCTCCCACAATTTCATTGACAACTCATAGAGCGGGATATTGCCCGGCTCCCGGTAATTGGAGCGGATGATTGTGGTGTTGCGCCCGGCATTGCCCGAACCGATCCAGCCCTTCTCGACCACGGCGATATTGGCCAGGCCATGTTCCTTGGCGAGATAATAGGCCGTCGCCAAGCCGTGTCCGCCGCCGCCGATGATCACAATGTCGTAATGCGGCCTGGGCGGGGCATCGCGCCAGACCGGCCGCCAATGACGCTGGCCGGTCAACCCTCCCCGGAGCAGACTGAGAACACCGTAAGCCATGAGGGACCTTAACAGTCCAAAGTTGTTTCCAACTCCCATTTTGTCAGATGGCGCATATACTCGTTCCAGTTCTGGGTCTTGAGCTTCACATAAGCGGTGGTGAATTCCTCGCCAAAGGCGGATTGGAACAGCTTGGAGGCTTCAAAGGCGCGCAGGGCATCCAGCAGGTTGAGCGGCAGTTTCTTGGCGCCTTTCACGCTATGACCATCGGTGTACATGTTGATGTCCAGCCGCTTGCCGGGGTCTTTCTTGCCGGCGATGCCGTCCAGCCCCGCCGCCAGGATCGCCGCCTGCAGCAGGTAGGGATTGGCCGAACCGTCCGGCAGGCGCAGTTCAAAACGGCCGGCTTCCGGAATGCGGATCATATGGGTGCGGTTGTTGCCGGTATAGGTGATGGTATTGGGCGACCAGGTGGCGCCCGACAGGGTCACCGGCGCGTTGATGCGCTTGTAGCTGTTGACCATGGGATTGGTGATGGCGGCCAGCGCTTCGGCATTGGCCAGCACGCCCGCCAGAAACTGATAGCCCAAGGCCGAGACGCCCAATGTGCCTTTGGCATCGTCAAACAGGTTTCTGCCGCCCTTCCACAGCGAGACATGAGTGTGGCAGCCATTCCCGGTCAGGGCTGCGAACGGCTTTGGCATGAAGGTGGCGCGCAGCCCATGCTTTTCGGCGATGGAGCGGGCCATGTATTTGAAAAAGGAATGGCGGTCGGCGGTAACCAGGGCGTCGTCATATTCCCAGTTCATCTCAAACTGGCCATTGGCGTCCTCATGGTCGTTCTGATAGGGCTTCCAGCCCAGCGCCAGCATGGCGTCGCAGATTTCGGCGATCACATCATAGCGCCGCATCAGGCTGGCCTGATCATAGCAGGGCTTGGCCTGGGTGTCGGACGGATCGGAAATTCCCGCCGCATCGGGCGACACCAGATGAAATTCGCATTCCACTCCCGTCTTCATCTGATAGCCCTTGGCCTTGGCGCTCGCGATCAGCCGGCGCAGCACATTGCGGGGGGCGTGTTCGACTTCCTTGCCGCTCATCACCGGATTGCCGGCAAACCAGCCCACCTCCTTCTTCCAGGGGAGCTGAATCAAACTGTCGGGATCGGGGATGACGAACATGTCGGAATCGGCGGGCGTCATGTCCAGCCACGTGGCAAAACCGGCAAAGCCCGCGCCGGACTTGGCCATGGCGTTGATGGCGGCGGCAGGCACCAGCTTGGAGCGCTGGGTGCCGAACAGATCGGTGAAGGAAATCAGGAAATATTTGATGCCCTTGCTCTTTGCCAGTTTCTCCAGATCCGCCGCCATGGTCAGTCCCTTTTCTAAAATACCGGAATCAGAAGGATGATCCGGGGATCCAGTTGGTGCCGGCCAGCGGCACCTTGGCCATCGCGGCGGCTTCCACCGTCAGGGCCACCAGATCTTCCGGCTCCAGATTGTGCAGATGGCTTTTGCCGCAGGCCCGCGCGATGGTCTGCGCTTCCAATGTCAGCACGCCCAGATAGTTGGCCAGCTTGCGCCCCGCCAGAACGGGATCGAGCCTTGCCGCCAGATTCGGGTCCTGCGTCGTAATGCCGGCGGGATCAAGCCCCTCATGCCAGTCGTCATAGGCGCCCGCCGTCGAACCCAGCTTCTGGTATTCCACTTCCCATTTGGGATCATTGTCGCCCAGCGCGATCAGCGCCGCGGTTCCGATGGAAACGGCATCGGCGCCCAGCGCCAACGCCTTGGCGACATCGGCGCCACCCCGAATTCCGCCCGAGACGATCAATTGCACCTTGCGATGCATGCCCAGTTCCTGAAGCGCCGCCACCGCCGGGCGGATCGCCGCCAGAATGGGAATGCCGACATGTTCGATGAACACGTCCTGGGTCGCCGCCGTGCCGCCTTGCATGCCGTCCAGCACCACCGCGTCGGCGCCCGCCTTCACCGCCAGCGCCGTATCGTAATAGGGCCGCGACGCGCCGACCTTGACATAGATCGGCTTCTGCCAGTCGGTGATTTCGCGCAGTTCCTCGATCTTGATTTCCAGATCGTCGGGCCCGGTCCAGTCGGGGTGGCGGCAGGCGGAACGCTGATCGATGCCTTCCGGCAGGGTCCGCATTTTCGCCACCCGCGGCGAGATTTTCTGGCCCAGCAGCATGCCGCCGCCGCCCGGCTTGGCGCCCTGCCCGATCACGATCTCGATGGCATCGGCGCGGCGCAAATCATCGGGATTGGCGCCATAGCGCGACGGCAACACCTGATAGACCAGGATCGAAGAATGGCCGCGCTCCTCATCGGTCATGCCGCCATCGCCGGTTGTGGTCGAGGTGCCCATGGCGGAGGCGCCGCGTCCCAGCGCCTCCTTGGCCTGGGCCGACAGCGCGCCAAAGCTCATGCCCGCGATAGTGACGGGAATTCTCAGGTGAATGGGTTTCTTGGCGAAGCGCGCCCCGATCACCACGTCCGTGCCGCATTTCTCCCGGTAACCTTCCAGCGGATAGCGCGACATGGAGGCGCCCAGGAACAACAGGTCGTCGAAATGCGGCAGCTTGCGCTTGGTGCCGCCGCCGCGAATGTCATAGATGCCGGTGGCGGCGGCGCGCTGGATTTCCGCGATGGAATAAGGATCGAAGGTCGCGGAAAAACGCGGCGGGGTGCGGGGGGCGTCAGACATTAATAGGCCCCGGCATTGTCGATGTGAAAATGATAGAGGGTGCGGGCCGAGCCATAGAGGCGGAATTCCTCCGGCCTGGCTTCGCCATTGATGCCGGCGCGCCCCAGAACATCGGCCAGGAGGGCGCGCTCTTCGCCGGTCGGCTCTTTTTCAATACAATCGGCGCCCAGGCTCTTGACCGGCCCACGCACCCAAAGCCGCGCCTCGTAAATGGAATCGCCCAGATTTTCTCCCGCCCCGCCCAGCACCACCAGATTGCCGGCCTGGGCCATGAAGGCGCTCATCGGGCCGATCGAGCCCTTGACCACGATATCGATGCCTTTCATGGAAATGCCGCAGCGCGCTGAGGCGTTGCCCTCAATGACCAGAAGGCCGCCGACCCCGGTGGCGCCCGCGGATTGGCTGGCATCGCCCTTCACCCGAACTTCGCCCGACATCATGTTTTCCGCCACGCCGGTGCCGGCATTGCCATGCACGATGACGCTGCCCTTCTTGTTCATGCCGGCGCAGTAATAGCCGACCGGGCCTTCGATCTCGATGCGGGCGGGAAAATCCAGCCCGGCCGCGATGGCGTGCTTGCCGCCGGGATTTATCACCCGCCACAATGTCTCATTGCTGAGCTTATCGCCGTTGTTTTTTGGCGTCAGCGCATGCAGCGCCGCGTTCAGGTCCCGCACCGAACTTGTTGCCAGGTCGATGTCGGGCATCAGTGTTCCCACACATAGACTTTGGCGGGTTCGGGTTCGAACAGCCGCGCCTTTTCGATATCGGGCAGCATGGCCAGCGCCCGGTATTCCGATCCAAAGGCAACATAGTCGGCGGTTTCGGCCATGATCGCGGGCTTGCAGGCGATGGGATCGCGCATCACCGCAAAGCCGCTCTCGGTGCCGACCACGAAGGTGTAAAACCCGTCCAGCGCATCCAAACTGTCGGTCAGCGCCTGCTTCAGGCTGGCGCCTTCGCGCATCCGCCAGGTGAGATAGCCCGCCGCGACTTCGGAATCATTTTCGGTTTCGAACGACAACCCTTCATGGCGCAGCATGCGCCGCACCGCATTGTGATTGGACAAGGAGCCGTTATGGACCAGGCATTGATCCAGACCGGTGGAGAAAGGATGCGCGCCATCGGTGGTGACGGAGGATTCCGTCGCCATGCGGGTATGGCCGATGGCGTGGGTGCCGGTCATGACGTCAAGGCCAAAACGCGCGGCAACATCGCCGGGCAGACCGACATCCTTGTAAAGCTCCATGCGCCGGCCGGAACCCACCAGATGAATGCCAGGATGCTCGGCCTGCAGCCAGAAGCGCACTTCGGTTTCCAGCATGTCGGGGACCACCAGCACCGCATGGCTGCCGCGCCGTGTCAGCTCGGCGGGAATGCTGAAGCGTCCCGCAAAGGCTATGGCAAGATGCGCGGCGGTTTCTTCGTCGGCCCGGAGCGTGAGTTTGACCGTCCCCGGTGCGCCCATGCCGTAAACCGCAAAGCCGGCGCTGTCGGGGCCGCGCTCACTCATAACTTGGAGCATCTGCGCGGTCAGCGCTCCCAGTTGGGGCGCCAGAACCTTGTTTTTCAGAAAAAGCCCGACTATGCCGCACATTATAAGTCTCCCGTGCTCCAGCCTCAGCAATAAGACCAAGCCCCGGGCGCGTCAACTATAGGGAAACAAATATTCTTAGGAGGAAATATATGGGGATAACGTCAAGCTGGATTGGCGCGGTAGACGATGATGGAAAGATAGGTCGCCGGTCGTTCGACCAGGATTTCTGGCCCATGTAACGCGGCGGAATCGAACATCAGGGCATCGCCCGGCTCCAGCGCATAGGTCTGGTCGCCATGCCGGTAAACCACCTTGCCCGACAGCATGTAGATCAGCTCGGTACCGGCATGGCGAAAGCCGGTATAGGGCACGGCGTCTTCCTTGAGCGTGATGAGATAAGGCTCGATGGTGATGTCGCCGCCCAGAGCATGGCCCAGCAACTGATAGACATGGCCGACCTTGGTGCCGCGCCGCTCGATCGCCACGCCCTGCCCCGCTTTCACAAAGGAACAGTCACGCCGCTCCTCGAACGCCGAGAAAAGATTGGTGATCGGCACGTTCAGCGCCTGGGCCAGGGCCTGCAGGGTGGAAAGCGATGGCGAGATTTGGCCATTCTCGATCTTGGACATCATGCCGGTGGAAATCGAAGCCGCACCGGCCAAGTCGGCCACCGAAAGATGAAAACGCTGGCGCAAGTCCCGGATATGGGTGCCGATGGCGCGCTCCAGCGTGCGCTCCTGCTCCGGCGGCGCGCCAGAGCCTGTCACATAGGCAATGCCGTCGTCCGGGCGCTGCGCATCGTCTTCGTGTTTGCCGGACATTGTCTTTTTCTCCCGGAGCACAACGCCCCGTAGCGGCAGGGCCAAACAGCCCCTACCTAGTCCGGGATCCAGCCACGGATCAATTCTGCCGCTTTCGTCGTCAATTGAAATTTGTTGCGCTGCGGCAATTAGGGCGTTGACGATGTTATATCGGGGGATTTAGCTTAAGGCAATAATTTTCACTCTGAAGAAACAGACTGGAGCCCCCATGCCCCAACTCAGAACAGACAGATTGAGTTTTCTGGAAGCGTTAGGTCAGTCCGTCGCCAATGTTTCGCCCACTTTGACGCCCGCAATAGCGGTCGCGGTGGTCGTGGCGACCGCAGGGGCGGCCTCCTGGCTGGTTTATCTGCTGGCGACCATCGCCCTGGTGGTCGTGGGCTATAACGTCGGCAAACTGGCCGGCAAGATCTCGGCCGCCGGCTCGTTCTTCATCTACATCTCCCGCGGCCTCAGTCCGGCCGCCGGCATGCTGGCCGGCTGGGCGATGCTCGCCGCCTACGTCTTCACCGCCATGGCGCTCACCGCCGCAACCGCACTCTTCGTGCAGTCGCTCATCACCGCTGTGGGCATAACGACCATCGTGCCAACATGGATTCTGTATTTGGGGATATCGGTGCTGGTCTATCTCTTCGCGGTTCGAGACATCCGCTTTTCGTCGCGGCTGAGCCTCGGGCTTGAGGTGATCTCGGTGGCGATTATCGCCCTGGTCTGCTTCCTGTCCTGGAAGGCCCATGGCTTCGCACTCGACGTCAAACAGAACCAGCTGGCAGGGTCCAGCTTCGGAACCATCGCCCAGTCGATCGTGTTCGGCATCTTCTCCTTTGTGGGCTTTGAAAGCGCCGCAACCCTGGGCAAGGAAACGCGCAATCCCAAGACGGTCATTCCCCGCGCCGTGATCCTGGCGCCGATTCTGGCGGGTGTGGTCTTTATCGTGACCACCTACCTGATCGTGCAGGGCTTCAACGATGATACGGCCAAGCTGGGCGCTAGCGCTGGCCCCCTGGCGGAGATTGTACCCGGCAAGAACGCGGTCCTGACGATCCTGGTCTATATCGGGGCCATGGTGAGCTGCTTCGCCTGTGCCCTGGCCTCCATCAACAGCTTCTCGCGGATCCTGTTCTCCCTCGGCCGCTACCAGTTCGTTCATAAGACGATGGGCAACATCCACCGGAAGCACCAGACCCCGCACTTCGCGGTGGCAATCGGCGTCATCCTCAACTTCATCGTCTGCGCCGCTTTCTGGAATCACTCCTTCACCGACCTTCTGGGCTGGTACGGCACCATCGCCAGCTTTGGCTTCATCATCGTCTACCTTCTGTGCTCCATCGCCTCTCCCGCTTTGTTGCGCAAGACCGGCGAGGCCACGCCGATGGTCTATGCCATGGGCGTGCTGGGCTGCATTCTGATGGCCCTGTCGCTGGTCGGCAGCGTCTATCCGGTGCCCCCCGCTCCCTACCTCTATCTGCCCTATGGCTTCGCCGCCTATATGCTGGTCGGCGTGATTTGGTTCTTGATCGTCAAGCGTCGCGAGCCACAGATCCTGCTGAGCATCGAGCAGGATCTGGAAGGTGTGCTCGTGGGTGCGAAATAGTTCAGGCCGCCCAGCCTTGGCGTCTGCCCCAAGGCTGGGTCCCGCCTGCTTCAAAAGCCCGATGGTCGCCCGCTTTTGGGCGGCCATCGGGTTTTTTGCGGAAGGAGGCGCTAACGGAAGATTAAGGCGGCGATCAGGGCCAGACCGAGCGCCAGGGCGATCAGTTGCCAAAGCAGTACCGGATTTCGTTCGGCAAGCGGGCCATCTGTCCGGCGCGGGGTGGCCTTGCTCCCGCCCTTTTCCAGCATGTGCAAAAGCTCGTCGATATCCTCGAAGCGGTCCTCCGGCCGAACCTGCACCGCCCGGCGCAGCGTATAGGCCAGCCAGGCGGGCATGTCGGAGCGCAGCGCGATCGGATCGGCTGGACTTTCGAACCCGGGCCGCTGGAACGACTGCAAATCGCTGAACGGAAAGCGGCCCGTAAACATGCGGTAGAGCGTCACGCCGAGGGCGAACTGATCGCTGGCCTGCGTTCCCCGCGAACCCTTGTAGAGTTCTGGGGCGATATAGCCCTGCGAGCCGGGCGTTTCGGCGCCGAGGAGATCATCCACCCCGGGGATCAGCGCCCCGCCCAGATCCAGCAGCCGCACGCCGCCGCGATCATCGACCAGGACGTTTTCGGGCTTGATGTCCCGGTGGATGACGCCGAGCCGATGCAGGGCGATCACTCCACGCGCCAGCTTTGCGGCCACCGCCAGGCCGGCAAAATAGGACATGGGGCCGGCACGCAGCACCGCATCGAGCGTGCGCCCGCCATAAAAGGGCATCACCGTATAGACCCGGCTCTGGCTCTCCGGCGGAAGCTGGAGGATTTCCACGACAAAAGGACTTTTAACCCGGGCCCCGATCAACAGTTCGCGCACGAAGCTTTCCCGTGCCCCATGCTCGGTGAGGATGTCGGGTTTGGGGAACTTGAGCGCGAAGCGCTCGTCCCCCGAGGGCCCGCCGCGTGCCTCGAACGAACGGCTCTGCTCGCCATCGGACAACCGGCGTTCGAGCCGAAACCCGTCGACGCTCTCGCCGATGGAAGGCGGAGGTGAAACGGGCAATCCCGCCGCCAGGGCCGCCAGACCACCATGGGCGGGATCTGGCAGCGCCACGATATCGATGATGATGGCGCTGGCGTTATCAATCGAGCCCGTGGCGATGGCGGCGGCGACAATGGCGTCCGCGTCACGGTCCGGCGGCCCGAGACGACCGACAAGGTCTTCGAGCGCCTGATCGGTCATGACCCCGTGCACGCCATCGCTGGTGAGCAACAGGCGGTCATGGGCCTCCAGCATGTGCACCGAATAGTCGAGCCTGACGGTCGGTTCGATGCCGACGGCGCGGAAAAGGATGTGGCTGTCTTCGGGCCGCGGCAAAGTGTGGTCGGTACTGAGCTGGCTCAGGGCGCGATCGCGCAGGAGCCATGCCCGGCTGTCGCCCACATGCAGGACGTGCACAAAGCGGTCTCGCATCACGACCGCGGTAAAGGTCGTCGCCGCCCCTTCCATCGCCGGATCGGCCGACGCCATGCCATTCAGCCAGCGATTGACGCCGCCAAGCGCCTTGTCCGCGGCGACAGCGACCCCGAAGGTCGCGGGCAGGCTATAATAGGCGTCGATGAAGCTGCGGCAGACCAGTTCCGCCGCGATACGCCCGCCCTTGGCGCCGCCGACACCGTCCGCCAGCGCCGCGACAGAGCCGTGGGTAACGCGTTCCGCCGGGGTGGCCTGATAGGCCGCCACGAAATCCTGATTGTCGGGACGCCGCCCCGTCCTGCTGGCCAGACCCACCGCGATCCTCAAAGCGCCAGACGGCTTCATCCACATATTGAAGGCCGCCGGAACAGACAGGATGGAGTCTTCGGGCGATGGTGCATGGCCTGATCTTGCCGCGATCGGCCCCAAAGGGAAAGAGCACCCGGATCGATGCTGCAGACTGAGGCTTCAGATCGGAGCCGAGTTTCCGCACGGCATCTCTGCCCGGTTGCGGGCATCTTACTTGGTCGCCATCCGCGGACATAACACCACTGGAGAGGAGGACTTTTCGGCAGGCAACAGCATCCAGGTCGGCCCGCTGCTGAATAGCAACCCCACCGTAACACTCCTGCGTAATCGGGATGATCCAGATATCTTCTCCGCGAAAGCGATGTCTCTGTGCCTTCACCGGCCACATTGTGCTCGCATCCACACTGGCGACAATCCAGCGCCCACGCTGCTTGAGTTCGCCGACCAACACGTCCCGAATGCTCAACACCTCGGACGAAGGGAAGCCGGTCTTCGGTTCCTGTGCATCCTTGGCGAGATTTTCGACTGATTTTACATCCGCCATGTCGCGCCCTCGATGACCGAGATAGGCCCCGCCCAGGCGTCCTTAAATCCGGCCCACGCTTCGCTCACAGGAACGGATTGGCATTCCCATGTGCCCGCCATGTGCCCGGATACATTGTTGCCGTTCGTAATTGCTTGATTCTGCTTGTGCTGCCCCGGCGCGATGGGACGCCTATTTTGGCGCGCAAAATCAGCCTTCGTTCTTACGAATTGGACTGGTTTTAAAAGGTTAGAGAATGGTGCCCAGGGACAGAATCGAACTGCCGACACGTGGATTTTCAATCCACTGCTCTACCGACTGAGCTACCTGGGCACACGCGGGAGCGGTTTCTTAGATGACGCCTCAGGCCCTGTCCAGCGACGGGTCAAAAGCCCTGATTTTCATTCCTCTTCCGGGGCTTGGCCCTCGGATTCCGCCTCATTTGGCGGGCCGGGAATGGCATAGCGGCCCTTCAGCCATTTGCCCAAATCGAGGTCGGCGCAGCGGCCCGAGCAAAATGGCGTGAAGCGGTTATGGGGCGGCTTGCCGCAGACCGGGCATTTCTTATTAGAGGGACCGGACATCGAACGCCTCCGGCGCGAAGGGGCCTGCCGCAAATCGCACCCGCCCTGCGCCGCGCCGGGCCAATTCGGGGATGATCTCTTCTATATGGGTATTAAGCCAAGACGCCACAGCGGGCGCGGCCTCGGCGAGGATTTCGCGGCCCGGCGCGGCGCGGGCCTGGCGTTCAACCTGGCGAAGGATATTCAAACCCACGCTTTGGGGTGTCAGCGCCCGGCCGCTGCCATGGCAGGAAGGACAGGCGGCGCTGGTGAGGCGGGCCAAAGGTTCGCGCACCCGCTTGCGGGTGATGGCGACAATGCCGAATTCCGACATGGGCGAAATCTGCACCGGGGCGCGGTCGAACGCCAAGCTTTTTTCCAGGGCCGCCAGCACCGGGACGGCATCGCCGCTGAGATGGATAAAGTCCACCACGATCAGCCCGCCAATGCTGCGCAGGCGAATCTGGCGGCCGATTTCGCTGGCCGCTTCCAGATTGACCGCTAGGCTGGTTTCTTCCAGGCCGCCGCTTTGGGTAAAGCGGCCGGAATTGACGTCGATGGCGGTGAGCGCCTCGGTGGTTTCGATCGTGATCCAGGCGCCGGAGGGCAAATGCACTTTGGCATGGGCCAGGGCGGCGATCTCGTCTTCCAGGCCGTAGCGTTCGAACACCGGCGCGTTCACCAATTGAATATGAGCTTCGGCCGCCGGCATCGCGCGGCGGCAATAGGCCCGCGCCGCATTGGCGGCAGTGGCATCGTCAATCAGGACCGAGGTGACGTCGCCGCGCACGCAATCGCGCATGGTGCGTTCGATCGGGCCGAGATCATGATAGAGCGTGGCGGGCGGGCGCGCGCTTTTGCGCCGGTCGTCAATGCCGCGCCAGGTGTCAGCCAGCATCAAGGCATCCTGGGTCAATTCTTCCAGCGTGGCGCCAAGGGCGGCGGTGCGGAAAATAAAACCAGCGCCTTCAAGCATTTCGGCCCGATTTGCCAGCATTTGTTCGCCCAAATGTTTTAGGCAGGCGCGGCTTGTTTCATCCTCGATGCGTCTTGACATTGCCAAGCCGGGCTGGCCCGGCGTCATCACCAAAAGGCGGCCAGGCAGCGTGATCCCAGCCGAGAGGCGGGCGCCTTTTTCGCCCATCGGGTCCTTGATGATCTGCACCAGGACCGTTTCACCTTCGCGGACACAGTCGCTGATGGTGGTGGCGTCGGAAAAAATTTTCGCCAGCGAGCGGGCTTCGCGCAGGGCGAGGAAGCCGGCGCGCTCCATCCCGATATCGATGAAGGCGGCCTGCATCGCCGCCATCACCCGCTGCACCCGGCCCAAGATCACATCGCCGACCCGGCTGTGGCAGCCGCGCGTGCCATCCTCCCCGCCGATGGTGCGTTCGAAGGAAAGCTCCTGCAGCTTGCCATCTTCCACCAGCGCGACGCGGATTTCCCCTGCCCCCGCATTGATGAGGACTTCGATGGTCATGGTGATAACTCAATAGCTGTCGGCGCTATTGTATCATGAAACCGCTGCCGGCCAGAAGCTGCATGGTTTGCGCCAGCGGCAGGCCGACGACATTGGAATAAGAGCCGGAAATTTCCTTGACGAAGATTTCGGCCCGGCCCTGGATGGCATAGCCGCCCGCCTTGCCGACGCCTTCGCGGCATTGCACATAGGCTTCGATCTGATCCTTTGTCAGGCGCAGGAAGGACATGCGCGTCATCACCAGGCGGGTGCGCAGCTTGCCATCGGGGGCGATCAGCGCCACGGCGGTCAACACCTGATGGCGGCGGCCCGAGAGCAGGCCAAGACATTTGCGCACGTCGTGATCGGTTTCGGCCTTGGGCAGGATGCGGCGGCCGCAGGCCACCACCGTATCGGCGGCCAGAACAAAGCCGTCATGGATGCCGGCGACGGCGCGGGCCTTGGCGGCGGCCATGCGGGCGGCATAGTGGCGGGGCGCTTCGGCTTTCAAGACGCTTTCGTCAATGTCAGCGGGGATCACCGCATCGAGCAGAATGCCGGCCTGGGCCAGCAGCGATTTGCGCCGCGGGCTTTCGCTGGCGAGTACCAAGAACTGGGGCGTGAGGCTGGCCATTTTGTGCCGCCGGCTAGGAGCGAGGAGCGATGTGGGCAACTAGTCCCATGAGCGACGAGCGACGAAGCCGGAGGTCAAAAGGGCCGGCCTTAGCGGAAGCGATAGGTAATACGCCCCTTGGTAAGGTCATAAGGCGTCATCTCGATCATCACCTTGTCGCCGGTCAAGACGCGGATGCGGTTCTTGCGCATCTTGCCCGCGGTGTGGGCGATGATCTCATGGCCATTGGCCAGCAGCACCCGGAAGGTGGCATTGGGCAGCAGCTCGCTGACCGTGCCTTCGAATTCCAGCAATTCTTCCTTGGCCATTAGTCCTCTGCTGCCGTAGCGGCGCGGTAATTCGCACCGAAATGGGGGAAAATCAAGCAGAAACAGTGCTTTTCCACCGAACAAGCAACGGGATGGCCCGCACGGGGGCGGGCCATGGCGAGACGGGTCAGGCCGGCTGGAGCTGAAAGCGGGATTTGAGCTTTTTGAGCAGTTCGTCGCGGACGGCGCGGTAGGCGGCCAGGCGCTGTTCCCGGCTGCCCTCGACCCCCGTAGGATCGCCGACCGGCCAATATTCCAGGGCGGCGCCGGGGGCCAGATCGGTCACCTGGGCTTGCGCCTCCTGCGACAGGGCCACCACCAGGTCATAGGCGCCGCTTTTGACATCGGCGAGGCACCGGGGCTGGTGGCTGGAAAGGGCGATGCCGATTTCCCGCATCACCTCGACCGCCAGGGGATCGAGGGCGCCCGCCTGCACCCCGGCCGAATCCACCCGCGTGCCGTGCAGCGAAGCGCGCAGCAGCGCCGCCGCCATGGGCGAGCGCACCGCATTCATGGTGCAGACGAAAAGAACGGAACCGGGCTCTCGCATCATCAGCCTTTCAGATGCATGACAAAGAGGAGCGTGAACAACCGCCTTGCGGTTTCGAAATCGGTTTCGATCTTGCCCTCCAGCCGCTTCTTGAGGAGCGTGCTGCCTTCATCATGAAGCGCGCGCCGCCCCATGTCGAGCGCCTCGATCTGCTGCGGCGGCGCGGTGCGGATGGCCTTGTAGTAATTGTCGCAGATCAGGAAATAATCGCGGATGACGCTGCGGAACGGGGTCAGTGACAGCATCACCCGGCCATGGGGCGTGCCATTTTCCAGCGCCACATCCAGCACCAGGCGGTTTTCCGTCACCCCCAGGGTGAGATGATAGGGACCGCCGGCAGAGGATTCCAGGCGGAAGAAATTATTTTCCAGAAGATCGGAAATCGCCACCTCGCGTTCCTGTTCGATCTGCTTGCTGCGGGAAACGCCGCTGGTCTCGTCCAGGGTGATGGCGGTGAGACGGAAGGGATTCATTTTCTGTTGCGCGGTGATTGATCAAGTCTGGCGGCGATGGAATTGGCATGCGCCTGCAAGCCTTCGGCTTCCGCCAGGGTGACGGCGTCCGGCCCCAGCGTGTTCATCGCCTTTTCATTCAGCGCCAGAAGCGTGGTGCGTTTCATAAAGTCCAGCACCGAAAGGCCGGAGGAGAATCGCGCCGAACGCGAGGTCGGCAGCACATGGTTGGGACCGGCGATATAATCGCCCATCGCTTCGGGCGTGTGCCGTCCCAGGAAGATGGCGCCGGCATGGCGGACGAGTTTCAGCAGCGCCTTGGGGTCTGCGGTGGCGATCTGCAGATGTTCGGGGGCGATGCGGTCGGAAAGCGGGGCGGCGTCGGCCAGGCTTGAAACCACAATGATGCCGCCATGGTCGCGCCAGCTTTTGGTGGCGATATCGATGCGCGGCAGCAAGGCCAGGGCGCGGGCGGCGGCCTGTGCCACCTTGTCGGCGAAAGCGGCATCGTCGGTGATCAGGATGCTTTGCGAGGAAGCGTCATGCTCGGCCTGGCTGAGAAGATCGGCGGCGATCCAGTCCGGATCGTTGGCGCCATCGGCGATCACCAGAATTTCCGAAGGCCCGGCGATGGAGTCGATGCCGACCTGGCCAAAGACTTCGCGTTTGGCGGCGGCGACATAGGCGTTGCCGGGGCCGACGATCTTGTCCACCGGGGCAATGGTCTGCGTGCTATAGGCCAGCGCCGCCACCGCCTGCGCCCCGCCGATGCGGTAAATCTCGGTTATGCCGGCGTGGCTGGCGGCGGCCAGCACCAGAGGATTGATCACCCCGCCGCTGGCGGGCGTCACCATGACAATGCGTTTCACGCCCGCGACCCGGGCCGGGATGGCGTTCATCAGGACGGAGGACGGATAAGAGGCGGTGCCGCCGGGGACATAAAGACCGGCGCTGTCAACGGCGGTCCAGCGCCAGCCAAGCTCGGCCCCCGTATCATCGGTGAAGTTTTCGTCCTTGGGCAATTGGCGCTGATGATAGGCCTTGATCCGCGAAGCCGCGAGCGCGATGGCGGCGCTTTGCGCGGCTGTCACCTGGGCAAGGCCGGCGGTGATTTCGGCGGCGGTGAGTTTGAGGGTTTGCATGGTGACAGCGGCATGGTCGAATTTGTTGGTGAGGTCGACCAGGGCGGCATCACCGCGGGCGCGGACATCGGCGATGATGGCTTTCACCTGGCCGGCGACATCTTCTTCGGCCTGGGCGCGGCTGGCGAGCAGGGCGTCAAAGTCGGCGGCGAAAGACGTGTCGCTGGCATTGAGACGGCGGGCCATCAGCGCTTATCCCCATCATGGATGGGTTTGCCCAGCGCTTCCCAGGGACCGGTCAGGTCGGACAATTCGGCCTGGATGCATTCGACGGTGAGACGGATGGTGCCGCCGCCCGCCAGCAGAAGCTCAATCACGCCGCCGGGATCATCTTCGGTGCTGCCTTCATCGCGGCCATTGGGGGTGAACTTGATCGCCAGCAGCGCGACCACGGCATCGGGGGCGCCCTGTTTGACATTCTGCGACTTTACGTCGAGCACGCCATCAAAATGCAGCCCGGCGCGGACGCGGGAGCCTTTACCTTTTGCATCTTCCCAGCGGTAGCGGTTGAGCAGGGCGGCGAAGCGGCGCTGTTTGGGCAGCCAGACAAAATCCTTCAGCTTGCCCGCCGCGTCCTGCAGCCGGCTTGAGAGGATTTCCAAATCTTCGCTGTCCGCCGCCGCCAATTTCAGGGAAGTGGGGTTCATTCTTTTTCCCGCACAATCTGGGCGCCGACGCGGCGCAGCTTTTCTTCCAGCCGGTCGAAACCCCGGTCAAGATGATAAACGCGGTTGACGATGGTTTCGCCTTCGGCCACCAGCCCGGCCAGGACAAGACTCGAGGAAGCGCGCAGGTCGGTGGCCATGACCGGGGCGCCCTTGAGTTTGGCGACGCCGCGCACCGTGGCAACATCGCCATTGACGCGGATATCAGCGCCCAGCCGCCCCAGTTCGGGGACATGCATGAAGCGGTTTTCGAAAATGGTTTCGCGGATCACCGAGGTGCCCTCGGCCACCGTCATCATGGCCATGAACTGGGCCTGAAGATCGGTGGGAAAGCCGGGGAACGGGGCGGTGGTGAGATCGACCGCAGCGGGGCGGGCGCCATTGCGATGCAGGGCAATGCCGCGATTGGTGTCGCGGGTTTGCGTGCCGGCCTGTTCCAGAAGATCGAGCAAGGGGGCGATGCAGTCGCGGCGGGCGCCGAGCAGTTCCACCGAGCCGCCGGCGATGGCCACCGCGATGGCATAGGTGCCGGCCTCGATCCGGTCGGGCATGACGGCATAAGATGCTCCGTGTAAGGATGATACCCCCTGGACCGTGAGGCGCGAGGTGCCCATGCCGGAGATGTTGGCGCCCATGGCGATGAGGCAGCGGGCGAGATCTTCGATCTCGGGCTCCCGCGCCGCATTGCCGATGAGGGTTTCGCCCTTGGCCAGGACGGCGGCCATCAGCGCGGTTTCGGTGGCGCCGACCGAGACAAAGGGAAATTCGATGCGCGCGCCATGCAGGCCCGCTTTGGCGGTGGCGATGACATAGCCGTCTTCCAGCGTGACGGCAGCGCCCAGTTGTTCCAGCGCCTTGAGGTGCAGATCGACCGGGCGGGCGCCGATGGCGCAGCCGCCGGGGAGCGAGACTTTTGCTTCGCCATGGCGGGCCAGCAGAGGCGCCAGCACCTGGAAGCTGGCGCGCATTTTGCGCACCATGTCGTAGGAAGCGAAGGAAGACGTGATGGCGGCAGCGTTGAGAGTATAAGTGTCGCCTTCGGCAAGGCCGGTGCCGGGGATGCTTTCGACCGTGACGCCGAAGCTTTTGAGCAGTTCGGCCATGGCGCGGACATCGGCCAGGCGCGGGACATTGGCCAGGGTCAGGGGACCCTCGGTCAGGAGCGATGCCGCCATCAGCTTGAGGGCTGCGTTCTTGGCGCCGCTGATGGGGATTTCGCCCGCCAGCCGCCGCCCGCCGCCTATTCTTATCCGGTCCATGGCCCTTCCATGGGGAAGGCTGGCGATTATGGCAAGAGGGGTGAGCCGCGACCGCGTCAGCGGACGAAATGGTCCAGTGGACCATTTCGAGCGGCGAACGCCCCGAGCACAAGCGAGGGGCCGGGGGGCGGTTAACAGGATTTCAGGCTCTGGGCGGGCCGGGAAGCGGCGGGACCGGGGCCGATTGGGCCGGGTTTTGCCCTTTCGGGCCGCTTTCGGCAGGCGGCTGGGGACCGGGTTCGAGGGCACCGGCTTTGCGTTTGGCAAGGTTGGCCCGGAGGGCGGCGGCCAGCTTTTCAGGGGGGATTTTGGCCATGGATGATGCCCGTTTTTAAAGCCGTGTGGCGGCTTTCCTTCGCCGAATCCTTGGGTTATAGCAGCCGTCCCTTGGGGTAAATTGACCTTAAGGGTTCGGGCTTTAGGGTCGGGAAATACCACGGTTGCCGCAGTAGCGTAGTGGTAGCGCAAT
>Ga0302319_10002240_pt1 | contig 42236 bp, 43 predicted proteins | sample Bog_T0_2_FD_203319 | JGI IMG/M metagenome (GOLD analysis project Ga0302319, IMG submission 203319) | Peat permafrost microbial communities from Stordalen Mire near Abisko, Sweden - Bog_T0_2 | ecosystem: Environmental > Terrestrial > Soil > Wetlands > Peat | place: Sweden: Abisko, Stordalen Mire...
AGTCGTGGGGATGGGTCGTGCCCACGTCTTGCTTGTCCAAGGGTTGAAACATGCCTTATGGATAGCCCTTTACGTATGACTAGCAGCAAGAATATTCGGACACGTTGGTCGAGAATCGCATATCTGCCCGATATATGCCGCACGTCCTTGCCATGACTTTTTAGGGGCATCAGTTTTGACTTGCAAGTCGGTCTCTCTGATACGTTGTGATGGGCGATTGGAAGCGAAACGTGGGCACGACCCATCCCACGACTACAGCGTTTTCAAGGCATGGTGGGGATACGGCGCGGATCTCGGTCGTCGCTGTAGTTGTGCCCACGTCTTGCTTGTCCAAGGGTTGAAACATGCCTTTTGTATGGGCCTTTATGTATGACTGGCAACAAGATTATTCGGACACGTGGTTCGGGAATCTAAGAAGTCGTGGGCGATTGGAAGCGAAACGTGGGCACGACGCATCCCACGGCTACAGCGTTTTCAAGGCATGGTGGGGACATGGCGCAGATTCCGGTCGTCGCTGTAGAAACGTGGGCACGACGCATCCCACGACTACAGCGTTTTCAGGGCGTGGTGGCGATCGGGGGGCAGGCTTGCTAACCTGGCCCGAGAGGGCCGATGTATCCAAGCGCTCTTTGAAGGCGTCTCGCGGATAAATGGGGACTACCCATTTTTCGTTATAATCGCTGCATGCACCGTGTCCTTGCCGCATTCGCTTTACTCACCGTGCCTCTTACGGCGCTCGCGGACCGAGTTGACGACTGGGCCCGCGATCAGATGGCGAAGAACCATATCCCAGGAATGGTGGTGGGGATCTATAAGGGTGGAAAGGTCAAGAAGCTTCGTGGGTATGGGATGGCCGACCTTGAGGAGAATGTTCCGGTACGCACCAACTCGTTGTTCGAGATCTGCTCGATTACGAAGCAGTTTACGGCGACCTCCCTACTGTTACTGGCACAGGATGGCAAGCTGAACCTCGAGGATCCCATCTTGAAATACCTTCCCGAACTTCCCAAGACTTGGACGGATATCTCCATTCGGGAGGTTATGCAGCATGTCTCAGGCATGCGCGACAGTAGCTTCAACAACGAATTTGTTGCCGACCCCTATAAGCATCTTGCATCCATGCCGATACCCAAACCGAAGGAAGCTTGGTCGTACAGCAACATGGGGTACTGGTTCCTGGGGAGAGTCATAGAGAAGGCATCCGGATTATCCTATTTCGACTTCCTCCAAAAGCGAATCTTCAATCCACTTGGAATGAAGGACACCCATCCGAACACGCCAGGCCCGTTGATCGAACGCAGAGCCCGTGGATACGGATGGGATCCCAAGGCAAAACAGAACGTTAACGAGCCAATCCTTACCGACGATCTGGGCTATTCCGCGGGAGGAATCATCTCCACCGCCAACGACCTGAACATTTGGTCGGAAGCACTCAAGCATGGTTCCATCCTAAGTGCTGCAAGTCGATCCCAGATGTTGTCTCCGGCGCGCCTCGATGGGGGGGACGCCGCCTACGCGGAGGGAATGAGTTCCATCGGTTATGGACTGGGCGTCTTTTTGAGTGGAACCGCTGCTCATCGTGTGGAGAAGCACTCCGGAGGATGGGCAGACGCATCGGCTCAGTTGACCCGTTTTCTGGATGACGACCTGACAGTGGTAGTACTTTGCAACGAGGGCGGATGGCAAGAGAGGGCGTGGGTCGGAGAGGAAATCGGCAGGTTCTTTATCAAGGGATTTCACCTTCCCTCATGGAATCCTGTATCAGACCCAGATCCTGCGGTTCTCCAACATCTCAGAGAGTTCAACGACTCGGTCATCAAAAAACAAGCGAATGTGTCTCTCGTCACCGATGCGCTAGCCAAGGAAATCAACACAAGCCCCGATCTGGCCTCCACGCAGGCTAAGGCGCTTAACTTGTCTGGCGCCCAGTTTGTGCAGAAGATACCGCAAGCCAAGGTGAATCTCTACTTGTATCGCCTTACCGCGCAAGACCCTCAACTCCTACGTGTCGACCTCGACGCAAACGGAAAAATCTCCAACTACGATATTTATCCGTTACCGTTGGTCAAATGACAGCGCCTGATATCCAAGAATGTCGCACTATTGGGTTTGGCTCCGAGGAAATTCCGACTATTACGGGCAGTTCTGATATTTTTCACCCACATGGCACGGGCACGTCTTTCTTTGCGGACCAGCAGGACGCAAGCAATTCAAAGGAACGTAAGCGGGCCGAAAGGTCATAGATTCGGGCAGTCGCGATGACCTCGTCGGCCTGAGTATGGCGGACGAAAAGCTCCAGCTCGTCGCTGACCGTTTTGGGACTGCCGACGAACGAGTATTTCAGGAAGCGGCCCACCGCTTCGTGTTCCTCGGGCGACCAACCGCTTGTGGCGTTGAGGAGGGGAGGCTGCATTTTTCCCCTTCGCCCTCGCAGCAGGTTCAGGACACCGATTTGCGCGGAGGAGAAAAGAAACTCTGCTTCATCATCGGTATCGGCAACCACGATATTGGCAGCAACCATCGTATAGGGTTTGTCCCATTGTGCGGACGGCCGGAATTCGCCTCGATAGAGCTCCAATGCAGCGAAAAGGTGTTCGGGAGCAAAGTGGGAGGCAAAGGCGAACGGGAGACCGAGGATTGCGGCAAGCTTCGCGCTATACAGGCTTGAACCGAGTAACCAAATCGGGACTTCGAGCCCCTCGCCGGGAACCGCATGAACCGTCTGACCCGGCACGGGTTGTCCCAGATACGCCTGAAGTTCCTGCACATCTTCAGGAAACGAGTCGGCGGTGTCTACGCTCAGATCACGCCGGAGCGCCCTTGCCGTCCGATGATCCGTCCCAGGGGCCCTGCCCAATCCTAGATCCACACGCCCCGGGTACAGCGATGCCAAAGTTCCGAATTGCTCTGCGATGACTAGCGGCGAGTGGTTTGGCAACATAATCCCACCGGAACCGATCCGGATGGATTCGGTGCCTCCCGCGATGAACCCTAGCGCTACCGAGGTCGCCGCACTCGCAATACCCTCCATGTTGTGGTGCTCCGCCATCCAAAAACGCTTGTATCCCAACCGCTCAGCTTCCCGTGCAAGGGCCAAGCTGTCAAAAAGCGCCTCATGCGAGGTTTCCCCTTCTCGCACAAAGGAGAGGTCAAGAATGGATATGGGGACGGAAGAAGTGCTTGGCATATAAGCATTTCTACGCTCTTTGATTCACCGCAGTTGTGTAACCCGCGGGGCGAAGGCCCCGTCTACTCGGGCAGCACTCGGCCAGGGCGGAGTCCGGTAGGGCATCCCTCGGCAAGAACGGCTTGACCAGAGATCCATACGTAACGAGCACCGGCCGATAGGGTCCGAGGGTTTTCAAATGTGGCCAGATCTCGAAAGGTAGGTTCAAAGAGGACCATATCCGCTCGGGCGCCTAGCACGATGCTTCCCCGGTTCGATAGTCCAAACCGCTTGGCTGGCTCGGACGTCATCCGTCGAATGGCATCGGCTACCGACAGCCATTGATCGCCCAGGGCCAGCTTGTAAAGAACTCGCGGGAAAGCGCCGTAGGCCCTTGGATGAGGGCGACCCTCGTGACGGGGAATGCCGTCGGAACCAACCATATGAAAGGGGTGGGTGAATGCAGATCGCAAGTCTCCCTCTGACAACTGAAACAGAATCAGGGAAGTCGCGCCGTTTTCCTCTAGGACCAAACGCTCCAGGACGTCGAATGGGTGACACCCTGTCAGCTTGGCAGCCTCCTCCAGGGTTCTCCCCTCCAAGAATTTAAGGTCAGGGACCTCCGAACCTGCAATTAGGACTGAGTCCCAACCAATAACGCTGATCTTGGACTGCCAGCCATCTGAATCCTCTTCCGGGCTATCAAGCTTGTCTTTCAACCACGAACGCTTCTCGGGTGACCGAAACAGGTTCTTGAGCGCTTCTACTCCGCCTGCCAACAACCTCGGCGGCAAAAGTTGAAGCGCATAGCTCGAACCGGCGAGATAAGGGTACATGTCAAATGAAATGTCGATCCCTTCGTCGCTTGCCGCGTCCAGCGCAAGCAGCACTTTGGAAACCGATCCCCAATTGGGACGACCGGCGGCTTGAAGGTGGCTGAGAACGCCGCTAGCCCCCGAGTCCCTCAATAAACCCAAGAACTCATGCGTCGCATCGAAGAGCCCAGCCTCGTAGCTGCGGATGTGAGCCGCGACTGGCTTGCCACATTTGGCCGCGACACGGCAAAGCGCGAGAAGTTCCTCTGGGTCGGCGAACGCGCTAGGCGGGTAGACCAAGCCAAGGGAGAATCCGGCTGCCCCTTGACGCAGTTGAGACTCCAGCCGACGAGCAATTCGATCTCGCTCTTCAGGGTTTGCAGGCCGGGCGTCAAATCCAAGTACTTCCAGTCGCAGCGGACCGTGACCGACAAGTGGGACGACATTCAATCCGATTCCCGACTCGAGCAACGACCGTTTGTAATCGGCGAATTCGCCAAATACCTCGTTATCGCTCAAAGATCCGAGTAATCCACCTGCATGGTCACGCAACCACCCCTCTGAGCCGGAAACGCAAGGGAACAGGGAGAATCCGCAGTTCCCGATGATGACCGCGGTGACTCCTTGGGCAATTTTCTCGTATCGATCTGGGTCACGCAGCATCGCCAGGTCGTCATGGCAATGACAATCGATGAAGCCCGGCGCAAGGCAGAGCCCTTCCCCATCGATCGTTGGCAGGTCGTTGTTAGCGCTCGATCCCACCGACGCGATCTTGCCCTCCTGCACGACGACATCGGAGACCCTAGGCTCGGCTCCGAAACCATCGAACATTGTCGCACCACGGATGACGAAGCCGGGTTGACTCATTGGGCGTTATCTCTGGGCTGGCGACGTTCGCAAGGCGGCAATACAGTCGATCTCAATCAGTATTCCGGGCAGCCAACAGCCGATCGTGGTCCTGGCGGGCGGCTCATGGGGAAAGAACTCGCCGTAGATCGCGTTGTATTCGGCAAAGCGACTTGGATCGGTCAAGTAGACGTTCATCTTCACCACATCTTCCAGATCAAGTCCGACACCCTCCAAGATCGTCTTCACGTTCGAGATCGTTTGACGCACCTGGTCAGCGAAGACGGATGACATGACACCTGATTCGGGGTCTTTAGGGCCTTGTCCAGAGACAAATGCAAAGCCGTTGGCCAAGACGACGTGCGAATAGCAGCCAGCGGGCTTGGCCGCGTTATCGACCATTAGGTACTGACCGGTTCTCTCCAATTCCATTTGAGAACCATACCTGGTTAGACGACGACGCAGCTTTGCGTCCTAGATTCGAGTGTGACTACCTGAAAAAGTCGAAGGCTTGCAGCCGGTCTCGAATGGCGGCCAAGAATTTGCCGGCTACCAATCCGTCAATGATTCGGTGGTCGTAGGTTAATACCAGGTGCATGATGGATCGAATCGCGATCATGTCGTCGACGATCACGGGGGTCTTCTGGATGCTGTAGGTTCCGAGGATTCCGGCCTGGGGGGCATTGATCATCGGGGTTCCAAAAAGTGCGCCATAGGTACCCGGATTCGTCAGTGTGAAGGTTCCACCTTGGACGTCCGACGGCTTGAGTGAGTTGCTTCGCGCGACTTTGGCGATTGCTTCAAGAGCCTTGGCAATATCGATGAGGGTCTTGGTGTGGCAATCGCGGATAACGGGAACGATCAGACCCTCGTCGCCTTTGGCGCCCAGCGCGACCGCAACTCCGATGTGGACGCCCTTGACAGTCAGGACCTGATTGTCGGGCGTCATGCTGGAATTGGCCAAAGGAAACTCGACAAGCGTTTCGGCAAGCGCTTTGATAAAGAACGGGGTGTAAGTGAGTTTGACGCCGTAAGTCTCCTGGAACGTTTCTTTATTCCGCTCGCGGAACTTCACCATGTTCGTGACGTCGACTTGTGTCACGGTTGAAACGGTAGGGACTTGAGAGCTACGTACCATCGCTTCGGCAATCATCTTTCGCATCCCAACTAGCGGGGTGAGGGTCTGATCGGACCCTACGACGGTTGGAGCGACCGGTTTGACCTGGGGCGGCGCCACTTGAACCTTGGGCACGGAAACAGGCGTCGGTGCTGCGTGGATCTTACGGGCTTCCAGGTAGGTTTCAATGTCCTTTTTGGTGACGCGTCCCCCTTCGCCAGTGCCGGCAATCTTTTCCAGATCGGCGTCAGCGAGGCCTTGCTCTTTCGCGATTGCTTTAACCACGGGAGTGAACCACTTCTTTTCGGCGCTCAGCGGTTCGGAGGCTAGGCCGGGGTTATTTGCAGCCTCGACGACGTGCGGGCTAGACTCCTTCCCTACTGGCGCGGCGGTGATTTTAGGATCCAATGTTTCCGGCGGAGCCGTTTCAGCGGCGCCACTCGCTGGCTCGATGATGCCCATCGCGTGAAATACTTCGACGTTGCCACCTTCGGGGATCAGGATCTTGGTGAGTATTCCCGAGGTCGGAGAAGGCAGTTCAGTATTGACCTTGTCGGTCATGATTTCGACGATCGGCTCGTCTTCTTTGACGAAGTCCCCTTCCTTCTTCAGCCACCTACTAATGGTCCCTTCATGGACTGACTCACCCAATTCGGGCATCAAGATCTCGACAGGCATGCTCGGTAGTTTACCGTCCGAGCCGTACTAAGCGGGCAAGGGCCATGCAATACAGGCTACGCACGGGAATGAAGGAAACTCAAGAGGTCTTCCTCATTGACTCCAGGTTCGCCGGGGGCTACGTTGTTCAGTTTGCCTTGTTTCATCCAGGTCTCCAACTGGTCGACCAGATCGAAGAGATGACTGAAGTTGTCGACCGCGAATAGAAGGGGCTGGTAGTGGTCAATCTCGAAGGACTGGTTGACGACCCATTCGAGTTGAATTGGGAAACGCTGGACATCAGGCGATTTGATGGAATGCTCGATCTCACCGTACGAGCTAAGAAGTCCGCTCCCGTAGACCTTCATGCCGTCATCAGTATTCATTAAGCCAAATTCGATGGTGAACCAGAAGAATCGGGCCATGGCTCGAATGATGCTGGTCAAACGGCGCGCCCTTTCGTCTTGGTCCGATATCCCGTTGACGATATCAGCAGCCGTGTGTGCGCAATCCCCGAAACGCACAAGCGCATTGGCAAAGGCAGGATCCGTGTGCATGGGGACATGCCCTGCAATATCGTGAAAAATATCTGGTTCCGGCAGGTAATCCAACTTGTCCGATCGACGTATGGTGATCGTGGTTGGAAACTCCCGGTTTCGCAGGCAATCGAAAAACTTAAATGCCGGAACGTACCCGCTCACCGGTTTGGCTTTGAAGTGGGTGAGAGGTTCCAAGAACCGATTGACCTCTTCAAGGCGAGGCACACGACTTGGATCGAGACACAACGAATCAATGCCAAGCATAAAATGTTCGTTGGCGAATTCATTCCACCGGCAACGCATTCGGGCAAAGAGCCGACTCCACGACTCGTGGTTTTCGACCGTATAAAGTTCGTAAGGCTGGGCGATATACAACTCGCCGTTTTGGCGTGCCTGCTCAATGAATTCCGATTCAGTGGTGGTTAAACCGGGCATGACATGGGGTTCCAGCGTCTTTGACGGCTCCGCCTACGATCCTTGCGTTTTTTTATTCCTATTCTAACGTCGGCAATCGTCGGCTGTGGAGTGAATGCGAAAAAACGGGACTTATGGAAGGCCCGTCGAACAAACTCCGTCAACGCAAAAGAGTCGTCACACCCAAGAAGGGTGACGACTCCACTTAGAGCAAAGCCCCTATGCGACTAGATCTCGTACCGCTTGCCTCCGCCGGGATCATCTTGCCCTTGCGCAATCCTCTTTACGAACGTGACCAATTCCATCGGGTTGAAAGGCTTGGTTAGGTACATGTCGGCACCGTAGTGATAGCCTTCAAATACGTCTTTGTCCTGGGCCTTGGCCGTAAGCATAATTACGGGCAGATTCTCTGTTTCCGGTTCTCGGCGAATAGTCTTGAGTACTTCAAAACCATCCATATAAGGCATCATCACGTCTAAAACCACAAGGTTAGGCTTTTCTGATCTGATCTTCTCTAAACCTTCCTTGCCATCAAACGCGGTAACGACGATATATCCCTGTCTTTCAAGGTTAACCTGTATAAGGCGTACTATGTGTCTCTCGTCGTCACAAACCAAAACTTTAAGGGGCATGGGTTCTCCTAAGCTTGTCCTCGTCAAAGGTTGTTCGCATCCTACCTGATGTTTCCATTCAAATCAAACGTCATGACGCTAGACTTTCAACCTTTCGAAGTTTAACGTCTTTCAGATAATTTCATATCACCTGAAAGACCACTGCAAATCACGATTGCAAACAACCCTTTTCGAGAAACTCCTGTAAATCGATCGGATTGAATGGTTTCGTCATGTACATATTGGCACCAGCGGCGAGTCCTTTCAAGTCATCACCCTGCTGTGCCTTCACAGTTAGCATAATGACAGGTATTTTTGCTGTTTCCGGGTTCCGTCGAATCGTTTTCAAAACTTCGATTCCGTCCACGTAAGGCATCATTACGTCAAGAAGGATCAGGTCGGGTTTTTCGGTACCTACCTTCTCAAGCGCTTCTCGGCCATCGTATGCGGTCACGACGACATGCCCTTGGCGCTCTAAATTCACCTGAATGAGGCGGACTATATTGCGTTCATCGTCGCAAACCAAAATCTTGAGTGCCATGGAGTTTCCTACGGTTTCATTATTCGACGCCTAATCCACTTATCTTAATGCTCCTGCATTGCGAATCCATTAATTCTAGTCGTTTGTGACTAGAAAGCCCTCCTGAATCCGATTCGTTCACGGTTCGATTGTTCAAGTACAAAGGAGAATTCGATTAGCCAGAACCTTTTTAGAAGACGGCCGGGCATTGGAGGTTCCTGCATTGATCGATAAATTTGAAAGAGTTTGATCCGCCGATCATCCTCTTGCGGACGAACCGCGCCTGGGGGAGATCGGGCCACTATGGACCTCACAAGGTAACCTGTAGGGGTGAAGTTGTGCCGATTCGAACTCAAGTCCAAACCTGGCGAGGCACGCTCGGGGATGGTCTACAGCGGCAAGATCTATGAAACCGACGGTGCTAACCCGGTCGCCGTCCATGAAGCGGAAGCAATTCGGCCCCTTGCTCCGATCCCCCACGCCCCCAGCCTACGTTTCTTTCGGACCGATCTGCAACCAGAAAGTTACAGTGAAAGTGAGCCTGAGGAACCGCGGTTCTTCTATGGAAATCCAGTAAGCCTCGTTGGCGCCAGCCAATTGATTAATTTCCCGGATTCGACCATTGCGTTGGGATTTGAAGCATTCGTAGCGGCAGTATTAGTAGGCGACGCCTACCAGATTGACATTCAGGACGCCGATGACCTCATCCTGGGGATCACACTGCTCAATGTCCTGGTGGCTCGCGACCGTGAACGAATTGAACGACGAAACGGGGCGATTGGGTCGTCTCACGATGTGGGCGGGGCGATCGGGCCGGTATTGACGACGCCGGACGAACTTGAAGACTACGTGACCGACGCGGCGTTTGGTAAACGATACGCTTTAAGCACGGTTGTCCGCGTCAACGGGGTCGAACGCTTGCGCGGCAATCTCGAGCTCCTGCCATTTACGTTTGCGCAGGCAATTAGCTCGGCGAGCCAGACATGCACCCTCAAAGCGGGAGACGTTATCGCCCTTGGGCCGGTAGTCGACCCCGAACTGGAGCCACTTCTTCTCGATCCGGGAGACGAAGTTCAGCTCGCAGTAGAAAATCTCGGCGCAATTTCACTCAAACTCTCTTTACTTCAATGAGCCAAATTCAAAAATTGACCCTCGACAATGGCGTCCGCGTACTCGTGGAATCGGTTGGCCATGTCAAATCTGCTGCAATCGGCCTTTGGTGCAAAACCGGTAGTCGGCACGAAGAACCAAGCGAAGCCGGAATCACCCACTTAATTGAGCACATGCTCTTCAAAGGGACTGAAACTCGCTCCGCCAAGGAAATCGCCGAGGCTATCGAAGGCCAAGGCGGCTCGCTTAACGCCTTTACTGACAAAGAATCCACCTGCTATTACTGCCGGGTGCTGTCCGACGAAGTCGCCGGTGGAGTCGACGTTCTTTGCGACATGATGCTCCACTCTCTCATCGATCCGGGGGAGCTAAGCCGTGAGCAGGGAGTCGTCCTTGAAGAGATCAAGCGGAGTCAGGACGAACCAAGCGACCATGTGCATGAGCTTCATCTCGAAAATCGTTGGGGTACGCATCCGCTCGGTCGACCTATCATTGGGACGCCCGAATCTGTCAGCTCATTCAAGCCAGAGGATATTCGATCCTACATGGACCGTCACTATCGGGCGGAAAGTGTCCTTTTATCCGTCGCGGGAAACGTTGATGCAAGCGACGTCCTCAAGGCCGCAGAAAAGATTCTCGGTCGGATTCCCCATACGAAAACTGACACGATCCCACCGAGGCCGGTTGGAACCGCATCGATTCAGCTTCTCGAGAAGGATGTTGAGCAGGTTCATTTCTGCATCGGAACCGACGGCACTTCCATCTATGACCCAGACTATTACACGCTAGTGGTCTTGGATGCCGCCCTCGGAGGGAGCATGTCCAGCCGACTGTTCCAAGAGATTCGGGAAAAGCGCGGCCTTGTGTACTCGGTCGGAAGCTACACGCTCAGCTATGCGTCAGGCGGGGCTTTCACGGTCTATGGCGGTACTGGTCCACAGCACTGGGCTTTAGTGCAAGAACTCGTTCGTCAGGAGTTCGATAAGGTTATGAAAGACGGTCTCGAAGCGGAAGAGCTCAATCGCACAAAACGGCACATAGCGGGAAGCGTGGTATTGGCTTTGGAGGGAATGAGTGCGCGCATGATGCGGATGAGCCGTAATGAACTCTCGCACGAAAGGGAGATCCCCATCGATGAGACCCTGCAAAAGATTAATTCGGTGACCAACGAAGCGGTCATCGAGCTTGCCAACCGGATTCTCACCACTGAGTTGGTAAGCACAACCGCGATTGGGCCCTTTAGTGAACAATAAATGAAGAACGGGACCACACCTGAACAATCTCTCCTTTCCTACCTGGATGTGGCTACTCACGCGGATTCGCGGGAAGAGCTATTGTCGGAGCTGGTTTCGACTTGCCTGCAAAACGTTAGATGCGATTCTTGCGACATTCTCTACCGGGAGCCAGGAGACGGGTTGGTACTCCGTGCGAGCACCGCGTTTCCTGAGTTGAACAATCGACTGAAGCTGGGAAAGGGCATCGGACTATCGGGACAGGCGCTTCTCACCGGCGAGCCAATCTTCATTCCGAGAGACGCAACGAAGCACCCCAACTATACGAAGTACCCCGGCTTTGACGACAATACGTTCGAGGCCCTGGTCATTCTGCCACTTCTTAACAACTCACACCAGGCATTCGGAGTTTTACTATTCCGTAAGAACACGCCCTGGCGGTTGAGCCCCTTGGAGCGAAGGCGGCTTCTTGAAGTATCCCAAATCATCTCCTGCTGCTTGCGAGGCTACAACGCTGCCTACCAAGCCGGAGCCCAGATTAACCGCCTAGGCGCCCTCAGCGAGGTTTCAAAGACAATCGCGACAAGTCCCTACGTTGAGGAAATCCTTCAACTTTTGGTGAATTTGACGGCGCAGCAGTTCAACTACCGGGTCTGCACGGTCCGACTGCTTGACGAGAATCGCGGAGAATTAGTGCTGCGAGCCACTCAAGCCCAAGCGAAGGCCTATCAGAGGAAGCGAGCCATCAAACTCGGAGAGTCGATTGCAGGACGTGCGATTGCCGAAAACCGCCCGATCATCGTCCGCGATGTGAGAATCGAAGAGGATTATATCGGGCACGACCTTGCCGTGGAACAAGGTCTGCGCTCCATGGTATGCGTCCCGCTCACGTTGCAAAACAAGCCTGTGGGAGTCCTGAGTTGCTACACGGCAGAGGTACGAGATTTTCTTCCCGATGAAATAAAGGCGTTGGAAACTCTCGCCAAAACAGCCGCCGTTTCGATCGAGCACGCAAAACTGCAAGTACGAAACACCTTGATGCAAGAAATGCATCACCGAGTGAAGAACAACCTCCAACAGGTAGCTTCCCTTCTGCGACTCCAAATGCGGCACAGCAACTACAAATCGCTTGAGGAGGCACTCAACGATTGCCTGGGACGAATTCTCGCGATTGCCTCGGTGCACGATCTGCTCAGTCGGGAGGATTTGGACCATGTTGGCATTCGGTCGATCGCCGACACGCTCGTCCATCACCAAAAGAGCTCATTGATGCTGCCCAACCGCCAAATCCAATTCCAGGTCCGGGGATCGGATGTGACGCTGAATATGTCTCAAGCCACCCAACTGGCACTGGTACTCAACGAACTCATCCAGAACGCCATGGAACACGGATTCAAGCAGACTCAGAGCGGCGAAATACACATCAACGTCGAGGAAAAGGACGATGAGGTATCGATTTGGGTATCCAACAGCGGCGATTCCCTACCTGAAGGGTTCGATCCGACCGCGGCAAGTAACTTGGGTCTCAAAATCGTCGATAACCTCGCCAGATCCCTCGGGGGCAAATACAAAATGTCTGATGTTTTGGGTTGGACGGTTTCTGAAGTCAAATTCCCGAAAGTCACCGGAGAGTGACGCGATGGGAGCCTTGTAGCGGCGGATGCTCCGCATTCATCTGAAGCACCGTGAGCCGCAAGTCATGGCCAAGAGCGCGGTAACATCACCCACTCACCATGCGTACGTCTCATTTTCCCGCCGTCATTGCCCTCTGCTTGGTGCTGCCCATCGCCGGCGCCCAGAAGAAGCCTTTGGATCATTCGGTTTATGATTCATGGAACTCCATCCGCGGGACGAGTTTCTCACACGACGGTAAGTGGATTCTCTATACCGTTGCGCCCCAAGAGGGAGACAACACGGTCAGCATAAAATCGTTGACCTCAGATAAAGGCTATACGCTTGCCCGAGGAAGTTCTGTCCAATTCAGTTATGACTCGCGGTTTGTCGTCGCAACCGTGATTCCACCCTTGGCGGATACCAAGAAGGCGACTCGCGATAAGGTGCCCGCGGCGGATATGCCGAAGAACTCCCTTCTCATTCTCAATTTAAGCACTGGCGAACAAACGAAGATTGAGAAAGTTACCTCGTTCCAACTTCCAACCGAGGACAACGGGTGGTTCACTTATCGCCCCGAGCCTCCCAAGACCGAAGAGAAACCGAAAGAAGAGGCGGCAACCACGTCCTCAGGCGCTCCAAGACCTGCTGCTACAGGTGGCAGGCGTGGAGGCGCATCTGGGCGTACCGGTGGAACAAGTTCGACAGTTCCAAACGGCGCCCCCCTGGTTATTCGCAACCTGGTTACGGCTAAGGAAGAGAGATTGGAAAATGTAGGCGAAGCGGTCCTGACAAAGGACGGTACGGTCCTGGGCTATACCATCGCCTCCCACGACGGAAAGGACGATGGCGTGTTCTGGCTCGACCTGTTAAAGCACGAACGTAAAGAAGTCTTCAAGGGGAAGGCCAAGTATCCCAAGATCGTATTGAACGATGAGACCAAGGCCATGGCGGTCCTCACCGACCAGAAGATAGACGCAAAATCCAAGCCTTCGAAACCTGACCCGAAGCAGGTGACGACCAAAGACAAACCGAGCCTTTCGGTCTACTATTTTGACCCGAAGGCCGGAAAGACAACCTGGCTGGCCGGAGAATCGACAAAAGCCCTGCCGAAGGGCTGGATTATAAACGACAACAGTCCGCTCACCTTTTCGGAACATGGGACAAGGGTTTTCTTTGGGACATCTCTCAGGCCGATCGAAGAAAAGAAAGACGAGACCCCGGAGAGCGAGAAGGTCAGCATCGACGTCTGGACGTGGAAAGACAAGAAGATGATGCCGCAGCAACTCCTGCAAGCGGCTGCAGATGCCAAGAAAACGTACGAAGCAGTCGCATTCGTTGACTCTGGGAAGGTTGTTCAGCTCGAAACCGAAGCGATACCAAGCGTTACGGTTGGCCAACGGGGAGAGGGCAATTTCGCCATTGGATCGTCAGACGATAACTACCGCTTGATGTCCTCTTGGGATGAGGGGTACGCAGATTACTTTCTCGTTAACGTCACAAGAGGCTCTACCAAGGAACTGTTTGCTAAATCAGAATCTCAGCCGTCGCTCTCACCAGGAGGAAAGTACATTGCGGGATTTGACTATACGAAAAAGCAGTATTACGTAATCGATACCGCGTCGCTAAAGCGCATCGACTCCAAGATTCCCGCGGTCTTGGTCAATGAGTTGGCCGATACACCCAGCACGCAGCCGGCATATGGAGAGGCGGGTTGGACTCGAGATGATGGACGGCTGATTGTTTATAGCGACGCCGACTTGTGGTCCATCGATCCCAATGGGAAGATCCCCGCGTCGAATTTGACGGATAGCGCTCGCCGGTTGGACAAACTGCGCTTTAGATACGTTAACACCGACCCTGATGCAAGGTCTATCGACCCGACCAAGCCGCTCCTTCTTTCTGCGTTCGATCCAGAATCAAAAGCTGCAGGATTCTACGCAGAGGACCTTAACGGTCCCAATCCGAGTCCCAGGAAGATGATCTTTGAAAACAAGGTATTTTCGGTTCCCGTCGTTTCGAAGGATGGCAAGACGATCTCTTTTACCCAACAGGACTTCGTCGAGTTTCCTGACGTCTGGGTTGCTAAGTCAGACTTTACCGACGCCAAGAAAATCAGCAACGCCAACCCTCAACAGGCTCAATACAATTGGGGACATGCGGAGCTTGTGAATTGGGTGTCAGGAGACGGCCAGCATCTTCAGGGCATATTGATCAAACCAGAAAACTTCTCATACGGAAAGAAGTATCCGATGATCACTTATTTCTACGAGCGTATGTCCGATTCGCTTAACGCTTATCATCCGCCAGCCCCTAGTGCCTCTACTATCAATTTCAGTTACTTCGCTAGTAATGGCTACCTCGTTTTCATACCGGATATCCCGTATAAGACTGGTTATCCTGGTGAAAGCGCGGCATCAGCAATTATTTCCGGGGTCCTAAGTATCGTGAATCGAGGCTATGTCGATTCCAGTCGGTTAGGATTAGAGGGCCATAGTTGGGGAGGTTATCAGATCGCCTATCTGGTTACTCGTACCAATCTATTCAAGTGTGCCGAAGCGGGCGCCGCAGTTGTGGACATGTTTAGCGCCTATGGCGGAATTCGATATGGCACGGGCATTCTTCGCGAGGGCCAATATGAGCACGGTCAAAGCCGCATCGGGGCCTCTCCCTGGGACAAGCCGTTGCGTTACTTGGAGAACTCTCCACTATTTTTCTTAGACAAGGTAGAGACGCCGCTTCTCTTGTTGCAAAACGACAAGGATGGCGCGGTCCCATTTACCCAGGGAATCGAATTCTTTTCCGGCCTTCGCCGTCTTGGCAAGCCGGCATGGCTGTGCGTGTACAACGGCGAAGACGATAACCTGGTCGAGCGCAAGAACCGTAAGGACTGGTCTGTTCGACTTTCTCAGTTTTTCGATCACTACCTCATGGATAAACCGATGCCCATTTGGATGTCCAAAGGCATTCCGGCAACTCAAAAGGGCAAGACGATGGGACTGGACCTGGATGAAGGTCAAGATTCGGACCGGGGAAACGGCGATTAGAAAAGCGGCATTACTGCGCTTCTATCTACCGGGCTAATGGGACCATTTGCGGTTTGTTTGAACATCGTTCGCGCGGTGCAAGTCACATGTGAAGACGGTTTTGGCCGTGCTTTCGGGGTTCGAGGGCGCCAGGATCGATGCCTCTCCATGCGAAGGCAGGAAACACCAACATGGCAATACGCACCGAACCCCGACTGCAACCAAACCGAAGGCTAACTAAATCCAGAACAGCCCCCCAACCGGAGTTTGTCGCTGAGAACGTTGCAATCCCTTCACAACGTGTTCGATCCTTGGATGCGCTGCGCGGATTCGATATGTTCTGGATCATCGGCGGCGATGCGGTGGCTACTTGCTTGGCAAGGCTCTCGCCCAATGAAACTACGAATGGGGTCCTCAGTCAATTTGCCGAGCACAGTTCTTGGGAAGGTCTGCAGTGTTACGACGTTGTGTTCCCCCTTTTCATCGTGATCATGGGCGTTGCCCTCACTCACTCGATTGGAAATAGGATCGACTCTCTAGAGAAACGCAAAGCAGTTCTGTTGAAGATCTTCCGGCGGACGGTACTGTTGTTCCTGCTTGGTCTCGTGTACAACGGGTTCTTTCTCTTCGAGGGGTTTGACCACTTGCGGCTGTTTGGAGTTCTTCAGCGCCTATCGCTTGTCTATGGAATCACCTCTCTCTTAATGGTCTTTACCAGCCGAAAGACACAGGGGATCGTCGGAGCAAGCCTTCTATTGCTGTATTGGGGCTTAATGCGGTGGATACCGGTCCCAGGGTTTCATCTTGGAGACCTTTCGCCGGATGGCAATGCTGCAAACTACTTGGACCGCCTTCTCCTGATGCCGCACCAGATGTACACAACCCTCGGCGACCCGGAAGGACTTCTCTCCACAATCCCCGCCGTGTCGACCTGCCTACTGGGGGTTTTTGCCGGATACTGGCTCCGATCGAGCCGGCCAGACGTGCGCAAAGTCGTCGGTCTGGGTGTTGCGGGGGTTGCCTGCATCGCGCTGGGGCTTATGTGAATGCCGGAATTCCCGATCATCAAGAAGGTTTGGACGAGTTCCTTCGCGTTGACTACCGGCGGAATAAGCCTTGTCTTGCTCGCTCTATTCTACTGGATCATCGACGTTCGGGGCTGGTCCAAGTGGGCGATTCCATTTGTCGTGATCGGAATGAATCCGCTCCTGATCTACCTCCTAGCCGAGGTCGTTGATTTCGAAGGAATTGCCGGTTACTTCTTGAACGGGCCTCTTCATGGCTCCGCCGAGATTCAAGCACTTGGCATCGCCATCGGATCGCTGTCCGCCAAGTGGTTGCTGCTCTTCTTCTTGTATAAGCAGAAGGTGTTCGTAAAGATTTAGCTCCGATTTGCAAAGGGATGCCTTGGATTCTTCTGCCTCGGAGGGCTTCGGGGCGAGTCGATTTCTATGAAAAGCAGCACCCACTTGAGTGGGGAGTTGCCATGTGGCCATCAGTCGCCACCCCCAAACACGCGGTAACCTGCGGACATCATGGATCGCACACAACATCAAGACATCCGGATTGGGACTTTGGCACAGTTGGCTCATGGAGCAGACTATCTTCGCCAGATTTTGCCCCACGGATTCGAGTCGTTTGAACTGACTGCTTGGCAACATCTCGGCGACATAAATGTTCAGGAATTGGCGAAGGAAGCGCTCGACGCGTGCGGCGACCAAGCGATTATCAGCAGCATAGGAATCTACGGAAACCCGCTTCAGGATGATGAGACGGTTCGAGGCTGGGAGATTTTGATTCGATCGGCAAGGGATTTCGGATGCAATGTCGTATGCGGCTTTGCTGGAGCTCAAGAGGATCGTTCAGTTGACAAAAACATGCCCCGTTTCAAGGAGGTGTGGGAACCGCTTGCGAGGCTTGCGGAGGACGAAGGTGTTCGAATCGCCTTTGAGAACTGCGATATGGGAGGCACGTGGGAACGGCCGAATTGGAACGTCGCACATTCGCCTCGAGCGTGGGAAATGATGTTCAACACCGTTGACAGCCTGGCTCTCGGGTTAGAGTGGGAGTCTTGTCATCAGATGGTTTCGCTGGTCGATCCAATCGCTAACCTACGCCAATGGGTCGGTCGTGTTTATCACTTGCACGGTAAGGACGCCACGATTCAGTGGGACATTATCAAGAAGTACGGATTGCGCAGCGGTCTTCCAACCGTTCACCACCGAACCCCAGGCTTTGGGGATACTAATTGGACGGATGTCATTTCGATCCTCAGGATGGCGGGCTTCCGTGGCGCCATCGACATTGAGGGTTGGCACGACCCAGTCTATCAGGGCGACCTGGAAATGACGGGCCAAGTCTACGGTTTGAACTATTTGAAAGCTTGTCGGGGCGGCGCGTTCGTACCGAATCCGGTCGTGAAGTAGGGGCAATAGGAGGGGTGCGGGGGTTGACTTTGAAAGCGTATTCCCCTCCTACTAATCACAAACTCAACTTTCAAACGTATGCGATCCAGATCCTAAACCTCGTCCTCGGTAAACGACCGAAGCGCCGTCTGGCACTTCGATAGTGATCTGGCCCGCCTCTACCGACACGGAAAGCAATCCATTTGGGAGCATCACTCCGCCCCGAGCCCAATCCAGACTTCCGAGACTTGGGCTGACCTTGAAGTGATCGCCCCCAAATCGTGTAGGCCGGACGCCGAGGATTGTCGCAGCGAAATGATAAATGGGATGCGCGCCCCATGCATGGCAGTCCGATCTGGTGGGCTCGGGCATTTCGATCGTGGTGCGTAGTCCATTTTCCAGTAACTCATACCATAGGGACAACCGTTCTAAGAGCAGATCTGTCCGCCCCACCTCATGAAAGGCTTCGAAGAGGTAGTGTGCAAAGTAGATGGTTGCCCGGTGAAGGTCAGGCGCGCCCAGCAGACCAGCAACCACGCGATCTCGAACGTTCTCGGGAAGAGATCGGGTCAGAATTGACAAGACTTGGGTGTGCTCGCTAAAGCTCGCATGCTCACGGTCGTCGGCGTACATTCCCCGCTCTGAATTCCAGAATGTGGAATGAATGGCAGCGGCGATCTCTTGAGCATTTCGTAGGTTGCGGATGCTGAGTTCGGGCTCATCGAGCCATGACTCCAATTCGGCCGCGTCGCGAAGTGCCTGCTCAAACAGCCGGTTGATGGGTGCGCTCACGCCAAACTCAGCTCCCGGTGGCATTCCACCCTTCCATTCGGGTACCCAGTCGACGTAGTTCCATCCCAAGGGCGCCGACACAAGGCCCTCAACCACATAGGCTCGGAACCAGTCCAACACTGCCCTTACGCCAGGCATCAGTGATCGAACAAAACCCTGGTCTCCACGCCACAAGGCATAGTCCTTAATCATTCCGACCCAAAAGAGCGAGAAGGGCGGGATAACCTGTAACACTCGGCTCGGATACCGAGACTGAGTGATGCCAGATCGGCGTCGAGAACGATCAAATGCGAGTAGAGCCTGACGTGGAAGCCGGTCGTCTTCGTTTGTGATGTAAGTGACCAGAGTTTGAAGCCGGGTATCGCCGACATACTGGAGTTGCTCGTAATATGGGCAATCCATATACGTCTCGTGAGAACACATTTGTAGCGTTCGGAATCCCAGCGAGGCTACTTTCGAGAGCCGAGGATCGGAGGCCTCGAATGGTGCATGATTCTCAAGTGGATACCGGTCCTCTTGAAATCTAAGCCCCTCGATCGTTAGTGGGTCATCGGCAGTCTCGACCAGAATCTCAACGAATCGACCGCACTGCCACCAAAGGGTCGTATACCGCCTCTGTGTTCCACCGTCTGAGAGGAACGTGTCGCCGATACCATCTTGAAACTCCCAGATCGTCGTAAAGAACTTCCCTTCAATATCGTCGCGATTGCCCTTCGCATTCGATTTCTCACTTTCGAACAGGCACTCTTGCCAATGAATTCGAACGCTGGCATTCTGTCCCGCTGAAATTGTCAATTCCGGATACGCACAAATATAGTCGTCCAGGTCGATCAACACCCTTCGTCTCGCTTGCGCAGGGACCTTGATCGGGCTACCCGATATCAAGGACTGCCAGTCGGATTGCTCACTCGACAAGTTTTCGGATGCGAGAATCGGAGTTCCGTGCGTGGGTCCAAGGGGAGCATTCGAGACATGCCTCACAATCCCCTTGGACCACGGTTCAGCGTAAGGAGGGGGTAGTTGGGCTGGAATTAGGAGCCGCACGGGTGGGATATCATTGTCTCCTCCTGGTGACCGCGCAATGCCGATACACTCGACCGGTCCCCAATCGCCGAAGCCTTGCTCAAGCCCCCAAGGATAGTCGTTTCCATCGATGACCACATTCAATCCCGTACCCCATGCCTGCTGCGGACTCTTGAATCGGTAACCACCCACGACCGTTCCCTGCCACGGTGCATGTCCGGTTGCCAGCGACTCCGCCTGGCTCGGATCGTCTGGGCTAAGAAGAAATCCGTGTCCCAGCGTCATCTGGGCATAAGCCGCGCCTTTTCCCAAACTCCAGACTCGAGCAACGATCGTGTTCTCTCCGGCAAGAAGCGGAAGATCATACGTTTCGAATGGCCAGCATTCGACATCCCCTCTTTCGGCCCCTCGACCGACCAGTGCTCCATTTAGGAAAAGTTCGTAACGCTCATCAGCACTGACATGCACGCGGCGGACTTCGCCAGCTTCAAGAGTGATCGTCAATCGATACGCAGCTACGTACGGAGATTCTGCAATTACCCTGATCCACTCGGCCGGCCATCGGCCCCAACGGGACCAATCGGCATTTTCGTTGAACATGGCATAGGGCGGTTCGGTAAGAAGAACTCGACAAGAACTCACAACGTGAGAAAGATTACCATTTTGATGAACGCGTTCATTTAGAAATGGTGCAGACTAGAAGTATGGTTGGAATACTGGTTCAAATGGCGGCCTTGGCAACCGGTTTGACGGTCGTTGGCGGCATGCAGCGCCCCCGACGCAGCCCATATTCTGGTTGTCGCTACGAATGGAGACGACGCGAATGCGGGCACTCTGGATCAGCCGTATCGCTCAATTCATCATGCAACGGACGCCGCGCGCCCTGGCGACACTGTCACCATTCGCGGAGGAACGTGCTATGAAACGGTTAAGCTGACAAAATCTGGCAACTACTTTGACCGGCAGATCGTCATCCAGGCGGCTCCGGGAGAGAAAGTTATCCTCGACGGCTCCAAGAGTTCGGGCAGTGGGGCCATCTTCGATACCGCTGGCCAGGATCATTTGATCATCAAGGGCTTGACGTTCATTAACAGCCCCTACCTCGGTGTTGCTATCACCGGTTCCTATCGAGTTCGGCTGGAAGACTGCCGGTCAGAAAACACTCCTGGATCTGGAATCTTCGTCGATAAGTCCCACGACGTCATCGTGACCCATTGCGACGTCTCGAAGGCCTGTGTGGCGAACGGCGAAGAGTCGGTAAGCATCAAACGATCGACCCAAGTCGTCTTCGAGGACTCCTCAGTTCATGACACATTTCATGAGGGGATTGACGTTAAGGAGGGATCGACCGATGTCATCGTGCGCCGAAACAGCGTTCACCATGTCGAACGACAGGGCTTATACGCAGATGCTTGGGACGCCGACACGGGAAGGATTCGATTCGAAGCAAACGTTATCCACGACTGCATGGTTGGCCTAGTTGCCTGCACCGAGAGCGGTGGGCTCCTTCACGACGTTGAATTTGCGAATAACGTCGTCTACGACTGCCGGGGCCCTGGCATGATGGTTGCCAAGTGGGGAAACCAACGAATGAAGCACCATATTCGCAACGTGACCTATATCAATAACACGGTTGTGAATTGCGGCGGGCCTGGTAAGAACGGGCTGTGGGCCGGTGGCATGCTGATGGAAAACGACCAAGCCGAGAACGTGACGGTTGTGAACAATATCCTCAGTGGTAACGGATTTGCCCAACTTCGTGTAACCCTGAATCTTCCACCCAAGGGCATTATCATCAGATCAAACCTAATCGACGGGGTTGGCGACAACATTGTCAAAGGCAATCTTGTTGGAGCCGCTCACTTTGTGGATGCGGCCAACAAGAACTTCCGCCTTGTCAAAGACTCGTTGGGGGTCGGCGCCGGAACCATACTCGAAGCGGTCGGAGAGTCCGATGCAGCGGGTAGCCCGAGGGTGCATGGACAGAGGATCGATCTTGGAGCCTACCAGCAGTGAGCCTCGTTTACCCACATCCGGTGGGGATTCAACCGTCCGACCAATATAGGGTCCTTGTGGATGGACAGGAGGCATTTGTCCATGACTGTCAAGTGGGCTCGATCGTCGCTTTTGAGGTCTCGCAATCAACGGAGGTCTGGATTCATTCGTTTGGGACTTCCGCGCAACCCACCGTGCGCCCGGTTCGGCTTGGCCTTGGAGCAGTTGCGCGGGATGCCGGATTCCAACTGACGATCAGTGGCCCTCAAAATCTCTACATCGAATTCGGTGAGGGAGTACTTCCCTTATTCTTATTCGCCAACCCGCCAGAAAGTAATCGTCCCGATCCGGATGACCCGAAGGTTCACTTTTTTGAAGCCGGTAAGGTCCACGAGCCCGGCCAGATCGAACTTAAGGATGACGAAACGCTCTATTTGGAAGGCGGCGCCGTAGTACGGGGGTCGATCTACGCCCATGGAACGGGCATTTCGATTCGGGGTCATGGCGTGATCGACGCGACAGGTTTGCCGGAACATTCGGTTCGCCTTATTGTCTTCGACGGCTGTCGCGATGTGAAGGTTGAAGGACTGATTACGATTGGAACGCCTTCCTGGAATCTCGTTTTGGGCGCATGCCAACGGGTGGAGATTGACAATGTGAAGTTGATTGGCTGGGTCGTGTCATCGGACGGAATCGACGTAGTCGGCTCGCGAGACGTCACCATTCGCAATTGCTTCTTGCGTAACAACGACGACTGCGTTGCCATTAAGGCGGTTCATTATCAGCAGCCTAATGAGCATCGAACCGATTGGCGACAGGATGTCGAACGAATCCTGATCGAACAATGCACTCTGTACAACGATCGAGCGGGAAATGTGATGGAGATCGGATACGATACCCAAACCGAATGGATCCGAGACATCACGTTTCGAGACATCGATGTTCTAGCCGGTCACGGCGAGGGGGGAGTTTTCACGATCCACAATGGAGACCGCGCTACCGTCACAGGGGTCCTGTACGAGAATATCCGAGTCGAACACTTCTATGACAAGTTGATCGACTTCCGCATCATGAACTCGCGATGCAGCAAGGACATCGAGAGGGGCCGAATTCAGAACGTTCGCTTCCGAAACATCCAAACGGTAGAAGACCGCTACAATTGCATTTCGCTCATGGGAGGTTTTGATGACTCCCACGAGATCGAGAACGTAGTCATTGAGGATTTTAAGATGGGTCAGCGACGATTGGAATGTGTCGATGAACTAGGGCTCTATGTAAAGCATGCGACGGGGGTTAAAATCAAATAACTTGGGCTCAATTGGTCGTAAAGTGCCTGCAGCTGGCCTTCATAAGCCGAAGGCGCGTGATCCCTCAAGAACCTCCGCTTTTCCTTACTCTGATCAGTCGACTACGTCAACGGTTACGGACGGCACGATGCCAGCTTCCGCGCCTTTCCGCAGGAACAGGCGAATAGAGGCGACTCCTTCCTCTCCCATGTCCAGGGTGCGGCCATTGACATACATTCCGACGAATTCATCACTCGTCGGAGTGTCCATTCCTCTAGCAAATTGGAGGGCATAATCGAGGGCTTTCGTGCGGTTGTTGAGTCCAGCAGAGATGGATTCCCGCATGCATCGGCTAACCTCGACGACTGCCTCAGGACCCAGATCCTTTCGAACGACATTCACCCCTAGGGGAAGCGGCAATCCGGTCAGACCCTTCCACCAAACCCCCATGTCAGCGATTAACTTCAACCCCTCCCTTTCGTAGGTTAATTGTCCTTCATGAATGATCAGGCCCGCTTCAAAGCGGCCGTCTTGAATGGCAGGGATGATATCGTCAAAGTTCACAACTTCAAACTTGGGTTTGACTCCAGGACCGAACTGATCGGCAAAGTAGAGATTCAAAGCAAGAAATGCCGAAGTCTGAAGTCCGGGCACAGCAATGACGGTTTCTCTTAGCTGTTCTTGATTCAATCCGGTTTTGGCAACGATCATCGGACCATAGTCGTCTCCGAACGAACCGCCATGCCGCAGAAGGGCATATTTGTCGGACACATGAGAAAAGGCATGTACTGAAATTGCCGTCGATTCCAGGCGACCTTCCATGGCCCACTCGTTCAGGGTCTGAATGTCGCGCAGGATGTGCTCAAATTCGAAGTCGGATTTTACTTCGCCACTGGCGAGTCCCCAGAACATAAAAGCATCGTCGGAATCGGGAGAATGTCCCAATCGAATCTTGGTTGGAGTGATCGTACCCACAGGTCCAGTTTACTTTCATTTTATATTGAAAGTTACTCCCGACCGGTTCTATCCGGCAGAACTGCTAAAACTAAACGAAATGCCCTGATTTGGTACAAACTGAATTGTGCCCCGAAAGCCGTCCATCAGCCCGAGCAAGATCACGACTTATCTTGCATGTCCCGTGAAGTACCGATACACCTATATCGATGGTCGGGCTCGGTGGCTACTGAAGGCCAAGAGCTATTATTCGTTCGGTTCGACGCTTCACCACGTCCTTCAACGTTTCCATGACAGTGGAGACGCAGGTGTTTCAACCACCTCGGAAGTGCTAGCTGCCTACGAGGAAAGCTGGATTGATGCCGGATATAGCTCCGCAGAGGAGATGGCCGAGGCATTTGGCGAGGGACGCCAGATATTGGAACGATACGTCGCCGAGGCCCAGAGCAAGCCGCCTGAGGCAAAGACACTGTATGTTGAACGGCAGTTTCGACATGACTTTGGAGACTTTGTGTTGATCGGCCGTATCGACCGAGTAGACGAGTATGAGGACGGCACACTGGAAGTCGTTGACTACAAATCAGGACGTGAAACGGTGTCAGAGGACGATGTTGCCACCGATATCGCGATGTGCTGCTACCAACTGTTGCTCAGAAAGAAGTTCCCCGACCACCCAGTTCGAGCTAGGATCATCGCGTTGCGAAGTTCGGACAGCGCTTGCCATACCCTCGCCTCATCGGATCTTGAAGACTTCGAACGCGATATCGCAATCCTTGCCCGAGAAATCCTCAGCGAGAATTTCGACGAACGCCGACCCGTTCGCAAGCCTCTATGCGATCACTGTGATTTCCTGATCGCCTGTCAACAAGACCCTGATTTCTAGCGATTGGCGTCTCTCTTAATGCCGCAGTTCCGCATCCTTGGCGAATCTAATTGCATTCAGCAGGGTGTCGTTGAGTTCTCCCGTGGTTCAGACGCGAAGAAGAGTGACGCACCACAGAGAAGCGGCGACCGAAGGGCCCCCGCTTTCAATGGTCGCTCCAATATTATTCCCGCACCCATTGCAATCATGCTGCCAACCAACACATCTATGAAACATGCCTTTGGAACTGTCAGCCAAGCCCCATCCGGGTGATCTGTGCGGTATTGCTCCAAGAGACGGTGCAGTCCGGAGTCGCGATCATGTCGCCAAATCATCCACGGATTGAAAACCACAAAGCGCGCTTCCGCATGCACCTGCTCGAATTCGCCCGAAGTTCTTGGAGCAACGAAAACCGCTATTTTCCAGGCTGCGAGCAATTGTATTCCAATCCCAAGCACGACAGGCCACAAAACACCTATGAGAAATCCAGAGACACAAATCGCGGATCCGACAACTGTCAGTGCAACGGTTCGGACAAAGTCAGTGCGGTTGCCCTTTTGCAGCTTTCTATCTTCCGGCACGATCCATGGCGTCTGCGAGTTCATTGCACGCCCATTACCGGCGTCATCAAAGCTCCTTCGACCTCGGATCAGTTCTAGTGCAAACTCCGGCTACTGGTTTACTTGCGCAAGCCGGATTGCGAATGGGCGAAGACCATGATTCAGGTTCTTGGCCGGATCAGACCAAAACCGAGAGATTCTATCCCCCAGGTAGGATCTGGGCTTTTGTTGACTGAAGAATCGAGGTCGCATGGTCCTTCAAATCATCCAATGTTACATGTTTCATGGATTCCAGCAAGGCTGCTGGATCCCATGGCTTGCCAGTCTTCAACATCCAGTAACCAGCCATAAACGTCCGATCGGCAATCGAGTTTCCGACCGGGTTCGACCCCAGAACGTAGAGGGGACTGAAGGGAACGTTTCGGGTCAAGACTGCGTCGGCCATGCCAAGAGCCCTCGCCAGGTCGGAGTCTGTCCACAACTTGACGTCCGCAAGAAGGTCGGTCTTGATCGTTTCAGCCCGAAGTCCCGCCTCCTCGCTCGGGATCATCGCAACGATGATCTGGGGCCGCCAACCTTCCAACATGGGGGACAATACTGCCTCCTGCCGGTAGCTCCAGGCGTGCTTCTCTCGAACAATTCGAAACAAGCTGGCGCCCTTCCCACTTCCCAGTGCAAACATCGCTAGGACTTGAACCGAGAAGGCGGCATCATTCGCCGACACAGGTGCGCCAACCAGGTCAATGGTGGTAACCGCCGCCGTGCTCCGGTCTCGAACGACCGGAAGCGAATCATCGAAATAGCCCTTGGGAGCCGGGTCGGGAGTCCAACGGTCCATTCGTTTCTCCCATAAATCTTGGGCTTCTCCAGGCACAACCTTGCCACCAACCGCCAACATCAATCTTTCCGGGCGGATGACCCGATGGTAGAGGATGAGAGCTTCGTCTTGACTCACCTTGACAAGCGGCAAAATACTGGGATTGAGAGCGTCGCTCCAATAATCTGGACGGGCAACCTCCAAAGCAGCCGCATCAAGGTTGTCCTGGGTCAGCGTCGCTTTGTGAACGAGCGATTCCATAAGGCTCAAGCCAGCTTTGACATTGTCTGGCTGAACATACTCAGAGATGTACAAGATATCCGGAGTTATCTCGCAATGAACCGGTTGTCCGCCTGTAATGGTGAGCACCTCACGACGAGAATAAGCCTCAGTCTGTTTTGGGATCGCCCTTGCGATAATCTCCAGTTTGGCCAGATCCTTTGCACCCAGTTTTGGAAGCCTGATAAGCGCCTGGATGCTCACCTCACGTGCCGATGGATCCACCACCTCGACAAAAGCCGACGTGGACAGCAATGCCCCCATAAGAATCGCGATCATCTGCCTGACACCACGACGACGTCATTAGACTTGAAGGCATTGATAGCGGCTTCAAACTGCTTATAGGTCATAGATTTCAGGTTCTCCAACAGAACATCAGGCTTAAGATCGACGCCGTTCACCAATAGGAGGCCCCTGATATTCGCGATATGCTCCGGGGTATCGAGCATTCTTGCCATCCATGACTTGGCCAAATACTGACCACGTTCAAATAACTCGGTCGGTTCCGCACTTCGGATGACTCTGGCGAGTCCCGCTTTATCCTCAGCCCTTCCGAGAGTTATGAGACCAGAATTACCAGAGGGGGTGTAGATCACGTAGCATCCATCGGCCTCCGATGCCAAAGCGAGGGCAGCGGCCAGGCGTGCAGCAGTGAGCGTCATTCGTAATCCGGGGACCGGAAGCGAATATGCCAACCCTGGGACATCGACCGAAGTTTGACCTCCGCTCCCTGTCCCTCGTTCACGTCCAGTGACGTCGGCCTTCGCTGCCTTTGACAGTATTGTATAACAGGCCCTAGTTGCAACGTCGATATCAACATCGCCGGCTACCGCCAACACAAGATTAGAGGCGACAAATTGAATCCGGTGGATACCGTCAAGCATCGGCGGAGTTGCATTTCTAATGACATCGAGATTGCCCAATGGATCCAAACCCTTGTCACCATAGGCCTGAGTCCAAGCGGCGGCAGAGAACTTGGATTCGTCGTCCTTAAGTGCAGCCTCCTGCTCCAAGATCAGCGCCTCATGTTGGATCATCTCCGGCGTCACGACCGGCATGTGCATCAGTTCCTCGACGCATTTGATACCCAAGCCCAGTTGCCCAGGTGGCAGATTGAGCCGGAAGATCATGGCATCGCGAGACGTCTCGGCGGTCAAGAACCCTCCTGCCGTCTCCAACCGCTGGTCAAGGTCCCCCTTGGGCCCCCGGGCGATAATGTGTTCGAGTAAATGCCTCAACCCATTGGTGATGGGGGTCTCTTCGGTTCCGCGAGAGGATACGAACAACTGGACAGATAGACTCTTGGCGCCCGGGACATTTTCGACGACTATGGCCGCACCGTTTGGAAGAATTGTCCGAAGTCGTGAAGGCTGATCAATCGGAACTTGAGTCGCAAGGAGACAAGCAATGAATGCGAGCATGTGGTTCGATTACAAGTATGACGCTTCTTAGGGTTATCGCGGACCTACCTTGGCCCCAAAGAAGAGATTGCAGACTCAAGCGCAGTTCCCTGGGAACAAGACAATGCCGAGACTAATGGAAGTAACTTGCCCCATTGATGTCGATCACGACTCCGCTAAGGTACGCAGCATCTTCGGACAACAGGAAGGCGGCGGTTGCGGCACAGTCTTTCGGGGTGGCCATGCGGCCTAGTGGAATGGTCTCTTTGATCTGCTCGAAACGCTCGTTCATTCCCTCCCTGACCATCGCCGTGTCCACCCAGCCGGGGGCGATCCCGAACAGCTGAATGTCCTTCGGCGCAAGTTCTACTGCCAAACTCCTTGTCAAGTTAATCAGCGCAGCCTTTGACGATGCGTATAATGCAGCGCCGCCTTCCCCACGGAATCCAACCCGGCTGGCGACATTCAGGATCTTGCCACCTCCATTCGCCGCAAAATGCTTCGCAGAAGCCCGAATCAGCGTAAGCGGCGACTCAAAATTAACCGAGAAAGTTTTGTGGAAGTTGGCACTAAATGCGGCATCCCCGGACTGGAGAAAGTCTAGCGGCATATAGACTCCCGCATTGTTCACAATCGCCTGGATGGGTCCATCGGCAAGCGCGGCATCAAACAGTTGACGGGCGTTCTTCGGCACGGAAAGATCCGCTCGATAGACTCCCGAACATGCGCTGCCCAACAGCTTCTCAGTCTGAGCCGCTTCCTTCTCGGTGGACGTGTAATGGATAGCCACCGACCAACCAGTCTGGGCGAGACGCTGAGCAATAGCCCGGCCAATTCCTCGCGAACTGCCGGTTACAAGAACCCTCTTGAAGCGCATTCTTCCAGTCTACAATACGAGGCCCAGGCGATAGGATGGATTTGAGCTAAACGGCTACCCTACATTCCAACACCGGTGTAGTGTTTCAATCCGGTCTTCCAAAGTACCTTTGAGAGCACGTAGCAGATTGCGACCCAGAGCGCTTGAGTTCCGAGAACTTGATAGATGGCAGGGCCGGTGATGCGTCCGATAAGGATCTCGGTGGGGGCTCCGGTCATGAAATAGAACGGAAACAGCTTGGCTAGCTTGGCCCCCCAGGTAGGAAGCATGGCAATCGGAAAGAGCTGCCCAGAGAGGAAAAGCATAGGGATGTAATACAACTCGAAGATTGAAGAGACTTCTTGCGTAAACAGGGCCAGCATCGCCATCATCATCACGAATGTGAAACTGACTAGGTGCCCCATTGCCACCGATGCCCAAAACTCCCAACCTAGATGGATTTCGGCGTGAGTCAGAAAGCCTCGATAGGCGAACAGCAAGAGGACAAAAAACGGCGCAAACAGGATCGGTCGTATTACGCGCCACGATAGATTACGGAAGAAATTGAGCTGATAGAAGCTCATCGGGCGAAGCAGCATGGTTGAAAACTGCCCCTCTTTGATCTCCATGGCCAGTTCCCACATAATATGGCTCATGACAAAGCTTCCTAGGAAGAGCATGCAGAGGTAATAAAGAATGAAGTCGCTGGAGGAAAAGCCTCCGATTGGACCATTCTTACTCGCAGCCGCCCAAACCAGCGGCATCGTAACGGCGGTTGCCAGATCGATCGTGACCCAAATAAGCCCGCTCGCGCGATAAGCGATGCCGTCTTGGAAATAGATCGAAAAAACTGCCCTCCATTTCCGCAACGTCCAGTACATGACGCAGATTATTGCCGAATCAGTCGCCCAGATGGAGGATCGACGTCATTTCATCAAGCGCACCCTTGAATTCATCGACGCCTAGCTTCTGATAAGGCTAAATCGGATGGGTGGGGGCCTTAAGAACCTGATGCTCAGGTTGTAGACCTTCCATGAAGCGAAATCGACGATCTAATCGATATGGGGGCCCATTGTTGGTCTTGAAGATACGAGCTTTCCCCGATCTCCAAGACCCTCAGGGAGATCACTTCTCGCGAAGTGGTAAGCCCATGGCTTTCAAGAAAATCCTGGCCTCTTCATCTGTGCGTGCGGTGGTACAGATGATGATGTCCATGCCTCGGATCCGATCGAACGTATCGTAAGGAATCTCCGGAAATACCAACTGCTCTTTCAGGCCGAGAGCGTAATTTCCACGACCATCGAACGACTTGGGCGAAAGACCTTGGAAGTCTCGAATACGTGGGAGCACGACCGTTGCGAGCTTATCGAAGAAATGGTACATGCGATCGCCACGGAGCGTCACTTTGCATCCGATGTCCATTCCTTCGCGCAATTTGAAGTTTGAAATAGCCTTCTTGGCTTTCGTGACGACGGGTTTCTGCCCCGAGATCAAAGTCATGTCTCGCACGGAATTCTCAAGGTTCTTGTCCCCGTTCTTTTCCTTGCTGCCAGTGCCCATGTTGATTACAATCTTGTCCAACTTGGGAACCTGCATGACGGACTTATACTTGAACTCTTCCGTCAGCTTAGGCAAAATCTCGGTTTGATACTTTGCCTTAAGTCGAGGCTTCGGCAGGGTTATCGGCCCCGTATTCTCTTTTTCTTTCTCTTTGCGTGCCATTATTTCTTCCTTATGGTCGCCTGATTACTGACCAGGCAATGAATTTCTTTGAGCTACTTAGGCTCCATAACCTGAACATCGATCAACTTCGTTCCGGTCTTCTTGGAGTACCGAACGAGCTTTCCGTCCTCGAGCCGCCGGCCGACGCGCGTCGGCTCGTTTGTTGTAGGATCGAGCACCATCACGTTGCTGACATGAATGGGAACTGGAATTTTCAAGCGCGTGGATCGTTGACCTTGGGTCTTTGCCTTTCGGTGCTTGATTGCCGCGTTCAAAGGCAGCGGTTGCTCAGGATTCTCCTCATTCTCCTTGAGAACGAGAACCTTCTGCTCCTTGGGTGAGACGGCGGCTACAAAGCCGATTTCGCCTTTGTCCTTGCCGGCGATGATGACAACTTTGTCAAACTTACGAATCTTCAGCTTGATATGAGTTGCTTTCTGCTTAAGTTCAGCTTTTGTAGGCATTAGAGGGCCTCCGGTGCAAGTGATACGATTTTCATGAAATTCTTGTCGCGCAATTCACGGGCTACCGGCCCAAAAATGCGTGTTCCGCGTGGTTCCGAGTTTGCCGGGTTGATAACCACGCATGCATTGTCGTCGAACCGAAGAGTCGAGCCGTCGGTGCGGCGAACTGCTCGCTTGGTGCGGACGATAACCGCTTTGATTACGTCCCCTTTCTTAACCGGCATGTTGGGTGTCGCCACTTTGACCGCCGCGACGATTACGTCACCAATGCCGCCATACCGTGGCTGCGAACCCTTCAGAACGCGGATACACATTACTTCTCGCGCTCCCGAATTGTCGGCCACCTTGAGCCTTGTGAATTGCTGAATCATTTTCTTTTTCCTTTTATTTCTCAGAGGCCATTCCGGATTTCCGGAGGAGGCTTGACATGCGTTTGAGGCGGAGCGAACTCTGCCTCAAACTCCAAGCAAGACGAACTTGCCGCTAAATGTTTACTTGACCTTTTCGAGGATCTGAGTGACTCGCCAGCACTTGTCTCTGCTGATAGGGCGGGTCTCCATGATCTCGACGCGGTCTCCCTCGTCGCATCCGATGATGTCGTGGGCCTTGAACTTCTTGGTCCGCAACACGACCTTTCCGTAGATCGGGTGTTGCACACGTCGTTCGATCTTCACTACAACTGTCTTCTCCATTTTGTTGGAGACAACGATGCCCTGGCGAATCTTACGATTACCGCGCACGTCCTGTGCCGCAGTTTCCACGGCAGCCTCTTTACTAGTCTCTGCCATTACGCATTACCTCGCTTTTTCTCGGCGATGAGGGTGAGGATCCGGGCAATATTGTGCCGTCTCACACGAACGCTCGCCGTGTCGGTGATCCTTCGGAACACGAGGTCTCGTCGAGCCTTGTAAAGGTTCGCTCGCTCTTCCCGGATCATCGCTTCCAGCTCAGGAACGCTCTTCTCTCGCAGGTCTGATGTCTTTGTATCCTTCATTTCTTTTTGCTAATCCTGAGCGCTCTCATGCGCCTGTTCGACCGCCGCTTCCTCTTCGGAATCAACAGAAATTGCCGCCGCTGCTTCCAAATCGGCCTTTGTGACGAACTTGCATCGAATCGGGAGCTTGAAGATCGCAAGCCTCATGGCTTCCTTTGCAACGTCCAAGGCAACTCCGTCCATCTCAAACAAGACGCGACCCGGCTTGATGACGGCTACCCAGCCTTCAACCGGAGCCTTACCCTTACCCATACGAGTTTCGAGAGGCTTCTTAGTGTACGACTTGTCAGGGAAGATTCGAATCCACACTTTTCCGCCACGCTTGATGTGGCGAGTCATAGCGATACGGGCAGCTTCGATCTGGCGGGATGTAATCCAGGCCGGCTCCTGAGCGACGATTCCGAATTCGCCGAACGAGATTCGGTTGCCCTGAGTGGCCTTGCCCTTCATTCGGCCACGATGCATCTTACGGTGCTTGACTCTTTTAGGCATCAACATTAGGCGCTACCTCCTACTTGGGTTGAATCGGCACTTGTGGTCTTCGTTGCAGCAAACGCCTGAGCGGCTGCTTCGTCTCGCTGACCTCGTCCCCTTCGCGGAGCCTGGGTCTGCGGCTCGATTTCCCGCAACTTGCGCTCGGGAAGAACCTCGCCCTTGTAGATCCAAACCTTGCATCCAACCGATCCATAGACCGTGTGGGCAGTTGCCTGACCATAGTCGATGTCGGCACGGATCGTGTGAAGCGGAATCTTTCCAATCTTGTCCCCTTCACGTCGTGCGATTTCAGAACCGCCCAACCGTCCGGAAACCTGAATCTTGATCCCTCGTCCGTTCATGCGCATCACACGGGTCATTGCTTGTCGCATGGCTCGGCGATGGCTGATTCGCTTCTCAAGCTGCTGGCAAACGTTCTCTGCCACCAACTGAGCATCGAGTTCCGGTTGTCGAACTTCAGTTACGTTAACCTGAACGACCATCGACTTGTCCTTGGCACGCACCATGCGGTTCAGGGAGTCTGTGAGTTCGTCTATGCCTTTGCCGCCTCGACCGATGATCGCACCGGGGCGCGCGGTGAAGATCGTAACTTTCACGCGATTTGCGGCTCGCTCGATCTCTACGCGGCTCACGTTACCGAGACCGGTTCGTCGCTTAATGAATTGTCGAATCTCGTGGTCCTGCAAAAGGGCATTGCCATACCCCTTCTTGCCGTAGTACCACTGGCTGTCGAAGCCACGGATGACCCCGACGCGAAAGCCTACTGGATGAATCTTCTGACCCAAAGTTACTCCGCTCCTTTTTCGTCCGTTCCAGCGGGCTCGCTGTGGGTGGACTCAATAGTTGGGGCCTCAACGGCCGTCTCCGTCGTCGAAATTTCTTCGCTAACCGGTGCTTCCACAGCCGCTTCTGAAACTCCAGCGGGCGCAGCCTTCTTCTTGCCCTTTGAAGGAGCAGCGAAAGTCGGTCTCGGTTTAGCCTTGGTACCGTGCGGTTTGACTGGCTTGGGCGCCTCGTAATCTTCAACGACCACCGTAATATGGCTCGTCTTCTTGATGATACGATTTCCCCGGCCCATGGCACGAGCCTGCATCCTCTTGAGACGCGGACCCTCGTCAACCGTAATCGCAGCGATCTTTAGCTGATCGGGCGAGAGGTTGTGATTCTCCTGGGCATTTGCCATGGCTGACACAAGCACCTGGTGCAGTGCCTGGGCACCCTTACCGGTGTGATATCGGAGCAGGCTGACCGTGTGGACAGCGGACTTTCCGCGAACTTCGTCCGCGATAATCCGCACCTTGCGCGGCTGCACTCTTACATATTTTGCGATTGCTTTTACTTCCATCGTCTGTTGCCTCAAGCGGTTGCCACGTTCTGTCGCGCAAAGCCGCTTATTTTACCCGTCAGGGGCTTACCTTAGCTTCGTCCCCCTTTCGGCGAGGCCACCAGCGTGGCCGCGGAACATTCGGGTCGGGGCAAACTCTCCGAGTTTGTGTCCGATCATGTTCTCCGTCACGAAAACCGGCACGTGCTTGCGACCGTCGTGGACCGCAAACGTGTGACCGACCATATCGGGAAAGATCGTGGATCGGCGGCTCCAAGTCTTGATCAGCCGCTTCTCGCCCTTCTTGTTCAGATCGAGGACCTTCTTCATGAGATGGTCGTCGACAAAAAATCCTTTCTTTAAACTTCTTGACATGTTTCTCCTGTGGTGCCCCTGGACCCTCTTCGGGTGGGCAGTGCACTTGCTTTCTTGGGGGATGGATCCACTTGCGGTCCGAGGATTGAAGTCAGGAGCTATAGGTTCGGAGTTTTTTATTCGGTCCCAAGTCCCTTGACTTCGATCCGTCCTCCACTGCTATTTCGCCTAACCTCTTATCGTTTCTCCTCAGTCCCAAGATTCATTCGGTTTCCAGTACTCCTCGCAGATGACTCCCGCGATTGCCGTCCTGTTCGAGTCGAACTCCATCTCACCAATTCTCCCTTGCTTCCATTCCCCGCGTTCGATGTCGCTTACACGACGTCGAACGCAAGATTAAATGAAGTGCCTACTTGGCCTCCCTCCGGCGGACAATGTACTTCTCTGTCCGCTTATTGTGCCGAGTCTTCTTTCCAAGCGACTTGTTGCCCCATCGGTCAACCGGTCCCTTCTTGCGTCCAACTGGCGACTTCGCTTCACCACCACCGTGTGGGTGGTCGCGTGGGCTCATGACGACGCCTCGTACGTGTGGCTTCTTGCCAAGGCCGCGATTCTTTCCTGCCTTACCAATCGACTCGTTCTCATGCTCGGCGTTCCCGACCTCGCCGATCGACGCACGACAGGTGTTATGGACCATTCTCATTTCGCCGCTCGGCAACCGAAGGGTCACGTAGTTCCCTTCTTTCGCCATGACCTGAGCTGAAGCTCCCGCTGAGCGAACCATCTGGCCACCCTTCTTCGGCTGCATCTCGATGTTGTGAACCAGCGTTCCAAGAGGAATGTTCTTTAGAGGCAGCGCATTGCCGGGAAGGATGTCGGCTCCCTCTCCGCTCTCAATAATCGTTCCAACCGAAAGATTCTTCGGAGCGAGAATGTACCGCTTTTCTCCATCAAGGTAATGAACGAGGGCGATTCGGCAGGTTCGGTTTGGATCGTATTCGATTGCAACGACCTTGGCCTTTACCGAGTCCTTCTCTCGCTTGAAGTCCACCATTCGGTACTTGGTTTTGTTTCCGCCACCGCGGTTCTTCGAAGTAAGACGACCGCTGCTGTTTCTACCGCCGGTATGCGGCTTGGCAGAAACGAGGGTCTTCTCCGGCTTGCTTTTTGTGACCTCGGAATAGGTCGACCCAATCATATGGCGTCGGCCTGGCGAGGTCGGTTTATATTGTCTTGTTGGCATCTTAGACTCCGTAATCCTCGAGCATCTGGCCCTTCGCGAGCGTGATCACGGCCTTCTTACGGTTCGGCTCATATCCTACGCTTCGGCCTCGGCGACGCTTCTTTCCCAGCACCTTGATGGTTCGGACTGATTCGACGCTTATGGCCTGATCCTTCTTCTTTCCTTCGTTGTAGATGGACTCGATCGCTTGCTTGATTTCAATCTTGTTCGCGCTCGTCGCCACTTCGAAGGTGTACTTTCGGACGAGGTCTTCCTCGTCCTTAATCCGTGGATCGCCATAAGAAAGGGAAACAGCCTTTTCGGTTATGTGCGGGCGGACGATGATATCGTATGGGTTCTTCACTTAGCCCAGACCTCCTCGATCCTGGTGAGTGCCTCTTTGGCGATCACGAGCTTCTGGGCAACCAGAAGGTCGCGAGTTGAGAAGACCGCGGTCTTCGCCGCCTCGGCTCCCCCGGCAGACGACGACGGGGCGGTTCGCACCGTGACGTTCGGGAGGTTTCGGAAGCACTTGTGGGTGATTGCGTCGTACTCCGGGAGTACCACGAGCACGCGTCGCTGATTGGAAAGACCTAGAGCCGCCAGCAGTGCCGTGGCATCCTTCGTCTTCGGTTCGGCAAAAGCGATCGACTCGACGATGCTGACATTCCCTGCCTCTACCTGAGCAGCTAGAGCACCAAGCAGAGCGGCTCGGCGCTCCTTTTTGTTAATCTTCTTTTCGTAGCCGCGAGGCTTGACCGCGAGAGCCATACCGCCATGGGTGTAGTGCGGTGCGCTGACAGTTCCCTGTCGAGCGTTACCGGTCTTCTTCTGCTTGTAAGGCTTGCGACCACCACCTCGAACTTCCGATCGGGTTCGAGCGGACTGGGTGCCTTGTCGCTTATTCGCTTCTTCAGAAACGACGGCCCGATGCGCTGTAACGGCGTTGACCTTGGCTTCAGAGAGCGCCTTGCTCAGATTATGGGTGCCGACATGACTGCCGTCTTTCCCGTGAATTTGTAGTTCTGCCATCGCTTTACCTCGCCACCTTCGTAATAATGACTTGGGCGCCGTTTGGACCAGGAACGCTACCGTCGATCAGGATGAGGTTCCGCTCTGCATCAACCTTGACGACCTTCAGTCCCTTCTGCGTGACCGTGGCGTCACCCATGTGACCCGGGCCTCGCTTCCCTTTGAAGACCCTCTGAGGTCCGGTCGCGCCGTTGGACAGGGGTCGTCGGTGAGTCATGTAGCCGTGCGTCATGTGCTGACCCTTGAAGTGGTACCGCTTGACGCCGCCTGCAAAACCTCGACCCTTGCTATCGCCTGTTACGGTGATCTTGTCGCCATCGGCGAATATGTCAACCGTGATCTCTTGACCGAGGGCGAGACCTTCCGTCGAATCGATTCTAAACTCTTTCAGCGTCCGAAGATTCTTGCTCAACCCAGCTTTCTTCAGGTGTCCGAATTTAGGAAAGGTGAGCTTGCTCTCTTTTGCCTCTCCATATCCGACCTGAACTGCCGTATAACCGTCGACTTCCTCTGACTTTAATTGCGTCACATAGACCGGACCGGCTTGTACGACCGTGACCGGAACCATTTTGCCCTCGTCCGTGAAGACGTGGGTCATTCCAATTTTTGTGCCCAGAATTCCTGGCAACATTTATTTCACCTTCTTCGCTTCCACCGCACTTAGACCTTTGATCGCGTTGCCCGCTTTGCCATCGGGACGCCGGATCCTTGCCTTTGAAGCGCCAATTGTCGTTTTCGAAATCGTCGCTTACGCGCTCTTGATTTCGATGTCAACGCCGCTCGGGAGATCCAGTCTCATAAGCGCGTCAATCGTCTTGTTCGTCGGCTCGAGAATATCGATAAGCCGATTGTGGGTCCGAAGCTCGAAATGCTCCATGGACTCCTTGTCGATGTGCGGACCTCGAATAACGCAGAACCGTCGAATATTCGTCGGTAAAGGTGTGGGGCCTGCAACACGTGCTCCAGTGCGCTTCGCTGTATCGGTAATCTTTTCGGCCGATTGGTCGATGATCCGATGGTCGAAGGCTCGGAGCCTGATTCTGACTTTGATTCCTGCCATAGTTTACTTTTTCATTAAGAAGCCCCCGCCTTGATGGCGGAGGCTTCAGGTTTCTTTAGATTTCTATCTCTGTAATCGTTCCGGCGCCGACTGTGCGTCCGCCTTCTCGAATTGCAAATTTCGAACCCAGTTCCATGGCGACTTTAGCGATAAGCTCGATGGTCATCGTAATGTTATCACCCGGCATAACCATCTCGACACCGTCCGGCAGATACAGCGTTCCGGTCACATCAGTGGTGCGGAAGAAGAACTGCGGGCGGTAACCGGAGACGAATGGAGTGTGGCGTCCGCCCTCATCTTTCGAGAGAACGTAAACCTCGGCCTTGAACTTGGTGTGCGGCTTAATCGAACCGACTTTACAGCAGACCATTCCGCGCTCGATCGATGTTCGCTCTACGCCTCGAAGGAGAAGACCGACGTTGTCGCCGGCTTCGCAGTAATCGAGAGTCTTGCGGAACATTTCGATACCGGTACAGACACACTTTCGAGGAGAGGCGCTGAGACCGACGATCTCAATCTCTTCCATCGACTTGAGCTGACCGCGCTCGACACGACCGGTAGCAACCGTGCCACGACCTGTAATCGTGAACACGTCTTCAACCGCCATGAGGAACGGCTTATCCTTGTCGCGTGTCGGCGTCGGAATGAAGCTATCAACCGCATCCATCAACTCGAATACGGACTTGAACTCTTCGCTGTCGATCGGGGAACCCTTTTCAACTGCTGCAAGCGCCTGGGTTGCGGAACCCTTGATGATCGGCGTGTCGTCGCCGGGGAAACCGTACTTGTTCAGTAGGTCGCGGCACTCCATCTCAACGAGTTCGATCAACTCAGGGTCATCCACGAGATCGACCTTGTTGATGTAAACCACGATGTGAGGAACGCCGACCTGACGTGCAAGCAGGATGTGCTCGCGCGTTTGGGGCATCGGACCGTCAGTCGCCGACACGACCAAGATAGCGCCGTCCATTTGGGCCGCACCCGTGATCATGTTCTTGATAAAGTCCGCGTGACCAGGACAGTCGACGTGCGCATAGTGTCGCGTCGCCGTCTCGTACTCCTGGTGCGAAATGTTGATCGTTATACCGCGTGCCTTCTCTTCAGGAGCCGAGTCGATTTCAGCGTATGAAACCTTTTTCGACAAACCCTTTAGTGCCAGGGCGCCTGTAATCGCAGCCGTAAGCGTCGTCTTGCCGTGGTCAACGTGCCCGATTGTGCCGATATTGACGTGCGGCTTTTTCCTCTCGAATTTAGCTCTTGCCATTTTTTGTGCTCCTATCTAATCTATTCCGGCCACGCCGTTAGCGGCCGCTTTGCGCCTTAGCCGTGATCTCGGCTGCGATGCTGTTCGGAACCTCCTCATAGTGAGAAGGGGTTACGTTTGGCTGCGCTCGGCCCTGAGTAAGCGACCGCAACGTTGTAACGTACCCGAACATTTCGGAAAGCGGAACGTGTGCATTGACAATTGTCACTCCACCCATTGCGTTTTCCATTCCCTCGATCCTTCCGCGTCGACCATTCATGTCGCCGATTACATCGCCTACGTTCTGTTCAGGCGTCGTAACTTCTACATGCATAATTGGCTCTTTCAGAACCGGGTTTGCTTTCTTCATCGCTTCCTTGAAAGCGAGAATTCCAGCCTGCTTGAAAGCATTTTCATTTGAGTCCACTTCATGGTACGAACCTTCCAGAAGCTTTACTTTGATGTCCACGACCGGATATCCGGCAAGCACGCCTGCCATCAAACTCTCGCGGACGCCCTTCTCGATTGCCGGGATATATTCCTTGGGTATCGAACCACCCACAACCTTGTTTTCAAAAACGAAGCCTGAGCCGGCGGGAAGTGGCTCCATCTCGATCCAGCAGTGGCCATATTGGCCCGAACCGCCGGTTTGCCGGATGAATCGTCCCTCGCCCTTCGCCTTGATCCGCACCGTTTCGCGATAGGCAACCTGCGGCTTTCCTTGGTTCGCCTGAACGCCGAACTCACGGTTCAACCGGTCCACAATAATCTCAAGGTGGAGTTCTCCCATTCCCGAGATAATCGTTTGTCCGGATTCCTGGTCGGTGAAGACTCTAAACGTCGGATCTTCTTGCGCCAATCGCTGTAGCGACGAACCAAGCTTCTCTTGGTCTGCCTTCGACTTGGGCTCGATCGCAATCTGAATAACCGGCTCGGGGAACTTGATGCTCTCCAGAGCGATGAGGTGATTCTCGTCGCAGATCGTATGCCCGGTATTGACGTCGCTCAGACCGATAACGCCAACGATTTCACCTGCATAGACTTCATCGATGTCGTTACGGCTATTGGCGTGCATCTCCAAGATGCGTCCAATTCGCTCAGTGCGCGTTCGAAATTCGTTCGTCTGTGGATCTCGGTAAGTAACCGCGACGGCAGTGCCCTTCTTGAGTACTCCGGAATAGAGTCTGAGGAACGTCAACCGTCCCACGTACTTGTCCGACATGATCTTGAAGGCCAATGCAGCAAAAGGCTGCTTATCGTCAGCGCTCCGCTCGATAACTTCCTCAGTCCGTGGATTGACGCCTTTAACAACGCCTACATCCAACGGCGACGGAAGAAAGTCCACCACAGCATCGATCATGGCCTGGACACCCTTATTCTTAAAGGATGAACCAGAAAGCATCGGCACGATCTTGTTTGCCAGCGTTCCACGTCTCAACGCAGCGCGAATCTCTTGCTCGGAGATGTCTTCTCCTTCCAAGAAACGCTCCATGATGGAATCGTCGTAGTCGGAGATCGCTTCGATCAATTTTTCTCGGTATTCAGCCGACTGATCCAACATGTCCGCAGGAATTTCGCGCTCTTCGCTTGTCTTCCCGTCGTCGGACATATAGATCGTGGCCTTCATACGAATAAGGTCGATATATCCTGAATAGAGCGACTCTGCACCGATCGGCAACTGAACGGGAGCGGCGTTTGCGCCAAGTCTCTCCTTCACACGTGCCAGAACGGTATAGAAGTCCGCACCCAGACGATCCATCTTGTTCACGTAGATGATTCGTGGAACGACGTACTTGTTCATTTGCCGCCAGACGGTTTCTGTCTGGGGTTGAACGCCTCCAACCGCACACAATACGCAAACTGCGCCGTCGAGTACGCGCAGGGAACGCTCCACTTCGACCGTAAAGTCGACGTGGCCGGGGGTATCGATGATATTGATCTTGTGCTCGGGCCGATCCTTGTTGCTGCCTTTCCAGAAACAGCTTGTCGCGGCCGAGGTGATCGTAATCCCTCGCTCCTGCTCCTGCTCCATCCAGTCCATGGTTGCAGCGCCATCGTGTACCTCACCCATTTTGTGCGACTTGCCTGTATAAAACAGGATTCGCTCGGTTGTAGTGGTCTTACCCGCATCAATATGAGCGGCGATTCCGATGTTTCTGACCAATTCTAAGGGATGGCTACGGGGCATTGTCTGTCCTTGTTAAAAACGATAGTGGGCGAAGGCTTTGTTGGCCTCCGCCATGCGGTGCGTGTCCTCACGCTTCTTAATGGTGCTTCCTGTTCCGTTAAATGCGTCGAGGATCTCAGAAGAGAGACGATCGATCATCGTCTTTCCTGATCTCTTACGTGCGGCGCCGATCATCCATCGCAGCGCGAGCGTGCGACGTCGATCCGGTCGTACCTCCATTGGTACCTGATAAGTCTGGCCACCCACTCGACGAGGGCGAACCTCGACGGCAGGCATAACATTTGAGAGAGCTTTTTCGAATATTTCGATGGCGGGCACGCCGGCTTTCTGCTCGCAGATTGCCATAGCTCCGTAGAAGATCTTCTCTGCTGTGACCTTCTTTCCGTCCACCATCATGCGGTTGATGAATCGCGTCATCAACTCCGATCCGTAGATTGGATCGGGCAACGTCACTCTCTTTACTGCTGGTCCTTTTCTTGGCATTGGTTTTCCCTAAACTGTTAGAAGTTCTTATTTCCTCTTGGCGGCGACGACTGGCTGACCCGGCTTCGGACGCTTTGTACCGTATTTCGATCGCCCTTGCATTCGCTTGGCGGTGCCGGCGGTCTGCTGAGTGCCGCGAACGATGTGATAGCGAACGCCAGGCAGATCCTTGACGCGGCCGCCACGAACGAGGACAACCGAGTGCTCCTGCAAGTTGTGCCCTTCGCCTGGGATGTACGCCGAGATCTCGATACCGTTGGTTAGACGCACACGGGCAGTCTTCCGAAGAGCCGAGTTCGGCTTCTTCGGCGTCATCGTCCGCACGACTGTGCAGACTCCTCGCTTAAAGGGATTGCTCTTCAAAGCGGGCGACTTTGACTTCACCTTGGGGGCACTTCGGCCCTTGCGTACCAATTGGTTAACGGTCGGCATTCACACCTCTATTCATTTCGTTCTTCCTTTCAAATTCTTTTGGGGCTGCCTCCAGGCAACAAAAAACCCCTCTGCCTATCACGCGACAAGGGGCAACTCAGTCCGACAGCCTTCGCTTATTGCGTTGTCTCGTAGTTCCGTACGATCCCGGTCTGCGCCTCCTGACGTGATAATTGACCGAAGACACAAGGTCTCCAGACAATCAAAAATTATGACCTTGAATTCAAGTGAATGTCAAGGCCTCGCATTGACTCACTAGGAATCGCACCCTAGGTTATTCGTTGCCTCACATAAGAATCGCACCGAAACTGGAGGCAAATGATGAGTATCGGTGCGCGCCATGAACTGGCTCGGAGCGTTTCTGTTCGC
>Ga0302319_10002241_pt1 | contig 42228 bp, 39 predicted proteins | sample Bog_T0_2_FD_203319 | JGI IMG/M metagenome (GOLD analysis project Ga0302319, IMG submission 203319) | Peat permafrost microbial communities from Stordalen Mire near Abisko, Sweden - Bog_T0_2 | ecosystem: Environmental > Terrestrial > Soil > Wetlands > Peat | place: Sweden: Abisko, Stordalen Mire...
AAGTCCTGTTGTTGCATAACTACCATTGGTACTATTGTAGATTTCTGCCGCACTTCTCATGCTTGACATTTGTTCCTGAACTTTCGAATCATTCGCTTTCGTTCGAGCCGTGCTCAAGCTTGCCAAAACGATTGACGACAAAATACCGATGATTGCGATAACGACGAGAAGTTCGATAAGGGTGAAACCGGCTACTTTCGTGTCGCGCAATGTCTTTTTGAACATATTAAATTTCATACTTTATATAATTTTAATTAATAAATAACCTGTAAAACCAATCTTACTTATACCCGTAATTATAGCAAAACTGGCCAAAAAAGGTGCAAGCATCCTATGTGGATAAGTTTATGTCTTTATTATTGAGACGAAGCAACGTTGTAAATAGGGATCAAAACTGATGCAAGCAGTATTCCCACGCCGGCGCCTAAAAGGACAATCATGGCTGGTTCAATCAAATCGACCAAGTTATCCACAGCCGTCAACACTTCGCGTGAATAGAATTTCGCCAATGTCTTCAAAATATTACCCAATTCACCCGATTCCTCGCCCACTTTCATCATTTGAATCATAATTCCCGGAATTTCTTTGTTATTACCTAAGGCTTCAGAAATAGGTTTTCCACCCTTCACAGCCTCAACGGCTGCAGCGAGCAAATTTCGATAGACAAGGTTACTGATAACAGTAGAAGTAAGTTCCAATGCACGAATCATCGGAATGCCGGAAATAAGCATTGTGTTCATATTATCCGACAAACGCGACAAATATAGTTTTCGATAAAGCGTTCCAACATATGGTATTCGAAGTTTGAATTCATCAAAAGCAAGTTTTCCGACTGGTGTACGGATATAACGGACAAAGAAATATCCGACGATAACAAGTCCAGCTAAAGCAAACAAACCGTAATTGATGAGGAATGTACTAATATCGAGAATAATCTGGGTATATACCGGAATTGGCTGACCGGAATCGGTCAAAGTCGACGCGATTTTTGGAATAACAACTGTAAACATAAGAAGCATAACCGAAATAAATGTGATGATGACGAATGACGGGTAAATGAGGGCGCTTTTGGCCTTCGACACCAATTCGTAGGTACGATCGAGATAATCGGCGAGGTATGCAAAAGTTTCGTCCAATTTTCCGGTCTCTTCTCCGGCTTTCACCATGTTCACGTAAAATTCTGAGAAAATTTTTGGGTGCTTTTGCAAAGCCTGTGAAATAGATGATCCGCTCTGAAGGTCGTCGGCAATAATAGTCAATTTACTACCAAGGACTTTATTATCTGTTTCACCACCAAGAAGGCGAAAAATACGAAGGGCCGAAACCTGAGCTTGGAACAATGTCGACAATTGGCGTGACAAAATAACGATGTCTTTATTTGAAACACGATCAAAGAAACTGATATTCATCGTTAATATCGATTTTTTCTCGTCAGCTCCGTGAATGGATGTGATAGTCAGTCCGCGGCGTTGGAGCGAAGCAATCGCAATATCAACATTGACCGCATCAATAGATCCGTTTGTTGCTTGGCCTTTATCGTCTACAGTTGTGTAATTAAAAAGCATGAATGTAAAATGACGAACCTATTATATCAGTCTTTCGAGATTTTTTGGATTAACGGAATGGAGATATGCATTTTCCACAGTGATTTCTCCTCGACGGACCAAATCAGCGAGAGACCGATTCATATCAATCATCCCATCAGCCGATGATGTTTCGATAACCGTATTCACCTCGTGAATACGTTTCTCACGGATGAGATTCGACACCGCATTATTATTGATGAGAAGTTCAAAAGCAGGAATCAATCCCCCCGAAACTCGCGGAATGAGGCGTTGAGAAAAGATACCAGTCAAAGAGCTCGCTAATTGAACGCGAATCTGATCCTGCTGACCTGGCGGAAATGAATCGATAATACGGTTGATAGTTTGTGCTGCATTATTTGTGTGCAATGTTGAAAAAACGAGATGTCCCGTCTCTGCAGCAGACACAGCTGTTGCCATCGTATCAACGTCGCGCATTTCTCCGACCAAAACAACATTTATATCCTCGCGCAAGGCTCCAACAAGGGCGTCTTTGAAATCCGGCGTATCGATCAAAACTTCACGTTGATCGATAATTGATTTTTTCGATTCATATAAATATTCAATTGGATCTTCAATGGTCAAAATATGTTCAGAACGTGTCTGGTTGATGGTTTCAATGAGGGCAGCGAGTGTTGTTGTTTTTCCTTGTCCTATAGGTCCCACAACTAGAAAAAATCCTTGACGGTTTCTGGTGAACGTTTCCAAGATTGGCGGCAGATTCAAATCAGCGATAGTCAAAATCTTTTTGGGAATAAGTCGCAATGCAATAGATATCATGCCTTGGCGATAATAGGCATTGCCGCGAAAACGGGCATCCGTTAAACTATATGAAAAATCAACCTGCTTGTCTTTTTCAAAGCGAATTTTATTTGGAGCAGTCAAAAATTCATTAAGAAAACCCTGCATATCAGTCGCGGTTAGAGCTGATTTTTTTACCAATGGAATCAACTGACCCGAAGATCGAATAAAAGGAACTCTTCCTTCCGCAAGATGGAGGTCCGAAGCCCCTTCTCTAACAACCGTTGTGACAATGTCTTCTAATTCTTTTTTATGTTCCATATTATTTTTTATTTTTAAGTGCGTGGATTCTTTCGACTTCGCTCAAAACTTCGGATGGAATAGCCATTGCTTTTACAATATATCCGTCGACATTGCATTTTTTTGCGCGATCGATGTCTTCGGGCATATTTTGATTGGTTAACATTATAATTGTCGTGGTGGGAATAAGATTTTCTTTGCGAATGGATTCAAGAGTCTCTAGACCTGTTAACCCTGGCATAATGACGTCGAGGAGAAGGACGTCAGGAACAGTGCCACCGCGAAATTTTTTGAGTGCGTCTTCTCCGTTATCAGCGGCTTCAACCATATAACCGCTTTTTGAAAATTTAAGTGAATACATATCAAGAAGAAACTTGTCATCATCGACGACGAAGATTTTTAATTTCTTTGGTTGATTATCAGGGTTCATGGCTTTAGTATACTAAAGTTTATTGACTTCCTCAAACGGAATTATCTTCTGGAAAGCCTTGATAAGGGCGTCTTCCTTCATGGTAAGCATACCTTTCGTACGAAGGAGACGTGAAATATCAAGTTCTGTAGGACTTTTGAGAATCATAGATTCAATATCTTTGTCCATTTTGAAAACTTCCCAGACAGCCATACGACCGCGAATACCTTTTGGACATTCGGGTGTTGGAGATGCTTCATAAACAGTGTTTGAAAACGGAATTTCAGCCTTATACTGATCAGGAAGATCTGAAAATTCCTTGTCAATCATGACTTTGATACTTCCTTCGACTGGAATTGGTTTTCCTGAACCAGGACAGAGTGTCGCAACGAGGCGTTGACCGATAGCACAAATAAGCGTCGGTGCAATCAAGTACGGATCGACACCCATGTCGATGAGACGCGGAATAATACCAGCAGAATTATTGGTGTGAAGTGTTGAAAATACAAGGTGACCGGTCAACGCAGCCTGAACAGCAAGCTGTGCTGTTTCTTTATCGCGGATCTCGCCCACCATGATGATATCGGGGTCTTGTCGCAAAGTTGTACGCAATCCAGATGCGAATGTGTAGCCGATTTCGGGATGAACCTGCGATTGTGTCACACCGTCCATGTTGTATTCAATCGGGTCTTCGAGCGAAAGCACGTTATAACTCTCGCGATCAACAGCGTTTAGCATCGAATACAATGTCGTAGATTTTCCGGAACCTGTAGGTCCCGTGATGAGAATCATGCCGTATGGGCGATTGATGGCGTCTTTTATATATGCAAGATTTTTTGAAGAAAGACCAAGCTCCTCCAATTTTTTAACTCCGCGTTCTTGATCCAAAATACGCATTTCGACTTTTTCACCGTAATATGCTGGAAATGTTGAAACACGAAAGTCGATTTTTCGACCGTCGATACGCGCGGAAAAACGACCGTCTTGCGGTTTTCGACGTTCATCGAGCTTCATATTCGAAAGCACTTTGATACGGGCGACAACGGCATCATGAACCTGCGCTGGCAAAATGAGACTTGTATTCAAAATGCCGTCAACGCGGAAACGAACACGGACTTTATCACGCATTGCCTCGATGTGAACGTCGGACGCATCCCCTTCAGTTGCATAACGCACAATTGTCGCCACAATTTTTACAACTGGAGCGTCTTCAATGATAAAAGCATTAGTTTTATCGTCGGATTTACTCTGTTTTAAATCAACACCTGCATCATCGTCAACAGATAAAACAGTTTCGAGTTCTTTCAATGCGGTCGAGACTTCACCCGACAAACCTTTATATGCATCGAGGATTTTTTTAAAATCGTCTTCGCTAATCAAAAAAATTTTATACGGAACATTGCTTTTGGCCGCAATAAAGTTAAGAGCGTCACGGGCTTCAATATTATCAGGATCAACAATACCGACTTCGAGTGTGCCATCTTTTACGGCAAGCGGCGCAAATTTATAATGTACAGCTGATTCTTGGGGAATATATTGAAGAATTTCAAAAGGAATACTGACATTACCAAGAGCGCGAACCGGAATATTGAGAGCTTCTCCTTTTGCCGACAAAATATCCTCTGGTTTCAAACCTCGAGCAAGTAAAACCTCTTCCGTCGACACTTTTCCCGCCATGGTCTGTTTCTTGACCTCACGATAATCGTCTTTACTTATCAGTTTTTTTTCGAGGAGTGTATCAAGAAAGCTCATATATATAAATTGTTAAACCAATACCAAAACTATTGACCGGATGAACTTGCTGAAAGTGATGTCGAACTGACATTTACACCTGCTCCACCAACTACGAACGGATTGCTTTTGCCGATTGGTTCAGTTGGAATTGGTTGTGTAAAGTCTGTGAGAGATTGATACACAGGAGACTGAAATAGCGACGTATCAATTTTAAGTGAAGAGACTTGGCTAAGGAGTGCAAGTACGCTCGCTCCAACACTCGATGTTGCTGTTGATACGGTAAACGAAGAAGAAGTAGTCGTATTTGAGCTCGATGACGAGTAAAAATAATAACCGACCGCGGCGACAACCAATACTATTGCGATTATTTCGGGAAGATGCGAATTTTGAGGTTTTGTGTTCATAGTATTAATATATAATATATTATTTAAGCCAATACGTCTGGAGCTGCATTGAATACGTAAACGTGCCGGGAACTGTTCCAGTACTGACGCTCAACTGTGAGATATCGAGGATGCGCAAACTCGACTGAATATCTTGCATAAATGCAATAAAATTTGCATACGAAGATGTGAAGCTGAAAGAAATCGTCACAGTTCCATACGGACTATTTGAACCACTTCCACCCGAGCTTTCAGCTAAACTTTTTGCACTTGTTGAATCGGCACTTGTTGTTATGCTTTGCAATGAGAAACCATGGTGTGCAGCTATGCCATTTATATCTATGATAAGACGAACATTGTCGACGTTATTGGGAAGCATCGTATTGAGTCGTGCGAGATCCGTTGTTGAAATACTGTTGTATGTATTGTGGATAGTATCTCGTTGCTGGATAAGCTTGGCGGAATTATTGATAGCAGAAAGATAATCATTATTTTGTGCGACGGTTGCCTGAATACCAGCAATACGAGAATCGGTAAATGTATAAAAAATACCGATAGCGACAACAATGAGGATAATTGGAATAACGTTTTTGTTCATAGAAATTTATTGTATGAATTTACTGTACAAAATATCTGAAGGATTAATACCAGCCGTAAAGGTAAACGTAACTCCCCCATTTGGACCCAAACCGAGGTTCGACAATATCGGCGTAATAACTTTTGTATTCGTTCCGTAATTTATGGCCGAACCAAAAATATCAGATTGAAAAGCAATGTCACTAAAACTTGTGGCTTGACCTCTCATTGAAATCAAAGCTGGATTACCTGGCGCAGTGGGCGCAGAGTATTGGAAGCTTTGAAATACGATATTCTCGGCAGTCAAAGCTGCGATAATATTAAGCACCTGCGAAACAGCAAGATGACTCGACAAGATACTATTTGCAGTATTTATTTTATTACTTGCTCGCTGCAATAAAGTAATGAGGCTTGGATCAAATTGGTTCTGATTTGCTTGAAGCGTCTGCTGATACTGAGTCTGGGACTTTGTTAAAATATTTTGATAGACAACTACGAAACCAGCACCCGCAAGAGAGAGGATAAAAAGGAGTACAGAAAACATTGTGAAGATGCTTATCGATGAACCGCTGCGGACAACCGAAGCTTGCGCAAGAATCGGTTTTTTCGGAATGAACGATGTTTGAAATTTAGTATCCATTTTCTCTTTTTATATTCCTGTCTATTATATAACCCTATTGATTCTCCGACAAGCGGCGTAAAGCAATACCGATGGCAACAGCAAATTCTGGACCCGCCTCACGAAGCTGTTCCTCGAAAAAGGCCGGCGTTTCCATCTTGCCAAAAGGGTTGGCATAAACTATTTCGGTCTGAAAGCTGACTTTTGCAATATCCGCAAAACCTTTTAAAAGTACTCCTCCACCAGTCAAAATGACTTTTGCCACATTTTTACCGTATTTTTTTTGATAATTGAGGAGAGCCGCATTTGATTCATAAAAAACATAATCGAGGTTTGTCATTATTATATCTTTCAAATCTTTGTGCTCAGGAGCTGCCGACATACCATAAAGTCGTTTCATACTCTCGGCTTCAGCTACGGTTATTGTCATGGATTTTGAAACAGCGAGAGTTATATCTTGACCCCCCCTATTTATAATATGCGCCGTTCGTAATATACCACGCTCGACAATATACAATTTTGTCGTTCGTGCACCCATATCCAATACCATAACGGCTTGTACACCCTGTTCGACAACCGCACGAATAGCGCTAAAAATTTCAATTTCATAAAATGTCGGCTGAAGTCCGGAATTTGTCATGATCTGCTGGTACGATGAGATAAATTCATTGTGAATTGCAACAACCAGAACGTCTTGACCACCTTGGCCTTTTACCCCATTGCCTTCCTTTGGTGTTTTTTTATCACCACCCTCATCTTCATCTTCCTCGCTCGGATAATTATCTTCACGTGGAATAAGCGACCAATCGAGCAATACTTCATTCATTGGAACTGGAATATATTTACGAGCTTCAAGTTGAATAACCTCTGCCAATTGTTTTTCTGGAACTGGCGGAATAGTGATGAAGGAAATGAGGCTCGATGAAAATGGCAATGCTACACCGCATTCTGTTGTCGTCGTTTTTGATTCGCGAAGAATATCTTTTATTGCTTCTGCAATTTTATCGGGTGGAAGATTGGTAGAACGACCAACTTCGGTTGAGGCATACGGACCAAGTGCTAATTCTCCATATGTCTTTAAAACGGCACGTCCACGTTTTTTCTTTATTTCTACTACTTTGACCGAAGACGAACCAACGTCAATACCAATGACGCTTTGGTCTTTTTTTATAAAAAGAGACGTAAAAGAAAAAGACATGAAATTATTATACCACACGTTTTAAGTCAATTTTATCAAAATTTTAATAAATCTTGAACGTTTCTTTATCGGCAATATGCAATGATATGTCGATGCTATTAAATAAAATAAAGGCTCTGTGGATTACGACCTTAAAATTACTCTTCCCCGACCGACGTTCAGAGAAGCGTCTTGTATTTGATTTTTCATTCACGCCACCATATGAATTAGCTCAAAAATTATCTCCCACATTTCAATCACAGAACCAGCCGTCGGAAAATCATATAGTTACATGCCTTTCATACAACGACCCTCTTGTCCGCACTCTCGTCTGGCATATCAAGACCAAACATGATCGATATGCCTTCGCTTGCGCTGCACATATAATGTGTGAAAAATTAAAACATATGCAAATTAGAGTTGAATCATCGACGCCAATCATTATTCCCATACCTATTCACAAAAAAAGACTTCGAGAACGTGGATACAACCAATGTGAATTATTGGCCCAAGAAATAGAAAAGAATTTTAATATCGAAATCCGAACCGACATTTTATTCAGAAAATATCGAAAAGAAAACGCAAAAAAGCAAGCATTCAAAAATCGATCTGAACGCCATAATGGAATAAAAGACATATTTTCGGTGAATACTACGGCCATTAAAAAAATCCCCAACCTTGCTTCACAACACATCATTATTATCGATGACGTAATCACTACTGGAAGTACAATAAACGAAGCGATTCTGACTCTACAAAATGCTGGCTGTAAAAATATATCGGGCTTAGTTCTTGCTCATTGATTCGCACGAAGATTAAATGCAATGATATAATCATATCATGAAAAATATGAAAAAAATCTTCCTCGCCAATTCAATTTTTATTGCACTTTTTTTTGCAACAACACAATTATTATTTAATCCTGTAATTGCTTCCGCTCATGAAGTTTACGTCTTGACTCCGGCACAAATTACCCAAGCAATTGGTACACCGCCTTTCAATATGATTACTGTCATACAAGATAATCTCCATGAATTTATTTTTTGGGCTTTTGTGACAATCTTGGTTATTTTTTGTATCTTCTTCATTTCAATTATTCGTTTTTTGGAACGTTGGATCGACCCTCTCTTTATCAAACTTCGCCCATATGCCCCATTCGTAGCACGTGTTACGGTCGGAATATCATTTTTAGCTGCTGCATATTATCAAGCAAGCTACGGACCCGAATTACCGCTCGTTAATACCTACGGATCATTAACGGGGCTTATTACAGTTATCCTGATCATCATCGGTTTACTAACTATAGTCGGTTTCTATGCGCGAATAGCGGCATTTATAGCCCTTGTCATGTATGTAATCGCAGTATGGTTTCATGGCTGGTATATGCTCACGTATATTAATTATATGGGTGAAATTATCGTATTATTGGCTCTCGGTGCCCATAACCTAAGTCTTGATAATTTCTTCATGAAAAAAAAGACTGCAAAAATAGCACCTACAAAAACTGCATCGCCTACTATCCTAACCAAAATCACAAATTGGATCTCAGCGCGAAGTTTTGCAATCCTCCGAGTCTGTTTTGGTATATCGCTCATATTCGCTTCGGCATATGCAAAAGTCATATACAATAATCTTGGCCTGTTTACAGTCATGCAATATCATCTCGACAAATTGCTCGGGTTTGAAGCACACTTCCTTGTTCTTGGTGCGGCTATTATTGAAATTCTGATCGGTACATTTATTATTCTCGGCGCTGAAATCCGCTTTGCAGCTCTTTTTTTCGAATTTTGGCTTATGTTGTCGCTCTCTTTTTTTGGAGAAGTCGTCTGGCCTCATATTATCCTAATCGGCATTCCGATCGCATTGGTAATGTACGGTTATGATAATTATTCCATCGAAGGTTGGTTTTTCCGCAAAAAAAAATACGAGCCGATTCTATAGCTTGGCCTACTTTAACACTGAACTCCTATATTGGACTGACAAAAAGCGTCTTCGTCATTTGAACTGGCTTTCCGTTCGCCGAAAAAACACTATGATCATTGGCATTGAGCGAAACAGTTATTGCGTGTTTACCTGGAAAAAGAACTGAACCGTCAATGTGATACCACGGGGCAAAAAGTACAGTCAAATTTCCGTCAATATATAAATGCGCATGACCTTCATCGGCGATTGGCGTCTGGTTAATATTCTGTGGCGTCCATGTGAAATTGGTTGTTGCAATATGTAAATCCCAACCATCGAGAGTGTCTTTCAAAAGAGTAAAGTCGACTGTCGGAATTGGCGCAGTCGTTGAAGCCAAAATCCCAGCGGGCACAATCATAGTTGTCCTACTATCCATATTCATGCCGTTCATTGCCATCGTATCAGTGGCAACAGCCTGTAATGGACCTATGTAAAATGTTTTCATAACCATTCCAGGAGGCATGTCGGTTTGTTGTGCGGATGAAGTACGAGTGACAAAATACGGCGAAATAATAATCGCGATCAAAAATATAATGACGACTGAAAGAGTTTTGACGATCGGAATCGAGACGGAACTAGAGACCTTATCGGAAATGTGGTCTTGACGCTGGTGTTGCTCTTTAAAATTAAATTTCTCAAAATAAAGGGCCGCGAATACAAAAGCATACATGACGGCTACTCCGATATCGGTGGAACTTGTTGTATACGGTCCACCAAAAGCTTCGCCTATGCTCCACACGAAAAGTGAAAAAACAAAACCGAGACTATATATGAAACGCGGAAAAAAATTGAAAATTAATCCAATCGCCAAAGCCGATTCGATCAGAGCAATCAAAATCGCAAACACATGCGGAGCGAAATTTATACTATTCAACCAAAAATTAAGCCAGCTGGCAATCCATTGAGGTTGTCCCGATATCATTGATCCAATCATATCCGGCAAACCATTCAAAAATGCCGGAGTCCACTTGAACGCCGCATCTATTCCCCACACGATTCCAAACGCTACACGCAAAATAGCAAAAGGATTTTTCCGTAATGATTTCATCGTATAAATTGTAACATAAGCCAAAAAAGTCTATACTGTTACTATTATGAAATTCAAAGAATTTTCCTTTGTTGCCTATGCAACCACCGATGTACCTCGAGCCCGAGCTTTTTACGAAGGCGTTCTCGGTTTGAAACCGATCAATGTCTGGGAAAGTCCCGAATCGGCTTTCATCGAATACGAAGTCGGCCCGAATACCCTCGCCATCGGCAAAGGCGCCCCAAATTTCAAACCAGGCAAATTGGGCGCGACGGTAGCTCTTGAAGTTGACGATATCGATGCCGCACTAAAGGAACTAACGGAAAAAAATGTGAAATTCCTGATGAAGTCTTACGACGGTCCCGTCTGCACCATGTTCCTCATCGAAGACCCCGACCTAAACCAGATCATGATTCATAAAAGAAAGGAGAAAAAAGCTTAGTTGATTCCCTAATTGACCCCACGATATTCTATTATGAATAAATCCCTTCTTATCACTCTTGCTGACAAAAACTACATTGATTATGCCAAACAACTTTTTTCCAGTGTATATTGGAATGCTGGTTGGAAAGGAGATTACATGCTATTCGCCCACGAAATACCCGCCAAAGACCTGATATGGTTTCGAAATAAAGGAATTTTGGTAAAAGAATGTACGCCGATTGATATGAAAAAACTTGCCGGTATTTTTCCAATTAGCACACTCAATAAATTATATCTTTTTAGTCCCGAGCTTAAAAAATGGGATAACATCGTCTTTCTTGATCCAGATATTATTGTCCAATCTTCATTATATAAATTGGCTACAGTAAAAGGTTTTTACGCAGTCCAAGACATATATATAAATCGACACTTGAAAAGTCAATTCAATTTAAAAGGTGATGCAAATCTGGCTCATGAGCTCAAGAAAAAATTCAAGCTTCGAGCTCCAGCTCTCAATACTGGAGTAATGGCATTTAGTACTGATATCATTACTAATACGACACTGGACGAATTACTAAACATTGGAAAACATTATGAAAAAATATCCTTTTTCGCCGAACAATCTGTATTTAATCTCTTTTTTTATAAAAAATAGAAAAAATTAAGTTTCTTGTATAATTTTATTATTCCTCTTGTTGTCATCTACCACCAACAAATGGAATCTTTCAATCCTGTCGTAATGCATTTTTGTGACAAACCAAAACCATGGTCTCCAGATTCGCCTTTTCATAAAGAGTGGCAGGTAAATATGGAAAAATCGGAATTGATAGATTTAGCGAATAGACCAATTGGCACCATAGAAAATCGTATCGAAATAAAAACATTGTGGTATAACCTAAAATTTGTATTTCCTAAATGTATTAGGTTTATTCGAGATATGATACGCCATTTCAACGATTTCATTGAAAGAAATATCAGTCGTGTCGGTATTATACTCAAAAAAAAATATCCGTCTTTATTTTACAAACTTCGAAGTGTACTCTTCAAGAAAAAATAATACCATAAATTTTATAATACATTACTTATTCAGAAAAAAGGCTTCAATAACTTATAGAGTAAAGGTAATTTTTCTTTTAGAAAATTCCCAACAATACCAACATATCTACCTATTTTACGCGACAGAGAAACCCTATTTTTATCAATAAGAGCCCACTCCAAAAAGTACGTATTCTTACTAGAAACAAAACTACGCGCATAATAAATAAAACCACTCACAAATGGACGTGGTATTGAAATAGAAATTAAATAGTCACTTTTACTTAATAAAATCAAGTCAGTAATGGTCCTATCTAAAATAGTGGAAACTACTTGATTATTCGTTTCCTTATTTACATACAAATGACCAGCAGTGTTTATAGTATTAGGAAATGGTTTGTCATACTCAAACACATTATATTTTTTAAATTTTTTCTTAATCGCTTTTAATAATCGCGGTGTGTCAGTAGCAACAAAAATCTGATACTCAGTTGGGGACAAATCCCCTATTTTACAAACCTGTTGATACAATTTTTGAGCAACACCAGAAATATCCTTACGACAAATTTGTCCATACTCACTATTACCAAGCCGAATATGAACAGCAATTGTTTTTTTAGAATCATACCTATATTTATGTAAAAAATCCGTAACCAAAGACAAGTATCTTGATGAAAAAGCTAGCTCTTTGATGAGGTTTACTCGATAATTCTTTATTAAATTTGAAAAATCATAATTGCGAGGCAAGATTGCTTCGCCTCCATCTTCAAATCTCTTTTTAATCTCGCCACTCAGTGGCGTTTCTGCTCCATAGAGGTCTGACAGATTTTCACTAGGAATTAAACCATCTATAATTACAGGGTTGGTTATAATCGTGGCAGATCCCCATATGTTTCTATTATTAAACAAGGATTCAAAAAAATTAAACATCTCCTTTGGATTTCTTGTCTTATTTTGATGAGAAACCCAACGAGAATTTCTCCAATCAATAATTAGTGGAACACCATACTCAACGGCATAATCATATGCGGCACATAATGTAATAAACGAGTCACCAATACCTGGAGCGGCATGATGAACTATGAATTTAACTCGCGATAGCCCATCTGGTTTCATAATAGTCATCATATCATTTATAGAATACGTCTACCTATTTTTTATCTGGAAAGTAAGGTTTCAAAAGGCGAAACAAACCTGGTGATCTTTTATGTATGTTCCGCCCAATCAATCCAATGATTTTATGCCAATTATCAGGAACAATCAATTCTCCGTTCATATCAAATTGGAATAGATTTTTTGTATTTCCACGATATAATGCAATAAAGACAGCTACATTACCAGTACAATTGATTACATACCTACATCGAGAAAGAATGCGCACCACGGCATCTAATGTAATCACATGCTGCTGTTTCCCAATATTTTGAATTGCAGAATGATGAAAAGCAACAACTCCAGAAACTGTGGGTAATTCTTCCAGTAAAATACACCTGTCCTTAAAAGCGTCGGCAAACATATTCGCAACCTGAGATTGATCCGTTTGTATAAGTACTTTAAATCCCGGATTTTTCTTGAGAAGTTTACGAGCTAATTCTATAAATACTTCAGGTGAAGCGAGCTTTACCTCTATACCCTTATCTGTACCTCGATAATAAACTGCAACAGTCTTGGCTGGATTAATTTTGTATTTATTAATAATCTCCTGCTCCTTTTTTTTTACTTGTTCTGAAGGAGAGAAAAACGCACGGGTAACGATATTTAATGTTGAATAATCAAAATCTCTGTAATGATCATGATGAAAATAACCTTCGTATAATAATAATTTCCTTAAGAGACGCGTATTTTTAGAAGTATTTAATATAGACTCATTTTTCTTGAAAACAACCTTATACAAATCACGAGTCGAATTTTCTTTATAAATACGGTAAGAATCTGACATGTCAACGTCGATTGCCGTAACACCGTTTCTTAAAAGTCTAATTAGACTCATATACAACTGAGAGGTAGCCGAATAAAAACCGCGTGTGTCGTCCGGATCATTAATACACTTTAAACAATATTTTTCTTTGTTGATTTTCCAACTAACAGATTTATATACTGGATAATAGATTTTTTTCTCCATAAAAATTAAAAATAGTGTATCACAGAGATTAATGTTAATCTATAGACTATGGCTAGCTACTTAGTTATTGGAGGAAACGGATTTATTGGTAAAGCAATACTACCAAAAATAACTGGCACTATTTTTGATACAAATAGTGGCCAAGATATTTTCAAAAAAGACGTCCTTGAAAAAGCAATGCGGGGGGCGACTGGAGTTTTCCACTGTGGAGGTAAAAGCTCGATACCAGAAAGTTTCAAGTCTCCAGACGAATACCACCGCATAAATGTTGACGGTTCAAAAGTTATTATCGCGGTCGCGGAAAAACTCGGAATAAAAGTTATTTATTCAAGTAGTGTATCTGTATATGGACCACGATCAAGAAACGTAACCGAGGAGTCTTCTCTTGATCCAAAATCACCTTACGCGGAAAATAAAGCTGAAGTCGAAACACTACTCAAAAAAATGAATACTCCGTCCGTCATTCTCCGTTACTCAAATGTCTATGGTCCTAGTCAAGCAGCACACTCTTCCATCGTGGCAAATTTTATTGATAAAGCCATCAAAGGCGAAGACCTAACGATATTTGGTGACGGCAACCAGCTCTGTGATTTTATTCATGTTGACGACGTAGCACGGGCAAATATCCTTGCGATGAACCTCAAAAATACCTCATACGAAATTTTCAATATCACAAGTGGTACACAAACCTCTGTAAATGGAATTGCCGAAAAGATAATCGACCTGACCAAATCCTCATCAAAAATTGTTCATGTACCCTCACGTGTAAGTGACACCACATATCCTCATATCGACATATCAAAAGCAGCCCACATACTCGGCTGGAAACCAAATATATCTCTTGAAGAAGGTCTGAAACAGACGATTGAAAACGCAAGAAAGGCTTGCAACATTTAACTACGCCAACAGAGTATATCTTTCAATTTCAATACAGCAATCCAAAATATCTTTTTTGAACCTCTTTTTCTCTCTGGATAACCAAGAACATGATGATATGTCTTGTGTAGATAAAAATATATTGTAACCATTGGATAACTATCTATAATCGGCAACAAGGATCGAATTTTTATCCATGTATCAGGAACAAAATTTGGGTTATTTTTATGGGGTCCAAATGGTCTTATTTCTTGTTCTTTTGGATAAACAACTTTTTTATCTTTATATTTATTAAGCCAACCAGCCCACCATGATAGCGTTGATGCACCGCATATTAAATCATGACACTTACTCATAAGATACATGTCCTCCCACGGCTCATTACCTTCAACAAAGGTGAAGCTGTATGGAAGTTTTGCCAAATACTTCTTTGTCAAAAAAATATCATCAGAAAAAACTAGTATGTTTTTTCGGTGACCAAATAATTTGAGGGCTTTTTTATAATAAAATAATCTCGGAACAAAGAATATTCTCATAATACTCGTATCATTTTTTTTATCACCCAATCTTACGTGTATACCAACGGTTTCAGAAAAATCAATTGACAAGTATTTCTGATCTACTCTTGAAACTTTTTCCGGTTTAAATACATACCACTGCCGCACTTTTACCTCATCAAAATTACTAGGCCGAGTAAAAAAACCTGCGACTTCTGTATTATCTTGTAGTGTAATATTCCAATGGTTACGCGCATTCCCTATTCGATCATCGTATATATGCAATATCCCCTTTGGCTCTTTTGCCCTCAGATAATCATCTTTCAAGTCAAAGAAATCATCTCCATCCCAAGGTGGACAGTAAAACTGTACGCCCAACTTGTCTGCTTGTGTCCGCAAAAAAGCATACTGAAAAAGCTTGTTACCTAATCTGCCAAAATGGCTTATTTTGCTAAATGAAATCATATAATATTTTTTCAAGAACCTTTACATCGACCTCCATATCATAGTCCGTAGTCATATCTGGGAGAATTATTGTTGAATAGTGCAAACCAACAGCCATGGAAATTTGATGAAATACATGGTTAAAATATTTTTTATTTTGAATTTCCAGTACCTTCGTGCCTTTCTTTGCCCACAATAGATTTGTCAGCGCAGCACCATGGGGTGATAAAATAACATCTGCCCCATTGAACAGATTCACCTGATCTGCCACAGACATGCCAATTAAATAATATCTCTCAAATCCAAACTTTTGAAGAATCGTCATAACCGCATCCTCATTGAGAATCCTTCGCTCAGCATCTTTATATCTCGAAATATATATTCTTTTCGCAAACCGGTGATTTTTTTCTGGTTGAACGGAACCGAGAACCTTCTTCTGTATCCACTGACATGCAGCTGGCGAAAGTGCATCATACGGATTATTCTTATTCTCTGAATATCGACGCATATTGGCTATCAATAAATTTTTTACACGTGCATGCCCTCCTTTCCAATACAAAAAATCTTTTTCAAAATATCCAAGTATATTAAGCAACTCCTTTTGCCAGGGCTTGATATCAAAGGAAACTAACAATTGCGGCCGTATACCTTTTTTCTTTTCATAAACCTCAGCTGCTTCTAAAAGAGTTAGGCGTTCAATGATCCAGTGATAATAATTTGTAAAAGCAAGCTCATTGATTAAGGGCATAACTGTATCAAACTCAGCTTGTATCGGTGTATTAAGATACTTAAATTGTTGTTCACACTCTTGAGGAAGTGGAAACCAAAACCGCGACCAGAAAAAAATACCGGACTCAACAATCATTTTTTTATCTTTGGTAAATCCCCATGCCCAACTACCGACAACTTCTCCATCAGCTATACGACAGACAAATGGTTTCTCAATAACATATCGACCATTAATCCATCTCCATTTTTTACGTGAAATCGGGTTGAAAATTTTCGGACGTGGATAATCAATGATCTCATTTTCCCCAAAATATAAAACTTCATCTGCTTTTTTTAATAGCTCTTTCCGATAAATAAATCCTCTGTTTTTCAATCGCCTTCTTATAAAAAGAGGTTCGACCTCTACATCTGGGAAAAAAGGCTTCAGTAGCTTATAGAAAAAACCACTACGTTTCTTTATTGTTTGACCAATCTCACCGGCAAAAATATTTAGCCTCATTTTCCAGCGATCAGCAGCCGGGACCATAACGAGTTCCCTTGGTTTATCCAAAATCAGTCTGTTGATAATATGATCCCATAAACCACCATTACTAGGACGTACTAATTTTCCCTTGTCATCAAACTGATACATGTTTTGAGAACTTTGCCGATATAAAGCTAAAAAACAACCTAGATTACCTGTATGGTTTATAACATATTTACATTGAGAAAGAACCCTGACAGTCGCATCCAAATTTACGGCAAATTTTAATCTATCATTAGATTGAACGGTTAAATGAATTGGGGTAGTCCCCTCAGTCATCGGTACTTCCTCGAGAGCAACAACCCTATCTTTAAAAGTATCTTTAAATAATTTCCAGACTTGAAGTTGATCAGTCTGAATAACAACCATCAATGCCGGCTCTTTTCGTAATAGCCTTTGAGCAAGTTTTACATAGGTTTCCGGACTCGCAAGAGTCACTTCGGTATATTTATCTGTTCCCCGATAAACGACAGCTACTGAATTTTTTAAATCAATTCTGTATTTTCGAAAAATTTCTTTTCTCTTTTGATCCACAATGTCTGACGGACTAAAATAAGATTGAGTAATTATATTTAATCTCGAAAAATCTAAATCTCGATAGTGCGCATGATGAAAAGGTTTATCCGACAACCCCCGCCATTCTGTTCGACTATTGAGTATTGGGTTTTCTGCTTTTTTGAATATATATGGATAAAGGTCATAATCTTTTTCTGTTTTCCATGCAAGATGGCTTTGAGAAAAGTCGATATCAATGGAACGAGCTCCCTGTTTTAAAAGCTGAATAATACCAGCATAGGTTTGCATATTACAGGAATAAAAACCATGAGGATGACTATTATGAGTACATGTAAGCAAAAATTTCCTATCACCAATCTCGCGGCTAACATAGCGATATGTATTTTCTTTCTCCTTTGGCATTTGTACGTATTATAGTTAATCCGTGGTCCTACGTCTACGACTTACGTAAAAGTCCCCATCGCCATGCGGCGTCTGAGACAATTACAAAAAACGCATCACCGGGAGAACGTCTCAAAAACTGAAGTGGCGTCCACAACAAAAATGGGATTATGCTCCTCAATTTCATATTTTTTAGCATCATTTTATCTTCAGAAAGTTCCCTTGGGTGTGATTTCATTCTTTTTTCATACTCGGATGCCCTATCTACATTTTTTTTGACGACAGCCTTAAAAGTGCTCGGGTGTGTATGCCCTAATCGAATGTCTGGACAAAACCTGATCTTATAAACTTCCTTTATACGTAAATAGAGTTCCGAGTCCTCACCGTGATGAATCAGCGGATCAAATAAATATTTTTTAAGTATATCTGCAGAGATTGCGAAATTCTTTGTATCAATAATGTGAATATAATTACCCTCAGTTCTCTCTTTCAAAAAACACCAATCCGCTTCTTGGACATGTTTCGTCCAATAATTTCCTATCAAATCGGACTCAAATCCTTGTACAGCTTTCTCGCCTTCTTCACGTATTGGCTTGGTAATATTTTCTATCCAATCATGTGGAACGATACAGTCACTATCCGTCGTCACCAAAATATCACCACTTGCTGCTTGCACTGATATATTTCGAGCGAAGCCTCTTATTTTTTTTTGTTCAAAAATATACCTTATCTGAGGATGTACTGCCATATATTCAAGAATAATATTCTTTGAAAGATTTGTAGTTGAGCTATCCACAATAATCACTTCATAATTAGTATATGTTTGATTACACACTGAATCCAAGCAAGTTCGAAGCGTCTTTTCAGAATTATAAACAATAATAAGTACTGAAACTTTTGGGTGAGGTTGTGATGTGTGAGTTGACTTCATGACATTATATTATTACTTAATTTGATCCCGAACAGCTGAGACAAAAACATCGATGCTAAAATTCTCAGCTTGATGTTTACAAGCGTCTTTATAAAAAAGAGGATTCCTTGTAAGTTGCTGATCGACCTTCTCGACAGCCTCCGCTAATTTTTCTGGTGTTATATCATCTATCAAAATACCAGTCTTTCCGTCGAGAACCGTCTCCTTATATCCACCTTCATTTGTAGCAATAACCGGTTTACCATAAGCCATCGCCTCAATTGGAGTAAGCCCAAAATCTTCATCGTGCGCAGTGGTAATAAAACCCTTACATTCGGCATATAATTTATCGAGTGTCTCTTGCGAAGCCCAATGAATAATCTCAACATTGACTGGCTTTAGACTTTCAATATATTTTTTATAGAGTTCAAAATGTTTCGATCCTTTTTCAAAACTACCGACGAGGATGAGTCGCTCATACGGCAATGCAGCAAAAGCTTTCATTTGAATATTAATACGTTTATGTGTAACGAGACGATTTACTGATAACCAGTAGCCGCCAGCTTTTTGAGTGATTTCTTGTGCTGTTAAATTTGGGTCTTTCTGTTCACGAACTGACGGATATATCACAACGGAATCGTGGTGATAATATTTTTGTATTCGGGTTTGTGTATTTTGAGAATTCGCAACCCAAACGCCGACATGTTTTGCGTATGAAAGCGTCAGCTTCTGATTGAACCAAACCCATACGTCATACAATGGTCGCTTCCAAAAACTTAACAATTCGTTGCGTACATATTCGGTAAACTGCCAAATCTCATTAAGTGGCGAATGGATATACCATAAGTTTGGTTTGTTGTGGACCGCACCTGACATCGCCCAATCACCTGCAATAATATAGTGGTCATATTTTTTGCCGAATTTTTTCTCAACATCGAGACGCCAAAACTTATAAAAAGAAAGCTGCTGGCGAAACGGGGCATTTATCGGAACTCTTCCAATTGAATATATTCGCGACACAACATCAGCAAAACCCATTTCCGTAATTTTTTCAAGACTTATATTCGTCGTGTAGATATCAGCATTGAGCCCTCGAGCAAGCGTCAGCACCACCATCTCCGCACCGCCGATATTATCCATAAATTGATGAAAAATAGCTATTTTCATTGCAGTTTAAATTTTAAAATATAGTATATAGCTTTTACTCCATCCTTCCATGTAATTTTCTTGCCTTCGTCCCACTTTCGTGATCGGTAAGAAATAGGTACTTCAATTATTCTTAAATTATTTTGAATCATCTGAACAGTAAACTCAACTTCAAATCCAAAATCATTAAGAGTTAATCTCAGTACATCAGCTGCTTTTTTAGTAAATGCTTTATAGCCCGTTTCAATATCATGAAGTTCCGACCCAAACAGTAAATTGATTATACACGAAATCAACCTATTCCCTATATAATGCGAAGGGATAGCCCAATTATGATTTTCTTTTCGTGTAAAACGAGATCCGTAGACGACATCATGTGTACCAGCAATAATCGGAGAGATAAGCTTTATAATATCATCTGGATCATATTCCAAATCAGCATCTTGAATGACAATAACATCCCCTGTTGCATTTCGAATCCCGGTCTGTATAGCCGCGCCTTTTCCTTGATTTTTATCATGAAGAAATAAATCAATTCCGGAGATACTCCGTGCAATTGCAGCCGAACCATCGATACTTCCATCATCAACTAAAATGATTTGTTTGACTAACGGAAGATGTACAGACTTAACCTTTTCAATAATAGATCGAAGTGTCTTTTCTTCATTATACACAGGAATAATTATGGAAAGTGTTTTCATAAAGATGGTCTCGCACGAAATAAAATATATCGTCTTGCGAAAAAATTTAAAATCAATACCACTATCATCACCCAAATTTTTGAGTAAATATAGTAAAGTCCGATGACGCTCACAAAAAACCACATTAATAATTCAGTAAATAAAAGTCCGAACAATCCGATGCCGATGAGGACACTTTTTTCAACCCAGCGATTTTTAAAATATCGTTGATTAAATATGAATTTAACACAAAGGATCTGATTAACAATCAAACCGACAAAAAAACCCACCGCAGTAGAAACCAAATAATAAAAACCAAAATAATCTGTGAATACAAATAGAATACCAATATCAAAAACGGACGCAATTCCGCCAACAATTACATACTGAAAAAACTGTTTACGCAAACTTTTTGGAAATTTCTGAAAAAAATCACGAACAATCATTGTATTTTTTTAAAGACAAGTGCAAGTCCTTTTGAATATACGAGCTGATAATTTGTATTATGCAAAAGGTCACTTGCCTTTTCCAGACAAGAAAAAGGATATACACAATTTTCCCCAACATATACATATGTAGGAATTCCAGTCCGAATAATTTTATCTTCATAAGCTACATCAATATGCGGTATTGTGACTTGACGCAAAATAATCGATGGAATCCATATTCCAGCATCTCCATAATTATTTGCAATAAGAGTAGATTCATCAGTATTATTTTTCAACCACATAAATGCATCCATGTCATCTGAAGTTACAGAACTAACAAGTGAAATACGATCAATATAATGCACTTTATTAAATTCAATTGCTGCAGCACTCACTACAAATATAATAACAATAACAAGTGGATTAAGATTACTCACTCGCATCCCCTTTATTTCAAATATATGTTTCAAATATTTAAATCCATGCTCCATAAAAAAAGCAAAAAATAAACTGAGAGGTATTATGACCATGATTGCGGTTCTCTCTGGATAAATAGCATACGATAATGGCAAGAACCAATAATGAGTATTCAGTATAAGCAACCAACACATTACCAAAAATACAGAAAAAGTAATAACGAGACTTTTTTCCTTTTTCCTTAAAAACATCATAACAAAACCACCGAGACACAAAAATATAACATATCTAAATATTCCAAAATCATAATTCATAATGTAAGCTGGGATTGTCCATAGAGAATTTGAACCGATACCATGCCAATCTCCCGACCAATCACCGGTCCCAACCCAACCTCGTAAACTATTAATAACATCTGGTGTGGTGATATGTGTATCAAGATTAAATAAATATGGAATTAAAAACAAGAAAGTAAATACCAATATAAGAGCGTACTTTACCCATGCATAATTCCTGTATTCTCTTTCCATTAAAAAATAAACACCGTACGAAACCCCGATAATATATGCCGCTTCTACTGCAATAATTGTATGTCCCAACATAACAGTCGAGAGTGATAACGCTGCAAATATAATGAGCCCTAGATTTGAACGTTCCTTTATTCTAAAAAGGAATGCAAGAAATAATATAAGAAAGTCAAAAGCAAAAATCGACGGGTTACCTCCCCAATCTGCAAAGCCTTGCGGATTTATAGTAAAGAAAGTAAAAGCTACTGCGGAAATGAATGCGAATCTCCACGATACAAATCGCAATAAAAAAACATATAAAAATAACGTTAAAAAGACATACGTAAGACACATAACTATAAATGCAGATCGATATGGTGGAATATTATCAAGTAAAGAGACGAGTGCACTGACAGTATGAAAGCCTACAGGAAATGTATTAAACTCATTTATTCCAAGAATTGGACTATAGTTTTGTGGGACACCATTTTTATCAACAATTAGTTCTGTAATATACGTGTGCATACTCATATCTCCACCCGCAGGTGTAATCAAATAATACATCGGTAGGAAACGGAGTACGGCAAGCAGTAAAAACAAAACAATCACAATACAATCACTCTTTTTGATTGAAATGTTATTTCTAAAAGGTAGTCCTCTAAATAAAAATACTCCAAAAACAAATATGACAAGTAATACAATTATATAAAAATAATTTATTAGATTTAAAGGAATAAATTTTAGTAACCAAAAACTCGCTACCCAAAAACTCACTGAAATTCCTATTATATACGTGCTAATTTCAATTAAACTAATTTCATTAAAGACGGGTAAAAACAAGATCAAAATTCCAGGCACAATAAAAATTATTAAAGACTTAAAAAATAAACTTACGGAAAGAAAAATTAATAAACTAATAATTTTCATTGTATATATTTATAAAGCACTAAACCTTCACTGCTTGTTCCTTCAGTAATAAAATGATCGGGGCAATCAAACGGCGCCAAATATACGTATGAGATGTTAAAGTAACGAGACCAAAAATTTTTAACAGTACAATCGTTATTAATAAAATCTTGTGTAAAAAGTATATTATTCGTAATTTCAGATCCTTTTGATTGTAATGGATAATCGTCTTCTGCAACGCCAATCACAAGACCCTTCCAAGGAACAGTGACGATAACCTTATTATGAATATTTCTAAAGAGACGAATATCATCGAGCGTCAGATATTGATCAGAAGGTGCTGTTGGACCAATTATATTACTATTTCCCTTCACATCATACGTGGTCAGTACCAATTTATTCCATGGACTTAAAGAAGTATATGAAAAAGAAATGATACAGAAACAAAGTATCATGATTATACTCGAAACATACACATAAGTCTGGCGGTTTATATTTAAATATGCAGTAATTTTTTTACCAAACCATTCCAATCCAAAACCAGTCACGAATATAATTAAAATAGAACCTGTAAAAACGACACGCGGATAATCAATAACAAAAACATTCATCGTAAAGTCATAGCTTATCCAAAAAATAAAACAAACAGCAATTGAAATCAAAACTGGATACGCTTTCCGTTTGAAAAGATTCCATAAACCAATTGCAAAAAAAGGAAGTAAAAACCATGGAACTATAATCCATAATGGAAACGACGGAATACCGCCAACTAAATTTGTTCTATAAATATAGTTATCAAAAAAAAATTTATTAGAAAAATAGATTATAAAAGAAGCTGAGAAAAACACAACTAGACCACCCGAAATATATTTATTATCAAAAATTTTTTTAGTTCTCGGTATATAGCGTGCGACAAAAAGAGAACCAACGAAAATAATAATCGGTGGATATAAGACAAGAGAAATAATTCCCGCAATATAAATAAGTATATTTTTTTCGAAACGATCGGCAGCAATGCATACGAAAAAAAATATCAATCCCCCGCTCACGGGTATAACATACCAAAGACCTGGCATATTCGTACCATTTGCAAGAAAAGGAAGAAACAATACAGTCAATACAGAATATAATTGTGAAACATCATACGATCGTAAACAAAGATATACTAGAAAACAAATTATCATTCCTACAAAAATTGCCAGATAAGCATATGTATAAAGTGGCGCAGATCCAAGAAACAAAAAAACTTCGGCAATCATGGAATGAAACGGCATTAAAAATGTAAAAAAGAATGAATTTTTAAATAATGGATTCGCGAGTGGTAGAGAATGGCTCGCAATTGCATAATTTGAAAAAGCTATACCTACCCATTCATCTGAAAAAATTGGATACGGATTACTATAAGATGTAACCTGTTCGTATCCATTAATAGTCGAAATTGTCCCGGTATAATTAAAATGCACTGACCATAATTCAAAAAATATAATGCAAAAAGCGGCAAGTACAATTAAATTAATAGGTCGAAACATCGAACGAAATGAAACTGCTCTAACACTCTCATAAAATCGCGTCCTATTTTTCACCAAGACGACTAACATAACAATTGCAAAAATACTGTGTGCAACGATAATTACGGGATAGTTAAAAACATGAAATGTCTGTGACACGAGCGCTAACAAAAGATGAAAACCGACAACCGTCGTAAACACGCTCAAAAAACCGTAAATCCGGTTTTTACAACAAAAAACAAGCAGAAAAGGTATCAGCGTCAGTAATATAGCAATTACCATGGGGTACATTGTATATTAAATGATATACTATCGCCATGACAAATGCCGACGGAGCCCTGAAATTGAGCATTATTCTTCCATGCCTCAACGAAGAGTCAGCTATTGGAGACTGTCTTGAGTCAATCCACTCAGCTATATTGAAAAATCATATCGATGCAGAAATTATCGTCGTCGATAATGGTTCCAGTGACAACAGCATTAAAATTATTGAATCAAAAAAATATATCTTCAAGTATTTCTCGTTATTTATTGAAAAAAGACGCGGTTATGGAGCAGCATACATGCGAGGATTAAAAGAGGCCCGCGGCGAATATATTTTTATGGCCGACGCCGACAATACTTATGACTTCGGACAAATTCCCGAGTTTTTGAAAAAATTGGAAGCGGGCGCGGATCTAATCGTCGGTAACCGATTCTCAGGAACGATGGAAAAAAAATCAATGCCGTGGCTTCATCGAAACATTGGTAATCCATTTCTCTCTCTCCTTGTTAAAAAATTTTTCAAAGTTAAAATTGGCGACATCCATTGTGGTGCACGGGCGATTTCAAAGAAAGCCTATGAAAAAATTAATCTTAACACACAAGGCATGGAATTTGCCTCGGAAATGATCATTAAAGCGGCAAAAGCAAAATTGATTATTGCCGAAATTCCCGTAAGTTACAGAAAAAGAACCGGCGAATCGAAACTTCGTTCGTTTCGCGACGGATGGCGTCATCTTCGTTTCATCTTGATTTACTCTCCTATCGTGCTTTTTCTCATTCCTGGTTCAGTATTATTCATTATCGGTGGTATCGGCATGATTATTTTTTATGCTGGCACACCATCGTTTTTAAATGTAACATTTTATATCCATCCGATGTTTCTATTCTCCGGCTGTATTATTGCCGGATATCAACTGATTTATTTTGCTTTTTTCGCGCGAATTTATGCCATTACTCATATGCAGGAAAAAGATCCTCTCTTCGAAAAACTTTTCAAATACATTACTATTGAGAAAGCGTCGATTCTTGGAATTATTTTTCTCATCATTTCACTCTTCATCTATCTTTCTATATTTCTTCAATGGATCCATTCCGGTTTTAGCCCGCTCAATGAAATTAAAAATTCAATCGTAGCATTAACCCTCCTCGTTGTCGGTATCGAAACAATTTCTTCGGCATTTATGTTGAGCATTATAGGCATTCAAGAAAAAAGGCTATAATTACAAACATCACCTACAATGCTCCGATTAAGTTTTCAAATCGCTAAGGCAGAATTCAAACTCAGAAACGAGGGTAACTATCTTGGTTTATTATGGTATTTACTCGGACCAATAGTAACGTTCATCACCTTATTTTCAATTTTCTCTACACGTTTAGGAAACGGTATAACAAATTATGGACCCTATCTTATGATTGGTCTATTAATGTTTAATTTTTTTCAATCAACGACAAGTGAATCGGCCATGGGTATTCTTGCTGGTGGTGGCCTTTTGAAATCTATTAATTTTCCACGCGAATCACTTATAATTTCAGTAATTTTTAAAAATATTTTTTCACATATAAATGATCTCGTTATCATGCTTATTATGCTCATATATCTTCACATATCATTACTTGGTGTTCTCTTTGTAATTCCTTTCTATTTACTTTTTATTATATTTATTTCGGGAACATCACTTGTACTGGCTTCACTTCAGGTATACATCAACGATCTTAATTCAATCTGGGGATTTGCAACACGAATACTTTGGCTGGCTACTCCAATATTTTATGCAATCGAAGGTCAAGTCCGTCTGGCATTTTTCAATCTTTTTAATCCAATTTATTATTTCATAACTCTCGCCCGGCAAATCATCATATATCACACGTTGCCAGAAATGTTTATTATGTGGGGAGCGATTGGATGGAGTTTTGGAACTCTCGCAATAGGATATTTTGTTTTTGAAAAACTCAAACCTCGATTTGCCGAATTGATATAAATAATTAGATAGAACAGCAAATTACATGACAACTTCCACCACAAAGAAAGAAAAAGTAATTGTTACGAATATTACAAAATCGTTTCGTATTGGCTTTACGAAAAAATACAGCACCCTAGCCCGATTATTGAGCTTTCTTAGTACCCGCGAACCGAAAAAGAAACTTGAAGTACTCAAAGGTGTTTCATTGACTGTTTATTCCGGAGAAATTCTCGGTATCATTGGCGATAACGGTTCAGGAAAATCGACACTATTACGAATTATTGCTGGGATATATCACGAAGATGACGGGTCAGTGGTTTTGAACGGTAAAGTAGTTTCTCTCATTAATTTAGGAGTAGGGCTTAAAGACAGGCTTACCATGCGTGAAAATATAGTGCTGGTTTATTCACTTTTTGGAATGAGCGGAAAGGATCTAGCTAAAAATTTTGACACTATCGTGGAATTCGCGGGCCTTCGACAATTCGTCGACACAAAAATATATCAGTTTTCTTCAGGAATGATTCAACGTCTTGCCTTTGCAATTGCTATTCATGCAAATCCCGAAATCCTTATTTTGGACGAGGTATTTGAAGTAGGAGATCAAGATTTCCGTAAAAAAAGCAGTGATAAAATAAAAGAAATGGCAGCGCAGGGTGTCGCCGTCATTGTGGTCAGTCATGAACTCGACCAAATCAAAAAAAACTGTACACGGGTTGTGACAATGAAAAACGGGGTGCTGCAAAATTCCTAAATTATTCTAAAATTTCGTCAAAAGAAAACTGGCGGAAGGGGCGGGATTCGAACCCGCGAAGCCTTTAAAGGGCTTACTTCTTTAGCAAAGAAGCTCATTCGACCGCTCTGACACCCCTCCAGTTGTGCGAACACTGCTTGGTAAACTCACTTTGGCATTTTGCCATACAATAGTATTATGCACAAATGCCGCGCATACGCACACATAAAATGACCATCTCAGCCTTCTCCAAAACAGTGTGGAACTATTATACACAAAACAGACGAAATCTCCCGTGGCGTGAAAACATAACTCCATACCGAATCGTCGTGTCCGAAATCATGCTCCAACAAACACAGGTCACTCGCGTCGCACACAAATTTAATCCATTTTTGCAAAAATTTCCTAACTTTGCGTCACTCGCAAGCGCTCCGACAATTGAAGTTTTGCGGGAATGGCAAGGACTCGGCTACAACCGGCGCGGATTAAATTTGCAAAAGTTGGCAAAAATTGTCACGGAAAAATACGGCGGCAAGCTTCCGAAAACATACGAGGAATTGGTCGAATTGCCCGGCATCGGTCCAAATACCGCCGGCTCGATTCTGGCTTTCGCTTTCAATATTCCGCGAGCATTTATTGAAACAAATATACGCAGTGTATATATTCATTTTTTCTTTCCCGAAATCGAACACACGGAAGGTCGTAAAGCTTACAAGAAAATCGACGACGATCAATTAATGTCGTTCATTGAAAAATCACTCGCACCTAAAATTGCCGGAAAACCGAATCAAGCTTTCGTGAACCCTCGCGAATGGTATTACGCACTTATGGATTACGGCTCGAATCTAAAACGCACGCTTCCAAACCCTTCGAGACATAGTGCACATCATACACACCAATCGAAATTTGAAGGTTCGAATCGTCAACTACGTTCATATATATTACGTTTTATAATGGAACAATCGGCTGGACGAAGCGTGGGTGAAATTGAGAAAAAATTCAGCGACTCTATTGCAAGATCCCGCTATAGCATCGAACAAATTTCAAAAAATGTGAACGACCTTGTAAAAGAGGGCTTTTTGAAAAAAGAAAAAAATAAGTATCTTGTTGTTTAATTTTATCGTACAATTCTTGCATGACCTCGACGCAATCACCCCAATCTGCACAACCCACACAAAACCCTCGCATGCAATTCGACACACCGATTACAAAAACCGGTCGACTGGCCGAACCTCAAATTAAAGCCCTCAAAAAACTCGGTATCACAACTGTCGGCGATCTCCTGTATCACTTCCCCGTGCGCTATGGCGATATTTCAGAGATGCGTAGTATAGGCTTACTCGAAGCCGGTGAAGCTGCGGTTATCTTCGGTAAAATTACCAATTTGAAAGCATCAAAAGGCTTCAAAAGTAAAATGACTATGGCCACTGCGACCATCACTGACGAAAGCGGCCGCATTCAATGCGTCTGGTTCAATCAACCATATCTCGCCAAAATGACGCCGGAGGGTGTGCTCGTACGAATCGAAGGTAAAGTCTCGCAACGCCGTAAAAAAAATCTCGCGGACAAGGACAAAACGCCAGAATTATATTTTTCTAATCCGAAATTGGAAATCGTCAATACGATACCGACCGGCGTCGGCGATTCACTTTTTACTTCGTCAAATAATGTTGATGATGTCGCAAATACCGAAGCGCACAACCTCTATCCTGTCTATCCCGAATCACGCGGTATCACTTCAAATTGGATGTACCATAAAATCATCGATATTTTCCGAAGCGGGCTGCTCGACACGCTCGTCGACCCAATTCCGGAAGAATTACTCAAAAAATATAATTTACCGATGTTAAAAACTGCACTCATCTGGGTTCATACGCCAACAAAACTAACACTCGCCGAATCAGCTCGAAAACGTTTTGCATTCGAAGAAATTTTCTTCATTCAACTCGAAAAACAATTGGCACGACGCGAATACGAGCAAAATCCTGCATGGAAAATCGAAACAAAAATGGAGGAAAAAATCCAAAACGCTGGTAGCGTCCTCGACTTTATCAAACATTTCCCATTCGCCGCGACAGAGGCACAAATGAAAGCAATCGAAGCTATCATTCGTGATTTTAATGAAGGTCATGCAATGGCGCGACTGCTCGAAGGGGACGTGGGCTCCGGAAAAACCGCCGTAGCCGCCGCCGCAACATATGCAATTGTCGCCGATCGCAAAAGACAGCTCCAAGTCGCATATATGTGTCCAACCGAAATTTTGGCAACACAACATTTTGAATCATTCATTAATTACTTCGCATATCTCGGCATTCAAATCGGTCTCATCACCGGCAACGGCTGCCGAAAATTCCCTTCAAAAATAAATCCGAAAGGCTGGACTGACATTTCGCGCGCACAATTATTGAAATGGGTGGCGAACGGTGAAATTCATGTACTTATTGGCACGCATGCCCTCATTCAAAAATCGGTCAAATTCAAAAATCTGGCACTTGCAATTATAGACGAACAGCATCGTTTCGGCACCAACCAACGTGCAGAATTAATTCGTAAAGAATCTGCTCCAAAAACTGGTAAAACAATCGGTAGTCGATCTGTAATTGAACCTACCTTAACAGGACATCTGGCCAAGCCCGACCTTACTAGGTCGCCGGTTCCCCACTTGCTTTCAATGACTGCCACGCCAATTCCCCGAACGCTCGCATTGACTATATACGGCGACCTCGACTTAACCCTTCTCGATCAAATGCCATCAGGTCGTAAACCAATTATTACCGAAATCGTCACACCAGAAAAACGCGAATCGATATATGAAAAAATCCGCGCTGAAATGGTGGCTGGTCGCCAAACATACATCATTTGTCCGCGCATCGATGAGCCGGACCAAACCAAAGAAATGGCTATTAACGCAAAATCCGTTATTGAAGAAACAAAACGTCTCAAAGAGTGCGTCTTTCCCGAATACGAAATTGGTATTCTCCATAGCAAAATGAAACCGGACGAAAAGGAAAAAGTGATGATTGATTTTAAAGCAGGCACAATTGATATTCTCTGTGCAACATCTGTCGTTGAAGTCGGCGTCAATGTGCCGAACGCAACAATAATTATCATCGAGGGAAGCGAACGTTTCGGTCTCGCTCAACTCCACCAATTGCGCGGTCGCGTCATCCGCGGCACGCATCAAGCATACTGTTATGTTTTCACCGGCGATGGAGTCACTGCGCATAAACCAAGTGATAAAACAATCGAACGTTTGAAAGCTCTCACAACAGCTAAAAATGGCTTTGAACTGGCCGAATTTGATCTTCAGCAACGTGGAGCTGGTGCACTCTCCGGCGGCAAACAGTGGGGTATTTCTGATATCGCAATGGAAGCCCTCAAAAATATCAAAATGGTCGAAGCCGCTCGAACAGAAGCTCATACAATTATTTCAATCGACCCTACAATGATAAACTTCCCTACTGTTGCCACACATCTCGCTTTGCGTATCCGAGAAAAAGAAACACCTCACTTTGAATAAAATCCAAACTCACAAACAAAAAACCGCCGGAAGACGGTTTTTTTGTTTGTATTGTGCGTATAATTACATCTGCTGACCTGTAGAAGAAGTACTGTCACAAGTCTTGCAATCTTTTTTATGACCAACAAGAACGAGAATACCAGAAATACCAACGAGGAGATAAACGATATTTTCAACTACTGGCCAATGACCGAGAAGTTGCCATACCAAATTCCAATTACTTCCAATAAAATTTCCTATACCGACAAGTCCCCAATTTAGACCTCCGATTACAAGAAGGATAAATGAGATTTTATGTATTGCTTTCATAATTTGAAAAAATTAAATAATAATAAGAATGTACTTCTACGAGACAAATTATACCATTTTGCAAGAATGTTGGAAATAGCTAAGTTATCCACCCGTATACCTACTTTTTGTGCGCGCACTAGGATTCGAACCTAGGACCCCACCAGTATCAGTGGTGTGCTCTACCAACTGAGCTATGCGCGCATCGTAATATCTTACTTCTCGACAAAAACGTAAAAAGAAACGTATGCCAAAATATAGCAGAAACGGCTTCAAACTGCAATTAAAGTAGATATTCCATAAAAAGATAAGGCACTGGAATAAATTCCAGTGCCTTAATTGAAACAGCAAACTCTTCATCAAGCTGCCATCATTGCCCAGATAAAGGCATATGCGATGACAAACAAGAATAGAATCCCGATACCATAGAGAACCCATTTTCCCAACTTTTTCCCCGTAAGCCACACATCTGAAAAGTGTAGTTTACGAGGGGGGTTGAGTATCTGATTCGCTGGTGTCGTAACATATCGATGCAAAGGATCTTTTTTCATAACTTATATAATATTAACATATATGATAGAAAAAGTCAATAGCTCTTATACTTATACACATCCTTGCTTTGCAACACATCTCTAATTACTTTATAATAGTTGCTATGAACGAAAACGTATCTTTTGAAGCAGACAATAATAATTATGCTTCCGGAAAACAGCCATTTCAGAAAAAAGATCCTGCAATTATAGCTTTTCTCATACGAAAAAAAATCGTAACCGATACAGCAGGTGCAAATCGATTACTCATTTCGGTTATCATCATTCTTCTTTTGATTAGTGCAGTGATATTTGGATATTACTATCTAAATATTGGTAATCCTGTGCAAATTCGATACAGCGTACCACCTGAACTTCAAGGACAATTGATTAATCAGCAAAATCAATAATAAACCATGAAAAATTCATCATCAAAAAAATCTGGTTTTACTCTCATAGAGCTCCTTGTGGTTATTGCTATAATAGCAATACTTTCAAGCATTATTCTTGCCAGCCTTTCATCTGCTCGAGCACAGGCGGCAAATGCAAACACACTCGAAGAAGTGCACCAAGTGCAACTTTCAATGGAACTTTATTATGATACAAATGACGGATACCCTAATCCAAATTATGATCTATATGGGGGTCTCTTTTGTATAGGTGCCTCATCTTGTACTTCTAGTAGTGGTGGATCAATTTCAGTAAACCTATCTGGTCTCGCTATAAATAATGTAAATAGCACTATTTCTCATCAGAATGATTCCCTTCTCGAACATCTCGCATCAATATTTGTTCAGGTAGCACATGCCCAGTCAACACTTTTCTTTACAAGTTTTGCGAACCTTAAAACTCCTCTCGTTTACCAGTGTACAGTTTCTACTAATCCTTGTCCTTACGGAAATGCTTGGATTTCGTATCCTCAAACATCTGGTAACACAACAACTTTCTATTTCCAAAAAGTTGGTCAGACTATAAATACGGCATCAGGCGGTTCAGGCAGCGGATCTTAATTCCACAGATTGCAATTCTCTACCGTAATAAACGTAGAATAACCATCAAAAAAACCACTTTCGAAAGTGGTTTTTTTGATTACATATCTGTTGATCATATCCTTTATTTTGTTCCGTTCACCGGAGAGGGCCTCTTAAGGTGGCACCCTCCTTTGTCCTTTCTCTCGCGGACTGAGTGTTCCATTTGCAGTTGAGAACAATTACTGTGGTTTAACGCCAATACCTTGCGGCACCTGCGCTAAACAATCGACTCGGTAAGATGGCTTCAGAATAAATTCTGGGCACATCGTTTGATCAATTTGAAATAATCCACGAGCAGCTTCCGCTACCCGTGCCTTGTTACGACTTACTCCCTGTCATTGAGCTTGCCTTAGGCCGCCATAAAGACGGACTTCGGGCACTCCCAACTCCCTTGAGTTGACGGGCGACTGGTTCCGAAAAACTTCGGATTGCCGTTCCCACGTAGCGAGCGGATTTCCCGCACTACGCGAGCTCTAATGCATGCGTTGCTTCAACTGAAACAACAAATCTAAACCTTTTACATTGAGATGCTCTTTCTTTTCGATCATTGTCATCATTTTGCAAAAAACCTCGAAATCATGTCGTTTTGAAGCGAAATGAAGCTGGTGTTTCTTGAAAAATGGGATAATGACCTTGAGAAGGTCGTCTCTGTTGTAGACTTCATATCGGTAACAGTGCTGATGGTTGGGACGATTATCTTTTTGAAAATAAACGCTTCCACAACCAAAGTACTGCTGTAATTGATCGAGGATTGCCTTGTCCTTTTCGATGAGTTTTATGTAGAATTTTGGTTCTACAGTCACTCTTCGCTTTACAGAACGAGGCAATTTCGGATCACGAATGTAAACGGTAAAGCTTCCTTCACCATCCACAAGACCGACAATGTAATCTGGGTTAAGATTTTGCATATTGAGTGAGTCCTTCATTCATAAAAATAAATTTTCATGAAGTTACTATGACTCAGCTGACTTCTGACGCTGCGTAAGTTTAATTATACTTGCTCTCTCGAGCAAATAACAGTGTCAGATCTCCACAGGTCACTTTTATTTCTGTTCCAAACATCCACGAAAGACTTTTTGCAAAATTATCTGCAGAATCTTCCCTACCCTCACCACCCTTTGCTTTTTAGTAGGTCGATTCGTCTTTTCTCCACCCCATGGCGAAGATTTCGAGGCTATTTTTTGTTTCCGGATCCTCCACCGAACACCTCGCGGAATTCGGCTATCCTTCAACTATTCTATTTTGTAGAAGATGGATTTTAACCATCTAGAAACAAAAGCTGCTGCGCGCTTTTATTGTGAGTACAAGACTTGAGAACGTATTCACCGCGGTATAGCTGACCCGCGATTACTAGCGATTCCGGTTTCATGAGGTCGAGTTGCAGACCTCAATCCAAACTGGCGCCCACTTTATAAGGATTTGCTCCGTCTTTTACGACATTGCGTCCCGTTGTATGGGCGATTGTATCACGTGTGTAGCCCAGGGTATCAGAGGGACATGCTGACCTGGCGTCATCCTCGCCTTCCTCCCACGACTTTGCCCGCAATTCCGATTATAAAAATCAAAATTGTGTCCAAAGTCGTGGGCAGTCTCGGCTGACAAATATAACAGCCAACGAGGGTTGCGTTCGTTACCCCACTTAAGGGAACAATTCAAACCACGAACTGACGACGGCCATGCATCACCTGCCTAATTGTCTTGCGACTACCAACGTTTCTGCTGGTATTCAACTAGGTTTCAAACCCTGGTAAGGTTCTTCGTTTATCATCGAATTAAACCACATGATCCACCGCTTGTGCAAGTCCCCGTCTATTCCTTTGAGTTTTAACCTTGCGGTCGTACTACCCAGGCGGATCTCTTAACGCGTTAGCTACGACTCGGGGAGGGTCGATACTCCCCAAATCTAGAGATCATCGTTTAGGGCGTGGACTACTGGGGTATCTAATCCCATTCGCTACCCACGCTTTCTTGTTTCAGTGTCAGGAGTGCTCCAGTCTGCTGCCTTCGCTTTTGGTGTTCCCCATAATATCAACGCATTTCACCGCTACACTATGAGTTCCGCAGACCCCTCGCATCCTCTAGTCGCACCGTTTCCCTTGCATGCCCCCGGTTAAGCCGAAGAATTTAACAAGAGACTAATGCGACCACCTACACAACCTTTACGCCCAATAATTCCGGATAACGCTTGAGGCACTCGTATTACCGCTGCTGCTGGCACGAGTTTAGCAACCTCTTATTCTCCGGGTACTATCAATAAACTTTCTCCCCGGCTAAAGCAGTTTACATACCGAAGCACTTCATCCTGCACGCGGCGTCGCTCCGTCAGACTTTCGTCCATTGCGGAAGATTCTCGACTGCGGCCACCCGTAGGTGTATGGACCGTTTCTCAGTTCCATCGGTGGGGGTCACCCTCTCAGGTCCCCTAAGCGTCATAGCCTTGGTAGGCCGTTACCCTACCAACTAGCTGATACTCAGCAAGCCGTTCCCAAAGCGATAAATCTTTACTCCGAAGAGACCATCAAGTATTAGCTAATCTTTCGACTAGTTATTCCTGACTTTGGGGTACGTTACTTACTTATTACTACCTCGTCTGCCACTGACTATATATTGCTATACAGCCCGTTTGACTTGCATGCCTTATCCACGCCGCCAGCGTTCATCCTGAGCTAGGATCAAACTCTACTATAAATGAACGGAACAAAATAAAAGATACCATTCTAGAAACAAATTAATGTCACTGTAATAATTCTCTACTCTGATTTTCGTTTACGCAAAGTTCGTCCGTGCTCGTAAATTATTGTTGTGGTTTTCAACTTCAACTTGCACTTTACTTTCTCAATCTTCAATTTTCAAAGTCCAAAAATTCTTTTGGCAACAGTCCAAAACATCGGACTGTTGTTACAGCCTCTCTTTAAGGCGTGGATAGTATTCTACTCGAGCCACAAATAAAGTCAAGTATTATAGCAATACCCCAGGTATCAAGACATATTTTCGAGAAAACGGTGTACTTTTCTACTGAAAATTAACCTCATTCTCAATCGCCTACGTTCCTTCCGAGAGAGTTTCTCTCAACTATGTCCTGATACTAGGGGGAATATGCTATTTTTTCCCTTTTGAAGCTTTCTTTGCCTGCATTTTCTGAATGGTCACAAGAAGCGGTGAACCGAGGAAAATCGACGCGTAGGTACCTGCTGCAATACCAATGATGAGAACGAGCGAGAAGTGCTGTGTCGCAGAACCTCCGACGAAATAGAGGGCAAAGAGGGCAATTAATGTCGTGAGAGAAGTATTAACTGATCGTGTAAATGTCTGGGCAATGCTCATACCGACAATTTCATCGAAAGGTTTTTTTGTTCCAGAAATGCGGAGGTTTTCGCGAACTCGATCGAATACAACAATCGTATCGTGCACCGAAAAACCAAGAACGACGAGAAGCGCAGTCACGAACAACGTATCAACTTCATATCCATAAAAATGTCCGAGAACCGAGAAAACTCCGATAGGAATAATTATATTGTGAAGAAGATCGATGATAGCGACGACTCCATATTTCCATGATGACACTGGTAGAGCTACACGACGGAAGGCATAGGCGATGAAAAGGACGATTGCGAGGATAACAAATATGATTGAGAGAAATGCTGCTCGTGCGGCTTGAGCACCCAAAATAGGACCAATCGATTCAAACGACGTTTCCTGGACTTCAGCACTAGTTGAAGCTGTGCTTGTGCCGATATTCAATGCGGATTCAAGAGAAATTTTTTCAGGCTGACTCAATGCGCGAAGACGGAGAATGTAGGCGTTTGCCCCCGAAGGTTGAATCGATAAATCGAGGTTCGCGGCAGTCGCTGAAATCGAAGACAATTCACCAGAAATTACCGACTGAGCAGGACGTCCTGTTGGAAAATTCGCCGAAGGATATGTGACTTCAATCAAGGTTCCCCCTTTAAAATCAATACCCAGATTTAATCCCCAAACTGAAATCGACACTATCGACGCAATAACAAGAATCGCGGAGAACGTATAGAAAATTTTTCGGTAAGTTACGATAAACATGTTATTTTTTGATTATATTAAATCCGTTACTGAATAGGAATCGGCCGACTCGACCTCCCTTCTTTGGACCGATGGCATAAAGGAAAAGTCGCGACGCGGTGATGGCTGTAAACATTGAAACGGCGACACCGATGAAAAATACAAGGGCAAAACCGGTGATAATTGCGCTTGAACCGAAGTAATAAAGAATCGCCGCAGTAATCATGCTCGAAATGTTCGAGTCACGGATTGAAAGCCATGCGCGGGCAAAACCTTGATGCATTGCTTGCTCGATGGGCAGTCCTTTGCGCATTTCTTCCTTCATTCTCTCAAAAATAAGAATGTTCGCATCCACGGCCATACCGATAGTAATGATGAAACCGGCAATACCTTCGGCCGTCAACGTCACCGGAAGCAGTTTAAAAATCGCCAACATAATCAATGTGTATACAGCAAGCGAGACAACGGCGACAAGGCCTGGTAATCGATACCAGACGACAAGGAAAATCGTAATGATGATAAACGCAAGAACGCCGGCTTCAATTCCACCGTGCACAGCCGATTCACCGAGCGACGCACCGATAGTTTGCGTCGATAGAAGTGTAATCGGCACCGGCAATGCTCCGTAGTTCAAATTGCGGACGAGATCCTGCGCTTGAGCAGTCGTAAAACCACCAGAAATTTGGGCAGTACCATCGGGAATTTCTGCATCAACAACTGGTAATGAAATCGGCTGACCATCAAGGAAAATACCAAGAACATTTCCAATATTATTTTTTGTTGTACTTGCAAAAAGTGCCGTACCCTCGGCATTGAAATTGAGCATCACCACTGGCTGGCCAGTCGTTGAATCATAATTAAGAGCCGCGTTTTTGAGCATTCGTCCCGTCAGACCAACAGGCTGGAAGGCCGCTTCGATTGCGGCATTTTTCTGGTCGCTCGTCATCGTCGTGGAAGCGCTAATTTTCGTCTGAGTCGTCGAAGCAAGCAAACGGAAATCCAAAACCGGCGTCTGTCCGATATTAGCGATTGCTTGATTAACATCCGTCACGCCCGGCAATTCAACAATCAATTGATTGCCACCCTGAACTTCAACGAGTGGTTCGGAAACGCCGAACGCATTGACGCGGTTTTCAATGACGTTTTGAAGAGCAATCATTGAATCTGAATCCTCCGAGAGAGGAATAGCCGACAAGTCAGCCTGATAGACCAGATGCGAACCGCCGGCAAGATCAAGTCCTAATTTGAAAGGAAAACGGCCGACAGTCGACGCCGGATGAAACTGCGAATAGTAATTGAAAAAACCAATCGCAATGGCTCCAATTAGTATGAAAACGGCAAGTGCTCTGGTTTTTATCATATAGGCTCGAATAAAGATGTAGAGCTGATATTAATGCATATCGCACAATAATGCAATTCCTTGTTTTAAAGTGACCTTCGGCGACCATTTCAGTAGCTTTTGAGCTTTCGAAATATCTGCGAGAGAATTTTTAGGTTCAATTCGAGGAGGAAGATACTGTATTGCATTACGTCCAAGAGGACTCTTTTCCGCAAAAATTTCAGCAATTTGTTGTACAGATGTAGCGATACCCGAACCTACATTAATAGCTTCTCCCGACACTATTAGAGCATCCATAGCCGCGATATTAGCCGCAACGACATCGCTTACATGAACAAAATCACGCGTCTGCAATCCATCGCCAAAAACAGTTAGAGGTTTACCCGATTGGTTCATTTTCAGAAAACGCGCAATGACTCCTGCGTAAGCACTGTCTCCGCGCTGTCGTGAGCCAAATACATTAAAATATCTCAATGATACAGTTGCATACTGTTCCCCTGTCTTTTTATGTTCACCATACGGACTTTTTGGATTCAGGGGTGCATTTTCAGAAATTGCGTCAGCTGGTACATCACCGTAAACGGCACTTGACGAAGAAAAAATGATTCGTACACCACCAGCGGCTTCATAGACATTTTTTGTTCCTGTAACATTAATTTCAAATGTTTCTTCAGGATGTTCAATGGAAAATTGGACACTGACAATGGCCGCCATATGAAAAATTCCATCTGGTTTTATATCGGCAATAGTTTTTTCAATAAATAACGCATCGCGAACATCACCTTCTATCAATTCGGCTTTCGGATTGACATTCGATCTACTTCCACTTGAAAGATTATCGATGACAAAGACCGAATCCCCACGCCCAATCAAAGCATCAAGAAGATGTGAACCGATAAAGCCCGCACCGCCCGTCACGATATATTTTTTTGATTCTTTCGACATATTATTTATTTTCCTGCAAATGAAATTAGAACCTTCAATGTTCTCAAGGCAATCTTAAAATCAATAAGAATCGAACGGTTTTTAATATAATAGAGATCATACGACAATTTATTTGTCGTCTCTTTGAGACCGATACCGTGATGCGCATGTTGCCCGTAAATCTGTGCCCAACCGGAAAGTCCCGGCTTCACAATATGGCGCAAATTATAATATGGAATTTTAGAGCTATACAGAGCCACAGGATCAGGAAATTCCGGACGGGGGCCAATCAATGAAATATCACCTTTCAAAACATTCCATAATTGCGGCAATTCATCGATTCGGCTTTTTCGAAGTATTTTACCGACACGAGTCACTACGTTCTGTTGACCTGAAGCTCCCCATTTTCCATGATCATTCGCCACACTCATCGTTCGGAACTTCATAATACGTACCGGTTTGCCACGCTCACCAACCCTAGTCTGATAGCTAAAAATAACTCCTCTATCGTCGAGCTTGATCGCTAGATATACAAATGGATATACAACGAGAGAACTAACTGCCAAAAACACAGAGACCAAAATATCCGTTGCACGCTTAATAAAATCAAAAGATGTTTTCGATGAAGTTGAAATATTCTCCAAACACCATGCATCATCGATGCGTGACAACGCTATTCTATCGAAAATGTCTTCATACAAATCACGAATATCCAAAAATTCTATTCCTGAAAAAATCAGACTATATAAATCAGGCATTGAAGCGCGAACCGTGGGATCATTGAAATCCGCCGCAACAAAAGTTGCGTTCTTTGACTTTATAAGAGGTAAAATCTGATTGTCGGCTTTTTTCCGCCATTCAACAAATTGAATTCCGTAACGTGAATTGTTGTTTATTTCATTATAAAGCTGTTGCGCGTCATCCCCTTCTCCAATCAAAATTGCCGGCTGCTTTTTCTTCGAGTGGAATACCGACAAATACGACATACGCCATATTGTGCTCAAAATTAAAGCGATAACAAGATAAATAAACAAAAATGTCTTCGGATTAATATTGAAATACGGAACAAAATAAAAAAAAGCAATCGCCACAATAGCATTGACTATTTGAACATTGATAAGTGTTTGCGGAATTCTGCTTGCTAAAATAAGAGTATGTTTCTCGTAGAGACCAGCAATGAAATAGACCAAAATTGACGCCGCGAACAAATAAAGAAACGGAATAACATGGACAATGAACACACCAAGCGAAAACTGCCCTCCATATCGGATGACAAGGGATAAAAGAAGAGATAACGCCAAAGCGACAATATCCCCTAAAAACAACACAAAAGACTCTTTTTTACTCGAACCGAGCATTCCATTATCATACACTACAAAATATGATATTGTAAAAGGATGAAAGTGCTTTATATCATAACCAAGTCAAACTGGGGCGGTGCCCAGCGTCATGTTTTCGATATGGCAACCGAAGCCTCAAAAGAAGGCTTTAACGTGGCAGTAGCTCTCGGCGGAGAAGGAATACTGAAAACAAAACTCGATGAAGCGGGCATTAAAACCATTTCTCTTCAAACATTAGGTAGAGACGTTAGTATTTCAAAAGATTTTGGATCCCTGACCGGTATATGGAAAATTGTACGAAACGAAAAACCTGATATTCTGCATTTACACAGCCCAAAAGCTGGCGGATTGGGAGCTTTGGCAGGACGTTTAGCTGGAATACAAAAAATAATATATACGGCACACGGTTGGGCATGGAACGAAGACCGGTCCCGTATCCAAAAAAGCCTCATTGCCCTGTTTTCATGGTTTACAATGGTACTCTGCACACACATTATCACGCTTTCACAAAAAGAGACCCGCCAAGCACTGCAATTTCCTTTTGTCAGAAAAAAAATAGTTCAAATTTCTCTCGGTATATCACCGCCTTCGTATTTGAGCCACAAAGAAGCTCTTGGTTTTTTCGAAAAAAAAATAAGTATAATCGAAGGAAAGAACATTTCTCTCTCCGATAGAGATATTATCGGAACAATTTCAGAACTTCACTTCAATAAAGGTCTCTCTTATTTAATAGAAGCTTTAAAAACAGTAATCGTGAAATTTCCGAAAATTTACGTAATTATTATCGGCAACGGCAATCTCGAGAAAGAATTACGTGATCTCGTCGCACAAAACAACTTGAAAGATTCGATTTATTTCGCAGGTTTTATTAATCAAGCGCCAATCTACCTAAAAGCTTTTTCTGTTTTTACACTTACTTCATTAAAAGAAGGCCTACCGTATGCACTATTTGAAGCAGCGTACGCCGATGTTCCTGTTATTTCAACCGCGGTCGGCGGAATACCCGAACTCATCGAGGACATGAATTCTGGCATTCTTATTCAACCAAAAAAACCTGCAGAAATTGCCACGGCAATTGATTTTATGCTTACAAACAAAGAAACCGCGAAAGAATATGCTCGCAATTTTCATAAACGGATAAAAACGGACTTCTCGATTGCGATGATGTTCGAAAAAACCTTAGCTCTCTACAGACTATAATACTCGTCCCGTAATCACATTGCTCTATGCCGGACCGACAAACTCATTTTTAACAACGTCCTTATGCGCGGCCCGAGAATAGCGTCGCATACCCATCAAAATACCGAGAGCTGCAAATTCAGTTACAAGGTGCGAACCTCCATAGCTAACGAACGGCAAGGTCGTGCCCGTCACCGGCAAAAGCTCTATATTCATGCCAATATTGACGATAAACTGCACTGTCAGAAGAAGTGCGACGCCTGCACCAAATAATATTTCAAAATTAGTCTGACCCGACATCGCAATACGGACGATTCGCCAGATAATAACTCCAAAAAGAAAGAAAAGGATGGCTGAACCTATAAAACCCCATTCTTCGGCAAACGCCGCGAAAATAAAGTCCGTCTGATACTCAGGAAGGAACTTTAATCGCGATTGAGTGCCGTAGCCCACACCTTTTCCAATAAAACCACCCGAACCGACGGCAATTGTCGACTGATATGCGTTATAGCCCGTTCCCTGTATATTT
>Ga0302319_10002244_pt1 | contig 42200 bp, 38 predicted proteins | sample Bog_T0_2_FD_203319 | JGI IMG/M metagenome (GOLD analysis project Ga0302319, IMG submission 203319) | Peat permafrost microbial communities from Stordalen Mire near Abisko, Sweden - Bog_T0_2 | ecosystem: Environmental > Terrestrial > Soil > Wetlands > Peat | place: Sweden: Abisko, Stordalen Mire...
GTGTCGCGATGTTCATTTATCCCTCTCTCCCGCGGGCGCAATTCTCAGCGCGCCGCGGCTCCATAGAAGCCTCGCGCATTGCAGGTCATGCATCTGGGTTGCTATCCGGCAGTCACAAACATCGGCTCTACGATAGGCGTGAATGCAATCGGGAGACCGTTCCTGCGGAAGACGCTCGCTTAGCGGTTGGAGAGCATAAGAAAAATGAGCCAAGTGGCCGTACGACAAGGGGAAGACGGTTTGACGAGGCATACCGACATTTCCTCAAAGGCAATCAAGAAGCCGCGGGCGCGGCGATTGCGTGAGGCAGGTATGAGAATGGTGAACAATAAGAGGACCTGGCCGCTCCGCAGAAGCGCAGAGAGGCCGGTCCCTAATGCAATGCTAAGAAATCAGGAGCACAGCTGCTTACTGAAGCATTGCAATGGTCGCCTGGGATATCTGATTAAATGTGGTAACCGACTTTGCATTTGCCGAGTAAGCCTGCTGCGCCACGATCAGCTTCGCAAACTCGGTAGCAATATCCACGTTCGATTCTTCAACGGAACCCCCGACGACGGTACCCCTCCCGCCAGTCCCGGCCACTCCAATCACGGCAGTGCCAGAAGCGGCGGTCGGTTGGTAGTTATTATCGCCGGTGTTCACGAGGCCCTGGGCGTTTGCAAACGAAGCTACGGCGACCTGTCCCAATGCGAGCGTATTCCCGCTTGAGAAGGTGCCTTCAATAGTGCCATCCGGCTGCACTGTGTAGGTTGAAAGAGTGCCGCTCGCAAAGCCATTTGTGCTGGTTGCGCTCGTGGCACTGGCCGTGGCCGTCTGCGTAATGGTGGGATTGCCGGAGCCATCCACAAGGCTCCAATTGAAGGGCGCCGTAGCGGTTGTGCCGGTCATCGCCCCGGCGCCATCGGCGAACGTCATGCCCGTTGGCGGAATTGTGAGGGCAATGCCGGCAGATGGAGCAGATGTCGCAGCAGCTCCGGTAGCCTGCGTCGAGATCAACACACCGGAATTGCTGAAGTTCAGAGTTCCGGAACCTACCGATGTGGAGGTGCCCGTCGCCCCAGTCAAATCGGCTGACGGCATTGTCACGTTGTAGGACCAGGTACCTGGCGTCGCGCCAGCGGTGTAGGAAACGGTCAGCACGTGCGCGGAGCCTAGCGAGTCGTACACCGCAAGCGAGCTGCTGGCTGCGGCGCCGGATGAATCGAGATTGGCCGTAATCCCCATCGTAGTGCTCGCCACAGCCGGGCTGGTCGCACTGCCGACTTGCAAAGGCTGTAAGGCCGCGGAAGCGTTCACAACGCCGTCGACCGCTGGATATCCCAGCAGCAGTTCCCCGTCCGGTGTAGTGATCTGTCCTGCGCTGTTGGTGGTGAAATCGCCCGCGCGCGTGTAATCCGGCAGACCACTTGCACTCTGGGTGACAAAGAACCCATTGCCAGACAAGGCCATATTGGAGGGCGTACCCGTCGCGTTCAGGCTCCCCTCGGTGAAATTGGAGTCCGTGGACGAAACCGAGACACCATATCCTGCCTGCAAGGGGTCGCCGCTGCCATTGGTGGCTCCGGTCTGTGAGAATATGTCGCTGAATGTCAACGTCTGGTCCTTGTAGCCATCGGTATCGATGTTGGCCAGGTTATTGGAAACGGATTGCAGCTGGTCTTGAGCCGCCGTAAGTCCGGAGAGTGGTGTTGAAAAAGATCCCATTACTTGCCTCCTGGGGTATTGTTGTTGGTCCCGGAAAGGCCCATGGTTGCGGCGTTCAAGGATGAGTTGATGGTGGCGGCCACGGCGCCGGCGTTGCCGGAACTTACGGGCATCATGGTATTCGGGTCGAATGGAAGCTGGCTGGTTGCCGCGCCTGCGGTTGAAGGCGATAGCGCGCCGGCGACGCCTCCGTTAGCTGAAGCGAGCGCATCGCCGCTGGCAGTCGCACCCGCTGCTTGCACGGCTCCTGCTGCTGTCGTTTGCGCGCTTGTGGCGCCTGTGATGCCTTGATTGATGCTGATGAGTTGGTCAAGCTGGTTGAGCGAGATCATCTGGCCGACCATAGCTGTAGGATCCACCGGAGCCGTCGGATCCTGATTCTGCAATTCCTGCGCCAGGAGGCTCAGGAAGGTTGTGCCCAGTCCGCTGCCCGAACTGCTGCTTGAGGTCGAGCCGCTGGTGCCGGTCGTGCCCGCGGCGTTTGCTTTTACAGCCACAGCCTTTTGCAGCGTGCTGTTTGCAATTGGCCTGACTGAGTTCAATATTGTTGGCATGGTGTACAACGCTGAAACGCTATGCATGGCTGTTTCTCCTCAAGTACGCAATTTCTCTGAAACCTTACCTAGACTCTGATATCGAGACGGGGATTGAGCCCGCCGTTACTGGTTGTCATCACCGCATTGGCTGGCGAAGTCATCCTTTCGGGAACACCGCTGCCTGAATTGCCCGAAGCCGAGCTCCCGGTTTGCTGCCCGCCTCTACGCGACTGATCGGCAGAACCGTTAAGTGTTTCCCCGGATGTTCCTGACCCCTGCCCAATTCCTGCCCCATTCATATCGACTCGCACATCGACTGCCTTATTGCCGCCTAGCCTTGCCTGCATTTCCGGCAAGCTCGCGGCGATGGCCTTGGCAAGTTCGCCATGGTCAACCGAAATCTGCGCGGAGATCGAATCCCGGGTGCTCGAAGTGCTGATCGAGATATTTCCAAACTCGTTTGAGCGCATACCGACTCGCATCTCGGACTGACCCATGCTCTGGATCAGCCTGGCCGTACTGATCAGCGGCAGAACCTGCGGTGCTGCGACAGAAATGGGCGCAGCGTCCGCGATTTTCGCGGCAGAGCCTGCGCCGCCCTTGGTCATTGCTGCAGTCTGGCCCGCGGAGTCATTGGCTGAACTCTGGACGTGCACATTGAAGGCAACGGAGTGATTTGTGAAGTTCACCAGCGCCGGTATCGCATTCTGGCCCTGAATCGAGTTCCCACCCTGGCTCTGATCGCCAGATTGCGGCGCATCTTGAGAGCCCGAATTGGATCCCGCCTGGCCCGACGCGGACTGTACTTGTTGCTTCGGCGTCTGGACCTCATTGATCGCGATCTTGGATCCGTCTTTGCCACTGGAAAGAGCTGTGGCCGATGGTTTCGTTGCCGCGCTGGAGTTCAAGTTCGTCACGCCGGCATGCCCCGTTCCCGCTAATCCGCCGCCCGGCTGGGTAAACGCAGCAAGCTGGTCGGTTGCGATGCTGGAACTGTTGAGGCTTGACACCGCGAGCGCGCATTCATCGGTCGCGGCCGTGGGCGGGAGATCCTGGACTGTTGAATCTGTGAGCAACATCGATGCAACTGCCCCCTTTGGCGATGCATTCAGCGCGGCGCGCGGTGATGAGACTGGGCCAGCTTTCAATGGGATGTCCGAGTCTACGTTCTGCCCCATGCTCGAAAGTGAGCCCTGTGATCCATCAGGACTTGCGTTCGCTTCCACAACCGGACTTGAGTTCTGGAGCGTGTTCGAGGCTTCCGTAACGAGGGCATTTGAGCCTTCGTTCGCGGGCTTCAACAGGGAGGCATTTAGTCCGTGGTTTGTGAGGCCTGACCAAATCGATGGAGTCTGCGAAGAATCGCCGCCGGGCTGGACGACGCCTGTTTGGACATTGTTTGATTCGGTTCCAGCCATTCCTTGCGCCACAACATAGCCCATCGGCTGGTCGGGCACAATGTTCGAAGCGTCCGGAGACGTAACGGGCAACGCGAAGGGCATCGGAATTGAGATGACACCGGAATTGGTAACTGGCGTCGATTGCGGCAAGATGACTTGTTGTACCAAGGCCGTCTGCTGAGAATGGCGCTCCGGTATGGTTGCCGACCCATCAGAAACCGCAGCTCTCGAACTTTCTACACCGAGTCTCTGCCTACTCGTCGGCTTGGAATTGGAATCGTTTGCCAGTTCGTACTTCGAAAATGGCCTTGACGCTGCGAAGAGTGCTTCGTTGAATGTCCGCGGAGCTGGAACGACCGTTTGAACTCCGGCCAGCGCGCGTGTCAAGCCTGGAGTCAGAGTGGTCATTTCGATAATGGCTTTCACAATCACGCTGAATGTATTGCATTTATCTGGCCAATAAAATCCTGTCGATTGCCGATCGATCGTGATCAGTTCCTTCATTCGAATCAATAGCTTACACAAGCGCACCAATCGCGTTGGGCGATGGTCGAAGTGAACTCGGCAACAATTGCCGGATTATGAATAGGCAAAGACTGCCGGGCTCATGACAGTCATGACTTCTGAACGCTGAACGCATTCTCGACAATAGAAAGCCGATAGAGCAGCGCGGCAGTATTCAGGAGTTACGGGAGACTTGACCCGCGAGAAACTCTAAACAGTTTTAACTGGAGATTCGAACTTTCCTCATAACTTTAAATTATGCATAACAAGCTGTCGCGGCGCATGCCCCGGCCGTTCGGGGACTCTGCTTCAGTCCCACTGCTCAGAAGCGCCCTCGCCGGGCAATGTAGTTATCATCAAGCGTCTTCTGCTCGCGTCGAGCTGCATCGGAGTCGTATACGCTTCGTTGCTCGCTGTGCATATCTGTAAGCATCTCGCGATTCCTTCGCGCGCCTTCATAGGCTATCAGTTGCCTGTCGCGCAGTTGTTCGAGCTTCGAAATCTGTTCTTCGAGCTCCTTTCGGCTTTGCTTCAGTTGCTTCACCTCACCGTAGGCGGCATGCAGATTGTACCCGACAAAGGGCTTGAAAATGTCCTCGCGACGCGAGGCATCCGATCCCGCGATCTCGGCGTCGGTGCGTGCAAGGTTTTCGACAGTCTGAGAGATTTCGAACAGGATCTTCTGCAGCAGGCGCTCCTCGCGCTCTTCGAGAATTCCCCGAACCCGAAGTACCGTAGCGAGTGGAAACAGAAAGGCCATGTTAGTTCGGTACCTCGAGAAGAGATTTGACGACGGACGTAAAACCGACAATGTCTTCGGGGCGCTGATGCAGGAATGCGTTCAGTTTTGGAAGAATCTCGACTGCCCGGTCAAGAGTCGGGTCGGCGCCCTTCTGATATGCGCCGATGCGGATCAAGTCTTCAGAGCGGTCATAGGAAGCCATCAGCAGGCGAAGAGCCTTGGCCTTTTGCATATGTTCTTTTGAAGTTATATTGGGCATCAAGCGACTCAGGCTCTCAAGAATCGAGATAGGCGGATAGTGGTTTCTCATCGCCAGGTTTCTGTCGAGGATCACGTGTCCGTCGAGCAACGATCGCACCGTATCGGCGACCGGGTCCTGCTGATCGTCGCCTTCCATCAGAACGGTGTAGAAGGCAGTGATGCTGCCGCCCTTGAAGCAACCTGCCCGCTCTACCAGTCGAGCAAGCATGTTAAGGACTGAAGGTGTATAGCCCTTCGCCGTCGGCGGTTCGCCGGCCGATAGACCAATCTCCCGTTGTGCCATTGCGAAGCGGGTCAGGGAGTCAACCACCAGGAGCACGTTCTTCCCTTTGCCGGCAAAATACTCTGCGATCGCCGTTGCCGACAATGCTGCTCTTAGGCGAAGGAGAGGCGATTGATCGGAAGTGGAAACGACGACGACGCACCTCTTTCGACCCTCGTCGCCAATGACCTCAAGGAATTCGCCAACCTCACGTCCGCGCTCGCCGACCAGCGCCAGCACCGTCATGTCGGCGCTTGTTCCGCGGGCCATCATACCCAGGAGCGTGCTTTTCCCCACACCGCTCCCGCCAAAGATACCAATGCGCTGCCCGCGCCCGCAGGTCACAAAGGCGTCGAGGGCGCGGATGCCGCAGCCGAGAGCCTCGCGGATAGGTACGCGGTCGAGTGGTAACGGTGCCGACCCATCCACCCACACTGTCCGTTCCCCTCGAAATTCGCCCTTCGAATCAAGTGGCACTCCCGTGGCGTCTATCACTCGGCCTAACATATCGCTGCCAACCCGGATTGACGGCCGGGTTCCCCACGCCACGATCCGGTCCCCAAATCGGATACCCTGGGGATTCTCAACGGCCATGGAAAGCATTGTCGATCCGCGAAAACCTATCACCTGGCCCGAATACTTCTTGTCGCTCGCATTGGTGATTTCGCAAGACTCCCCAATGGAACAAAATGGCCCTTCGGACTCGATCAGGTTCCCGACCACCTGCAACACCCTTCCGCGCCAGCGCAGAGTCGATCCTCGATCAAGCCGATCGAAGTAGGAAGCGAGCGGACCTGAAGTATTCACTTGACCGGAGGCCTCTGCGCAAGCAGGTCAAAGAACCCCTGCTCAACCTCTTTCAGTTGCGCATCGATGCTGAAGTTTGCCGAACCCACGTCTGTTTCGAGAATACAATCGTCAGGTCCCAGGTGAGCGTCCTCTACGATTGCAATGGTCGACCCATTCAGAGGGTTCGCCAGCCGCTCACGCCACTTCTCTGCTTTCGCAGTTGGAACGCGCACCGACACGCTCGAGCCGTCGTGCAGTCTATCGACAGCGACACGAACCAATGCCGCAACCAGGAGCGGGTCTACCTGGGCCTCTCGATGCAGGACCTTGGCTGCGATCGCCAGGGCGAGGTGCACCACCTCGGACTCTATGCGGGAAAAATAGCCCTTTCGTTCAGACTCGAATAGCGCCAACGCCTGGAGTATCTTCGCAGCTTCTCCGTCTGACCTTGCAATATACTCCCCACTCAACCGCTTCTCGGTCTCGGCTGCCGCTTCAATTCGGGCACGAATCAACAGATCGTTGATCTCCTGCGCCGATGGGCTTGGCGCGGCCTGCTTCTCACCGTCCCGACCCGCCGCGCCGTCAGGCTTCCTTGTTATCTTGGCATTGGCCAAGACGGATGTCCCCATATCTCGATACAGGAACGATGTAGCCGGAATCGGGAAGCCTTCGATGACAGCTTCGTTAAACGAGATATTCATCATTTGCCTCGCCCTTCAATACAATCTTGCCCTCGGCCTCAAGTTGTCGTGCTAACGCAACAATTTCCGTCTGCGCCTTGATCACATCCTTGCTCCGAACCGCCCCAAGTAGTTCCACTTCTTCCTTGAGCATTTCCACGGCCCGCGACGACATCGTCCGGAAAAAGTGATCCTTCAACTCTTCGTCTGTTCCCTTGAGCGCCATTGCCAGGACTCTTTTGTCAACTCCTCCCATAAGCTCGCGAATGTGTGCTTCGCCGACCTGCAGAAGATCTTCAAAAGTGAACATCAGGTTACGGATGCTGATTGCCAGCGTCGGTTCCTCGTTCTCAATGCTTTCCAGAATCTCTTGGGCTACGGTCGTATCAATGCAATTCATGATGTCTGCCACGCTTTGAAAGCCTGAATAAGCTCGTCTTCCCTGCTCTCCAACCGCTTTCAGGCGCTGGCTCAGGATGATCGATACTTTTTCTGCCATCTCTGGCGAAAAGCGCCGCAGGTTGGCCAATCTCTTTACCGCCTCGGCACGAGTATCATTCGGAAGACTCATCAGCAGTGCCGATGCCTGGCGATCGCCGAGTTGGCCAAGAATGAGAGCGATAGTCTGCGGATGCTCGCCTTCCAAGAATCTTGCAAGCTTTTGAGGGTCGGCCCGCTGCAGAGACTGCAGAGGCTTCAACTCGCTTGCCTTGCTCAGCCGCTTCAATATGCCTTCTGCCTCCGTTTCCCCAACAGCCTTGATGAGCAAGCGCCGGGCAAGGTCATGTCCACCCTGAATGTTGCTGTCCTGCGCTTTGGTCATCTGCTGGTACTCCTCGATGACCTGAATCGACACTTCCACCGGTATCGTGCCAAGATTTGCGACCTCGTCCGCCACTCGACGAAGATCCTCGTCGTTCAAGCCGCGAAAAACCGCGGCGGCAGAGTCTTCGCCGAGAGTTGACAACAGAATGGCTGCCTTGCGGACGCCGCTGATTCTGGTATGTTGAGCCTGCGCTGTCATGGTGTCTCTTCCTGCAGCCAGGCACGCACGGCCGTGGCGCTGCTCTCCGGTTCAGCGCGGACAAAGTCCGCGAGCTGTTTTTTCAGAATCATGGATCGCTGTGCCAAAATTGCCGAAGACTCTGGAATCACTTCAATGCCAGGCTCAGCGATCATGTGAGCCTGGGCTGGCGATGGCAGTGAACCCGGAGTGGCGAGAACCCGCTTTTGGATCGGACGGATCATCAGAAAATAAACGATGAGGAAGAGGAATAGCAGCACTCCATATCGAACTTCCGACGAATAGTCGTTCAGGCCCTTTCGTGCTTGCTCCGCCAAGGTGGCTGGCGGAATATCCTCCGCATCCGCGTGTTCAAATGCCAGGTTCTGCACACTGATTACATCGCCGCGAGTGCTGTTGAATCCTATCGCCGCCTGCGCCAGGTCGCTGATGAGCTTCAGATCCTCAGGCGCTCTCTTATGATGCAGCTGCACCCACTTGCCGTTTACCTGCTTGCGCTCGGTCACGTCGTCCACCACCACCGCGGCTGTGATGCGGCGGATACTTCCTGCCGGTTCAATTACGTGACGGGTTGTCCTGTTCACCCCATAAGTGTTGTTATCTGTCTTTGAGGACTGGCCCGGGTCTTTGGCCACTGCCGCAGCAGAGCCCGCTTTGGCGGTGGGCACGTTGCTTGAGGTTCCGGGCACCCCGCCATTGGCTAAGCCCGGGCCCGAGTTCTCTTCGGTGTGCTGCATGGTCAGCGTCGCGCTGACGGCCGGATCGTATTTATCCTGGCTCTCTTCACTGCTACCGGTCTCATACTCCACGTTGACGGTCGCCCGGATATGGTCAGCCCCAACGATGGGGCCCAGCGTCGAAATCAACCGCCGTGTCAATTGCTGCTCGATGCCGTCGCTTCCATCCCCGGAGCTGCTCTGTCCAAGCGACTGGCCAGCATCCGCATCGACGATGACGACGTCCGACGGCTTTAGCTCGTCGACCGCACCCGCGACGAGCCGTGAGATGGAGGAAAGGTCATCCCGCGACAGGCTTCCACGTTTAAGACGTAGCGTGACCGAAGCCTTTGCGCCCCGTTCGCGGTCCATGAAGACCGAGTCGGTCGCCATCACGATGTGCACCCGGGCGCTCTTGACATTGCTCATGGTCTGAATCGTTCGCTCAAGTTCGCCTTCGAGGGCCCGCTGATAGTTCACCTTCTCATCGAACTCCGTTTGCCCCCATGAGACTTTGTCAAATATCTCAAAGCCGATTCGCCCATTGCTCGTCGAATCATGCGAAGCTACTTCGAGCCTGGCCGCATCCACCTGGTCTCCCGGAACGCTGATGGATGTCCCGTCCGGGCTTACACGGTAACTTATCTTCTTTGCGTCGAGTTGCGCGGTAATCGCTTGTGCATCCGCCGGCTCGAGCCCTTTCAGCAGCGGTTTGAAATCCGGCGTTGCAATCATCTTCACAAAGAAGCCCAGGACGGCCAGCGTAACGGCCAGGCCCAAACCGAGATACACCTGCTGCTGAGGGCGAAGTCCGGTCCAGAAAAGTCTCACGCGGTCCAGCGTCTGGTTTGTTCCAGGGGCTTGTTTTGCAACCGCTACTTGATTCTTGGCAGCCATAGTTCCTTAGTCCCGTACTTTCCTTGGAGATCCATGTTCAACATTGGATTTCTGAAGGTGCGTTCGCGCAATCCTGATCTCAGGTGCATAGTCTCTAGAACTGCATCTTCTCGATGTCCTGATACGCGCTCACTATCTTGTTCCGAACCTGCATCATGAGCTGAAAGGCTACGTCAGCCTTCTCGACGGCGATCATCACTGTGCTCATATCCGCGTTGCCGCCCTTGAGCAAACTGCCAATCTGTTGCTCGGAGTTGCCGCTCAGCTGGTTCACCTGGTGAAGAGCATTGCTTAGAACACCGCTAAAACCACCCTCTCCACCGGCAGGCTTCACCGGTGACAGCTCGGGTAGAGCACCGATGGAACCAATGGAGCCGAGACCTGAAATCGGACCGTTCATGACTTAACTCTCCTGCCTAGCTTTTGAGAATGTCGACAGACTGCTGGATCATCTGCTTGGCTGCAGCCACTGCCGAAGCATTCAGTTGGTAGGCCCGCACGGAACTCATCAGGTCCACCATTTCCATGACCGGATTGATCGCCGGATACGCAACGTAGCCATCTTTGTTTGCATCCGGATGGCCCGGCTCATAACGCAGGACTGGAGGCGTTGGATCGTCGACGACCTCGGAGATCTGCACGCTTCCGGCCACCGGACCGTTGGAATTCCCCGTGTTTGCCAGTGCCAGTTGAAAAGTTGACTTACCTGCGGACTGGAAGACGACCTCTCTGCGGCGATAAGGTCCGCCCGCTTCGGTATGTGTCGTCTCAGCATTTGCCATATTCGCCGCTATGATCTCTGAGCGCTGGCGTTCGGCCGCCAATGCTGAACCGCTGATGGTTAATGAGTCGAATAGATTCATGACTAACTTCCTCCGCTGATGGCGCTAAGGATCTGGTGAAACTGATGCTTTACCAACTGGACGCCGATCTGGTACTGAAGTTGTGTCTCGGACATCAGGAGTCCCTCGCGGTCGAGGTTTACGTTATTGCCGTCGGGACGCTCCATCAGACCAGAGACTTCCCGAACCACGGGACTGAATTGCACGGGCCCCGCGCCGTCCTCGGATTGATTCAGGACACCGCTCATGGCCTTGTTCAACTCTCCATTAAAATCGATGTCGCGCGTGTGGTAGCCCGGAGTGTCGATATTCGCCATGTTGCCGGAGATCGCCTGTTCGCGGCTCGTAGTGAGCTTCAGGTAGCTCTCCAGGGTTGAAAGTAATGGTGTGGGTGACGTCATGCGTAACTCCTTGGTGGAAGACCATATTCCTTAATCTTGTTGCGCATCGTGCGCAGGCTTATCCCCAACATCAAAGCTGCGTGGGTTCTGTTCCCGTGCGCCAGTGTCAATGTGTTCTGCAGGTGCATTTTCTCCACTACGGAAATAGTTGTTCCGGGGATCGGCATCGTCTGCAAGGGGGCGGGCGTGACGCGCAACGGTTGGAACTCTTTATAAAAGCACTCGGCGTCAATCTTGGCGCCCCGGTGCAGAGAAAGCACACGGCGAATGAAGTTTGCGAGTTCCCTTACATTGCCCGGCCAACTGCATGCCTGTAGCCTCTCAACAAAACTCGAATCAAGCACCGGCAGCGAACTCTCCGTTTCCAGGGCGAATCGCTCCGCAAAGTGCTGGGCCAGCGCCGGAATATCCTCCAACCGGTCCCGCAGAACGGGGATTGAAAGAGGAATGACGTTCAGCCGATAGTACAAATCACTACGGAAGCGGCCCTGCTCTACCATCGATCCGAGGGATGCATTGGTTGTTGCAATTACACGAATGTCAACATGGATAGACCGCGTCTCACCGAGCCTCTCGAACTCCCGCTCTTGAAGAATCCGCAGGAGCTTGGGTTGCAGGTTCAGCGGCATCTCTCCAATTTCATCGAGGAGGAGAGTTCCACCATTGGCGAGTTCGAACTTTCCTGCCTTCGCAGAACTTGCGCCAGTAAAGGCGCCCTTGGCATGGCCAAATAACTCGCTCTCGATAAGGTGCTCCGGCACCGCCGCACAGTTCACGGCAATAAAGGGCTTGCGGCTTCGATCGCTGTTTTGATGGATAAACTTTGCCATCAACTCTTTGCCGGTGCCGCTTTCGGCCTCGATCAGAACATCGGCGTCGGTGCTCGCCGCTGCACGGGCGCGCTGCAGCGCCTGCAGAAGCAGTGGGGAGCGACCAACAATCCCCGCAGTCATGATGCTGGCGGGCGAAGCCTTGCTTGGAAGCTCATCGGATGGCGTGCTCTCCTTTATCCGCTGCATCACGCGAGCAGCCGCAGCCTGGAGCTGTTCAAAAGACACCGGTTTCGTCAGGTAATCGAAGGCGCCGCTGCGCATCGACTCTACCGCTTCGGGGACACTTCCAAACGCTGTTAACAGGATTACCGCGGTGTTCGGCGAATTCTTCTGCACCGAGCAGAGCACCTCGAAGCCATCGCCGTCCCTCATGCGAACGTCGCTCACCACCAGATCGAAACTCTTTAGCTCGAATGCTTGCGCCGCATCACGAACGCCGCTCGCTGTCTCCACATGCCACCCGTAGCGAAGGAAATTCGCCCGCAGTGCAGTACGCATGCCGGGTTCATCGTCAATTACAAGCACGGTAGAGTTCTTGTCGTTGGGAGGGTTGTTGTTCATGCTGTGGCCGCTTCCGATTGAAGTGCGGGAAAATGAAGCGTGAATCGCGCGCCAGATGGTTCGCAGTTTGAGGCGTAGATGCGCCCCCCGTGCTGGACCATAATGCGCTCGCAAACCGCCAGGCCGAGTCCGGAAGTATCGCCGCTTCCGCTGAAACCGGGCTCAAATATGTGGCCAATCTGGTCAGGCCGGATGCCGCACCCGTTGTCGGAGAATTCGGCGATCAGCCGGCCGTAACGTTCGCGCGCATTCGCGGTTTTGAGCGGATCGAGTTCAGCGCGGATCGACACGCTGATTTTGCCACCCTCCGGCGTAAAGCGAATGGCATTTGACACAAGGTTCAGAACTACCTGCCGGAGAGCGATTTCGTTTCCCATCACACGCATTGCGTTGTGAACGCCCGACCATTCCAATGAGACAGATGCCTGCTCCGCGAGAGGTTGGGCAAACTGAATCGCATTGCCGATCAGTTCCGACAGCGTGAAGGGGGTCAGGGTCAATTGGCCGGCGCCATGGAAGCTCAGGACATTGTTCACCGTTCCAGACAAGGAGCGTATGCCGGCGCGCAAATTGGAAATCCATTCATTGCGCCGGTCTTCGTCTGTCTGAATCAATTCAGCAAACAGTTCCAGGCTCGCTAATGGGTTCCTAATTTCGTGCGCCAGGACTGTCGAAATCTCTGCCAGGGCCATCGCCCTGCGCCCGGACTCGCGCACTTGCTCCGCAAGCTTGTGGGCCGTTATGTCACGCAGGATGAGAATAGTGTGCTCTGGAACGCCTCTTCGACGTGGTTGCTGGAACAGTTCCCGGCCGCGAACCCCCAACCAGCGCTTTCCAGATGAGGCGTGAATGCAGAACTCTTGCTCTGCTTCGCTGCTGGACGCCGTCTCGTAGGATACTTCCAGATTGATGCCGCTCCTGGCCGAGATCTGTCGCAACGTTGTCCCGGATACATCTCCGCAGCCAGTTCCATCCAGTCCAAGCAACCGCTTGCTTTCTGGATTGATCATCGAGATTTCCCCGTCGCGGTCCACTACCAAAACGCCGCAGGGCATCGAGTCCACAATCTGCTGCAACTCCGACCGCATACGCTCGTTTTGTTCCAAACTTGCCTGCAACGCCGCATTTCTCTCGGATAGCTCCAGGCCAAGTTCAGACACTTCCGCTTGCAGAGCGCGGTAGGAATTCTCCAGTCGGGACGCAGCCAGAATGAATTCAGAAAACTCACCGGCTAGAAGTGCGGTGCTCCTCGCCTGCATCTCCGATTCGCAAATTGAGTGAACCCCCTGGCGCCAGTTCCCATCGATTTGAGCTTGGTTGGCGCAATCATGAAACTGGCGGTCGGATTGGTTATCCGCCAGGGAGAGATTTATTGGTGCGAGATGAGAACTAGGCAGCATCTGCCTATTGACTAAGCACGATGATGGCCAACTTGAACGCCGTATCGGCGGCAGAAAACACTTGCCGGCGGAGGCGGCGCGAAAGGCCGTTCCGAATGGCGCACAAGCTCAAACACTGAGGCTAAAGAAGAATATGCTGGGGCAGAATCTCACGATTGCTGGCAATGACTATGCTGGCCCGCTCGAGAACGTTGCGCAGTTCACGGACGTTTCCCGGCCAGTTGTGCCGTTCAAGGGCTTCACGCGCTCCAGGGCTCAACGTCACTCCGGGGCAGAACTTCGCCAGAAATCCCTCAGCGAGACTGCCGAGGTCTCCAATGCGCTCGCGCAAGGGCGGAAGGTTGATTGGGAAAATCGCCAGTCGATAGTACAAATCCTCCCGAAACAAGTGCTGCTTCACAAGGCCATGCAGATCGGCGTTCGTCGCTGCTACTACCCGCACATCCACCTTCAGATTGTCGTTCCCGCCTATTCTCTGCACTTCTCCCTGCTCCAGAAAACGGAGGATTTTGCTCTGCAGCGAGAGCGGCATGTCCCCAATCTCGTCCAGGAAGAGTGTTCCCCCGTGCGCCGCATGAATGCGGCCTATGCGCGATTGGACCGCTCCGGTGAATGAACCCTTCACATACCCGAAAAGCTCGGCTTCGAGAAGCGGCTCCGGGATGGCGGCGCAATTGATCACCACAAGAGGTTGCTTTTGCCGCGGGCTGATCAGATGGATCGCCTGCGCAACCAGGTCCTTACCAGTCCCGCTCTCCCCCGTTACCAGGACCGTTGTGTCCCGGCGCGCTACCATGTGGGTCAGTTCGTAAACGCGGCGCATCGGCTCCGAGTCTCCGATCATCCCGCGAATTCTGGCTCGTCCATCATCCGCTGCCCGCATTCGATGCAGTTGCACGGGCGACATAGCATTGGAGTCTGCATTGCCGCCGCTATAAAGCATTTCCGTCAGCTGAGCCGACAATGGCGTTGGCGATGAGGTTCCTAGAACAAGCTGGCCGGTATGGGAATTCACAGAGAGGATCTGGACATTCGGAAACTGCTCACGAACCATGGCGCTGAATTCGCCCGACTCGAGGTCGGGCAATAGAGGATCAAGCAAGAGAATCTCGCTACTTGATTCGTGCAGGCACTCCATTGCCTCCGCGCCGCTCCCGGCTTCAGTCAAATCCCAACTCCCGTGATTGAGCTTCTCTCGCAACTGAAGGCGAAGCCTGCTGTTGGGGCTCACAAGCAACACGCTGACTTCGCCGTTCTCGCCGGCTCGAGATTTTGGAAAATGGGATGCGATCATGAACCAGCCTCCGGTTTTGCTGCAATTCCTTTCGGCTTCAACAACTCTGGAACTCCAACCATCACCATGGGTCAACGATTGGCGCCATAGGGATCCCGATCTGAACGCAAAATGGTTGCAGACTCCAGGACAAAGTGAACTCCTGGCTCCGGGCGGTTGCCTCGGCTAAGGCCATGCTGAGGTTCGCTTCCGCGTTCAGACCCTCAACGCGCGATTTCAGATTTCGCACAACGACTCGAACCGAATTGGAAGAGTCGGACGAGGCAACCAGCTCAACCGTGTCTTCGGGACGGGACACTGAATGGGCAATCAGCAGCACATTTGACAGCACCTGAAGTGTGCTCGCACGATTGATTGAAACAAGCTGACAGGTTTCGGGGAATGCTGACCTAAGACACATGCCGTCTTCCCGGAACAATAGATCGAGTCCGTCTGCCGCCTCAACCAGCAGCGGCAAGATCTGCGTTGCGCTCAATCGGGGCTTGATGCTCTCGGTGCTTACCAGCTGCCGAAGGTAACTGAACAGCGTACAGACCCGCTCCACTTCAATGGCTGAGGTACTGGTGAGTTCTCTGAGTTCCTCGATACTCATCCCATCCACGGAGGGGTTCCCCAGCCCGGCTCGAAGAATGCTGAGCGGCTGTGCAGTTGCGTGTAAACCTTGCGACAGGCTCCGGCAGAGCGTTTCCAACGCAGTTCTCGGTACTGCTGACTGCGTGCCCTTATGCTCGCTAATCATTGTTCAACACGTAGCCAATGCCACGGACAGTGCGGATCAACTTCACTTCTCCCGCCAGATCGATCTTGTCGCGTAGATACTTCATGTACACGTCGACGATGTTCGTAGTGGGATCGAACGGAATATTCCACACTTCCTGCATGAGTGTCGATCGCGAGACGGCTTTGCCGACGTTATTCATCAAGTATTCAAGAAGGCTGAACTCACGCAGGGTGAGATCAATCCGCCGGTCACCACGCAACACGGAATGTTCCTCGGTGTTGAGGGTGAGATTGCCAACCTTCGATGAATTTACCCTGGGCGTGGAACTTCGCCGTAGAAGACCTCGGACTCGCGCCAGCAGTTCTTGGAATGAGAAAGGCTTGATGAGGAAGTCGTCGGCTCCTTGCTCAAGGGCCAACACCAGGTCTCCGGTGCGATTCCTGGCGGTCAAAACGAGTATTGGCAGCCGCGGTTGGCTAAGACGAACCCGCTTCAGGACGGCCATTCCGTCCATCCTGGGCAGGTTCAGATCCAGAACTACCAGTTCGTAGACCGACTCCTGGAGGATCTTGCAGGCTGTCTCTCCATCCTCACATGCCTCTACTGAAAAGCGATTTCTTTTGAGTTCCCGGTTGAGGAATTTACCCAAAGAAACATCGTCATCGACGATCAGAATCCTGGGCCCGGCCGTAATTTTCGATTGATCCAGGCCAGGGCTGCCTGCGACGAACCCCGCCGAAGAACCCTCAGGGAGCGTATCAACCATCGAAGACTTCGCAGATTCAGGTGGATAAGTGATTGCATGCACCTAACCTACATTTTATAGCAACTAAGAACCTTCTAATATTGTATTTTCCGGCATGAAGCCTCGGTTGAATGCAAAGGAGTTACCCGCCCCCTGCGGTCGAGAACGGCATCGTCGCCCAGCATTTCTGTCCAGTTGGTTTTCTCCTAGACGGTCTGTCCTGGTGAACGCGCTCGTCGGTTTCCTTGGTCGCGTGGCCCATGCTGCGGTGGCTTGGCGGTGGTTTCTGTGAGTAATCTAATGCGACTTTCCCGATAAGGGAGGAGGCTTGCTGAACCGAACGCCCCCGCCTCGATTCAACAACATAGCCCTTGGCTGGTCGGTCATTTTGCTTTCCCCGACTTTGTCTCGGCTTGGTTGATTCCAGCAGGAACTCCGCAACGGCCGCCCCGATCTTCCTGTGCAGACTGCGCTTCCCTGTTCGGCCATGCACGCCTCTAAGTTGGGCGATCGCACCCTCTCCCACATCCGTCGCCATGTCCACCGGGCGGCAATCTACCACTTTCGTCCGCTTGGTTGGAAAGGAGTCATTTAGTGGCCGATAGAAGGGAAGCGAATCTATGGTTTATGGCTAAAAGCTCCGCAGGCTTGCGGCTTTCCGGATTCGGCGCAAAATATCGATCGGGCGGGGTGGAGAAGATAATGCTTTCAATCGGTGGAATTCTTGTCGTTTTCGCCTGCGTCATCGCCGGGTATTTGATGGAAAAGGGGAAAATTGGCGTTCTTCTCCAACCGGCCGAATTGCTTATCATCGGCGGCGCGGCGATTGGCACTGTGTTGACAGCCAACCCGGTTCGGATCCTGAAGAAAATGGTCGAGGGTCTTTTGGATGTGATCAAAGGTTCACCGTTTCATAAGAGGCGGTATCTGGAGACGCTGAAGATGATGTTTGACCTCTTGGCCAAGTCGCGCAAAGATGGCGCAATCGCTATCGAAGCCGACATTGAAGAGCCGGACAAGAGCCCAATACTGTCCAGATATCCCACGTTCCTTAAAGATCGTCACGCTCGCGACTTTGTTTGCGACACGATGCGCATGGCTATTACCGGCGGGGTAAGTGCATTTGACGTGGACCAGATGATGGAGCTCGATATGGAGGTTCATCACACTTCAGCGACCCAGCCCAGCCAGGCGTTGACCAGCATGGCGGACGCATTGCCCGGACTGGGAATCGTCGCCGCTGTGCTTGGTGTCGTGGTGACGATGGGCTCGCTGGGCGGCCCACCAGAGGAAATCGGACACAAAGTTGCTGCTGCACTGGTGGGAACCTTTCTCGGGATTCTGCTGTGCTATGGGCTGGTTGGTCCGCTGGCATCAAACATGTCGAAAGTCGTGGACGACGAACAAGGCTACTACCATGTTCTCCGTGTGATGATGCTCGCTTTCATCAAAGGGACTTCGCCCATTTTGGCGGTCGAAATGGGCCGCCGCGCAATCCCCGAGCATGCTCGCCCCAGCTTCATAGAGGTAGAAAAGGCGTGCAGGGAAAAGATTGCAGAACCGGCGGCCGAAGCCGCCGCCGCGTAGGTACACGACACCATGCCAGACGACGATCAAATCATAATCATCAAGAAAAAAGCCGCCCACGCCGCACATCACGGCGGCGCCTGGAAAGTGGCTTACGCCGACTTTGTCACTGCCATGATGGCGCTGTTCATTGTGCTTTGGCTGATGAACAGCAGCAAGCCCATCCAGGATGCAGTTGGCGGGTACTTTCGCGATCCCAATGGCACTGCCCAGAAGACTGGAACGCGGCTGGGCGGGGCCGGTGACGCCGGCGCCACCAAAGTAGAAGACATGTCCAAGTTAAAGGAAGATCTGATGAAGGCCATGGAGAAGATGGCCAACTTCGAAAAGCTCAAGAAGTTGATTGAGATGACCGTCACACCGGAAGGTCTGAGGATCGAATTGATGGAGGATCCCAATGGAACGTTCTTCGAGAAAGGGAGCGCGCAGCCAACTCCAATTCTGCAGAGCCTGGTGAAGATACTGTCTGTCGAAGTCGGTAAGTTGCCGAACCCGATATCGATTGAGGGCCACACCGATTCCAAGCCCTATTCCGATTCGAAGATATACGGCAACTGGGAGTTATCGACGGATCGAGCAAATACGGCCAGGCGCATGATGGAAAGCAGCGGTATTCGGGGAGACCAGGTAGTGCAGGTGCGCGGCTACGCCGATCATAACCTGCGTAAGCCGCTACAGCCGAACGATGCATCCAACCGAAGAATCACCGTGATTATTCAGTACATGGTCAATCCCGGTCAGCAGCCCGAAATCGTCAGCAGCGGCGCTCTGCCAGTTGCCACAAAAATCGACGTTGGACCTTCTCCGGCAGTCAAGCAATCGACAGCATCGACAACGAAGCCCTGAGCGCGGACCTGGATCCCCGCTGCAGAGCATTCGATGCTTCGTGAACTCGTGAGTGGGTTGGCTGGTGCGGTTTCACAATTTCCGTGCCCTTAGCGGTTTCGCGAAAGGTGCCTCTTCTTGAGGAAAAAGGGGACTTTAGGGCCGTGCTTCCCGGATACAGTAATTGTGAAACCGCTATAAGGAAATGGAACAATCAGCGCATCGTCGGGGCTTTTTGGATGGACGCGATCAGGCCGGCAATCATTTCGCGCTCCCAGGACGTCCGGAAGAGGAACACGAGCCCAACATGACGGTTATCAACATAGGCGACCTGGGCTTCGAGCTCGATCAACCCGGTGGAATGGCGAAAGATAACCAGCCCGAAACTGCCCAATACAACTGAACCATCGAGAGTGGCGCGAATACCCTCATTGCTGACATCCGTGCATAAGCCGAGGAGCGTCTTTCCACCTGCGACAAACTCAAAGTCGAAGCTCGCAGTGACGCGGCAAGGCCGATATTCAAAACTGCGGATGCTTTGCTGTTCATTCATTTCTGTGGCCCTCTCGGCACTGTTGGCCGGCTGACCTGCGAACCGCACAGGCCGTACTATCTATCGGCTGGACGTCGCCGGAATTCCAGTGTCCCGAACAGAATCTGCATGCAGAACCGCATTTGAAGTCAGTCAGCCTCGATTGACACCGCTCAGCCACGAATCAGCCTCGGGTTGTTCCTTTTCCAACCCTCATCGCTTCAGCAGTTTCGATACGGAGGAACACATCGCCTTCGCATATCTGAAATCGTCGCGTGAATATGCCGATAGACGAGGCCTACGAGGAAACATCGGCGTGCCTGGAAATGAGAAGAGCACTATGGACAATACGGGCGTGGAAGATGGGGAGACAATTCGTGAGTTTCTAGTCGAAAGTCACGAAAACCTCTCGCGGCTGGATCAGGATCTCGTCAAGCTCGAGAAACATCCCCAGGATGTTGCTCTCCTGGGTAGCATTTTCCGCACTATTCATTCCATCAAGGGAGCATGCGGATTCCTGGCATTTTCAACTTTGGAGGGCATCACGCACCAGGCCGAGAGTCTCCTGAGCCAGCTGCGCGACGGCAAGCGGGAGCTTACCCCTGCACTCGTGTCTCTGATTTTAGAAACAGTGGACGCAACTCGCAAAGTGCTGGCCTCGATTGAAACGGACGGGAAGGAAGGCCCGCTTACCTTTGAGGGCTTAACCCAACGTCTGAGTGCTGCGGCGGAATTGAAAGTTGACCCCGATCAACATGCCGCGCCCTGCCTTGGCAGGGCGTCTGTCTCCAGGTCGGAACCCGCATGCGGCAAGAGCTCTCCTGCCCATCAAGAATGTGGGCAACCAGCGGGGGCGGGGAGCGTCGCAGACACGAAGAAGCCAGGAGAGAAATGGGACGGAGCCGAGAGACGGAAACCGTGGGACGGCGTGGAGAGGCGGAAACAAAGTGCGCCTCGGGATGAAGATGCGGAACCGTTTTCGGCCGCGGCGGATGCGAACATCCGCGTCGCAGTTGGGCTGCTGGACAAGCTCATGGATCTGGTGGGGGAATTGGTGCTAACCCGCAACCAGATTCTGCAGTTTAACGCCGAGCGGGAAGATCCCGTTCTCAACGCAATCTCACTGCGGTTGAACCTGATTACCGCCGAGTTGCAGGAGGGCGTCATGAAGACCCGCATGCAGCCCATCGGAGTTTTGTGGAACAAGCTGCCGCGCGTGGTTCGCGACATGGCGATTGCCCTCGGCAAAGGGGTCGAGCTAATCATGGAGGGTTCCGAGACGGAACTCGACAGGACGATCATCGAGGCAATCAAGGATCCTCTGATGCACCTCGTCCGCAATTCGTGCGATCACGGCATTCAATCGCCGCAATTTCGAATGGCCGCCGGCAAACCGGCGCAAGGATTCCTGACCCTTCGTGCCTATCACGAGGGTGGTCAGGTCAATATCGAAATTGCCGATGATGGGGCCGGGATCGATGTCGCGCGGGTCAAACAGAGAGCCGTCGAGAGCGGGCTATTGAGGCCTGAACAAGCTGACAAGCTGAGTGACCGGGAGGCGCTTGCTCTGATCTTCGAGCCAGGGTTCTCGATGGCCAAAACGGTGACCAATATATCCGGGCGCGGAGTTGGCATGGATGTGGTGAAATCCCACATCGAAAAGATTGGCGGCGTTGTCGATGTCTTTAGCCGCCTCGGCGAAGGCACCACCGTCAAAATCAGGATCCCGTTGACGCTGGCCATCATTCCCGGCCTCATCGTCACCAGCGGCGGCGAACGATTCGTGATTCCTCAGGTAAGTTTGCTTGAACTGATCCGGCTCGAAGGGGATTCCTCCGGAAAGCATATTGAGCATGTCCACGGAACGCCGGTATATCGCCGCCGCGGGAGCCTGCTTCCCGTCACATACCTGAACCAAGTATTAGGGCTGAAACAGGCCGACCGGGGCGAAGCGGTCAGCATCGTTGTCCTTCAGGCGGAAGACCGGCAGTTTGGGCTCGTGGTAGACGCCATTAACGACACTCAGGAAATTGTAGTCAAGCCTTTAGGAAAGCAATTGAAGGGGCTTGCACTTTACGCCGGCGCAACCATCATGGGTGATGGCCGCGTGGCCCTTATTCTCGACGTGCTTGGCATTGGCCAGCGTTCCGGCGTGTTTGGCGAATTGCGTGAACCATCGCGCACGTCGGACAAACAGAAGCCGCAAGCAGTTATCGAACAGGAGCGGCTGCTGTTGTTCCGCGCCGGTTCCTTCGAACGCTTGGCTGTTCCACTTTCTTTGGTTGCCAGGCTTGAGGAGTTCCCGCGGTCCGCCATTGAACATGCGAGCGGGAGGCTGGTTGTGCAATATCGCAATCGCATCCTTCCCCTGGTGTCTCTCCGGTCTGTGCTCGAACCCGGCGCTCCCGGCAACGACAAGCTGGCCGATCCAGTCCAGGTGGTTATTTTCAACGATGGAGACCGCAGTGTAGGTATGGTGGTCGACCAGATTCTGGATGTGGCCGCAGAAGCGATCACGGTGCGACAAAGGTCTAGCCGCAAGGGCCTGCTCGGTTCCGCGGTGGTGGGTAAGCTCGTTACGGATTTTCTTGACCTGAACGAAGTCATCCATGCGTCCGAAGGGAAATGGATTCGGGGCGCGAACGAAAACGCGGCCCAGAAAACAATCCTTGTCGCCGATTCCTCGGCCTTCTCCCGCGGGCTGATTCGCAGCGGCCTGGACATGGCGGGCTACGTGGTCCTTGAGGCCTCGAATCTGGAAGAAGCAATTCACATGTTGGAGCAACAGCCGGTTGACGTGGCCGTGGCGGCGGTCGATCTTCCGCCTCATGGAAGTCCTGCTCTGCTCTCTGCCATGCGCCGTCCAGAGTGGGCTAAGATCCCGGTCCCGGCACTGGTTACCTCGGTCGATGAGGTCCAGGCCACAGCGGCTCGATCGGCGGGTTTCCAGGACTGCCAGGCGAAGTTCGATGGAGTGCTGGTGCTTGAATCGGTGGCGCGGTTGGCTTCGCCAATGGGCGCCATAAAGGCACTGCCTGTATATGCGGGAGAGGTGAGTTAACCCATGGCGACTGATTCGAAATCCGAGCCGGTACAGGCTTGCGGACAATTCTCCACGTTTTTTGTGGCCGACATGTTCTTCGGCGTAAATGTTCTCAACGTTCAGGAGGTGTTGCGCTTTCAGCAGATGACCGCTGTGCCTAGAGCCCCTGATGTTGTTGAGGGACTGATCAACCTGCGCGGCCAGATTGTTATGGCAATCGATATGCGGAGGCGCCTCCGGCTGCCACAGCGAGCAGGCGACGGGGTGCCCATGAACATGGTGGTCCGCACCCCGGACGGTGCCGTAAGCCTGCTGGTCGACGAGATTGGGGACGTTCTGGATATGGATCCGGCCACCTACGAGCGGCCGTCTGAGAACCTCGATTCTGTGGCCAAGGAACTCATCCGCGGCGTCTACAAGTTGCCCGGCCGGCTGCTGCTGGTCCTCGATGAAGAGCGAGCAGTGGACCTCACCGTCGGGAGGGCAGACTAATGCCGAATATGAAGCATCGCCAACCACGGCTTGAGTGATTTGTATTCGACTTTGGCGAGAGCCCATCGACTTTCGCAAAACGGGATCAGCATCGCAATCAGGCGCCGGCAGCGGCAATGGAAAGCAACAGAGATGTTGCAAGGAGCAAGAAGATGACAACGCAATCAAGAAACGCTCGGCAGGTACCGTCCGGCCGAAACTCGTCAAAAGGCGCCGCCGTTTTGGCCCGTCCAAAGATTCATGCTTCGAACGCCAGGAAGAATGATAATCGGCTTCAGCAGGAAATCGCCCGGCTGGTTCAGGCTTCGTACGAAGGCCGCCTCACCGAGCGCGGAAGAACAGAGCAGTTCGCAGGAAACAATCGCAAAGTAGTTGAGGGCGTTAACCGGATTTTAGATGCCATCCTACTCCCCATCGGCGAAGGCAGCCGAGTTCTCGCGTTGATCCGCGGCGGCAATCTGCGCGAGAAGGTCGAGATTGTTTGCATGGGCGACCACGAGAAGATGAAGAATGCCATTAATGGCGTACATCTCCGGCTCTCCGAACTCGTTGCAGATATAACTCGGATCGCCAATGGAGAACTAACCGCCACGCTCGCCAAGGCATCCGAGCAGGACCAAGTTCATGAATGCCTGTTGCTGCTGAAGACGAACGTCAACGCACTGATCACCGATACCGACATGCTTTCCAAGGCTGTCGCGGATGGGCGGGTAGGTACACGCATAGACGCCAGCAAGCACTTGGGAGACTATCGCAAGATCGTCCAGGGCGTGAACCAGACGCTCGAAGCGATCGTCGAGCCGCTCAAGGCCACGGCCGAGAACGCGAGCACGCTCGCATCGTCTTCTGAAGAACTTACTGCGGTGAGCCAGGTCATGGCGAGCACCGCGGAGGAAACTGCGGTCCAGGCCAACGTGGTGGCGGCGGCGAGCGAGCAGATTTCCAGGAATGTCGCTTCCGTGGCCACAGCATCGGAAGAAATGCAAGCTTCGATCCGCGAAATCTCGAAGAACGCCAACGACTCGGCGCGGGTGGCCAGGAATGCGGTAGCCGTGGCGCATTCGACCAACGAAACCATGAAGAGGCTCGGGGAATCCAGTCGGGAGATCGGCAACGTGATCAAGGTCATTAACTCGATAGCGCAGCAGACCAATCTGCTGGCACTGAATGCAACCATCGAGGCCGCGCGCGCTGGAGAAGCAGGCAAGGGCTTTGCGGTTGTGGCCAACGAAGTGAAGGAACTCGCCAAGCAGACTGCCAAGGCCACCGAGGAAATCAGCCAGAAGATCGAGGCCATACAGGGTGTCACCAAGGGCGCTGTCACGGCGATCGAAGAGATCGGCACAATCATCAACCAGATCAATGACATCTCCAACAGCATCGCTTCGGCGGTAGAAGAACAGACTGTAACAACCAATGAAATCGGCCGCAGCGTCACGGAAGCCGCGCAGGGTGTCAACGACATCGCCAGGAACATCGGCGGTGTGGCAACGTCGGCCGAGAACACGACGCAGGGAGCGAATGACACGAAAACGGCATCCCTGGAGCTGAGTAAGATGGCGACCCGGCTACAGGCCTCCGTTGCGAGATTCTCGTTCTGACCGAATGAATGGTTTGGAAAACAGCCCGGCGGATCGAAAGCAAATTGCCGCGCCACTCCTTGACAAGCGAAAGCGGATCGACAATGAGCAAAGCCCTGGTTGTAGACGATTCCAGAACAATTCGCATGATCATCCGCAGGATTCTGGTTGAACTGGGGTACGAGGTCTGCGAGGCGTCCAACGGTCGAGAGGCTCTGGATGTGCTAAAAGCCGAGGAAGCCGCGGTAGACCTGGTTCTGGCCGATTGGAACATGCCGGAGATGGACGGCCTGGAGTTAGTCAAGCAACTACGCAAGATTCCCGAATACTCGTCAATAAAGGTGATTATGGTCACCACAGAGACCGAGATCGCCCAAATGGTATCAGCCTTGGAGGCAGGGGCCAACGAGTACGTGATGAAGCCCTTCACAAAGGACATCCTCAAGGAAAAACTCGAGCTTGTTGGGATTCCTTCGCTTGCGGGGAAACTGACATGAGCGTTCTGAATCAGCGTTTGCTGCAGCCCGGCGAGCGGATTCGCGTGCTGGTCGTAGACGACTCGGTCGTCATCCGGCGACTGGTCACCCATGCTCTCGAGCAGGATTCACTACTCGAAGTGGTGGGGGCTGCCTCAAACGGCGCGATCGGATTGCAACGCATCCCGCAGTTGAACCCCGACGTTATTACGTTGGATATCGAAATGCCGGAAATGGACGGCCTGGATATGTTGCGGCGGATTCGATGCGAGCATCCACAACTGCGGGTCATCATGTTCAGCACGCATACCGAGCGTGGAGCGGCAAAGACATTTGAGGCCTTGACCCTCGGGGCCGACGATTATGTTGCCAAGGTTTCCAGCGAAGGGTCGCTCGACCGCTCGATGGCCCGCCTGCGCGACGAGATGATCCCAAAGATCAAGCAGTTCTTTCGCCTGCCGGAACAGGCAGATCTCGCGGCTAGGACAGTTGCCGGAAATGGCTTCGTGCCGCCGTCTGCGTCGCGGAGTATGCCCTCGTTGCAGAGGTTTAGGGTGCAGCCAAGAGTAGTCGTCATTGGAGTTTCAACGGGAGGACCGGCCGCGCTGGGCAAAATCCTGCCGAGGCTACCGGCTGATTTCCTGTTGCCCATCCTTGTCGTGCAGCACATGCCCCCCCTGTTCACGCGGCTTCTCGCCGAGCGACTGGACTCTAACTGCCGGCTGCCCGTGAAGGAAGCAAGCCACGGCGACTTGGTCGAGCCTGGAAAGGTCCTGGTCGCGCCCGGTGATTTTCATATGAAGCTGGATTATGGCGGAGGCGTGTCCCGTGTGTTTCTTGACAAATCGCAGCGGCAGAATTCCTGTCGTCCGGCGGTCGATGCATTGTTCACGTCCACTGGCGAAGTCTACGGCGGAGCAGTCCTCGCTGTCGTTCTGACTGGGATGGGCCAGGATGGCTTGCGCGGTGCGGAGATTCTAAAAGCGCAGGGAGCCAGCATCCTTGCCCAGGATGAGGCGTCCAGTGTCGTCTGGGGTATGCCCGGTGCTGTGGTGAATGCCGGCCTTGCCGACCGCGTGCTGCCGCTCGATGAAGTTGTTCCGGAGATTCTACGCAGGACTGCTGCAAGTTAAGAGGTAACCCCATGGGAAGGCAAACAGTCGTCACGGACATCAACGCGGAGAACTATCGCTTTCTTCAGGAGTGTGTCTATTCCCAGGTGGGCATCGTGCTTGACGACAGCAAGGGATACCTCTTCCAAAGCCGCCTCGCCAACCTCGTAGCGCAACTCAGCCTCGGCTCGATCAATGACTTGTGCGCTCACATTAATGCCCAGAACGGCGCTGGCATAGGGCATCTGATTGCGGAAGCCATGACGACAAACGAAACCTACTTCTTCCGCGATCCCGCCCACTATGACGCCATCAGGACTGTCTTGCTGCCAAGACTGAAGGAGGAGCGGAGTTCGACAAAGAAACTGCGATTCTGGTCGGCAGCCTCATCCACGGGACAGGAAGCCTACAGCCTTGCCCTGATGCTCCTGGAAGACGATTTGTCGGGCTGGAACATTCAAATCCTCGGCACCGATTTCTCCTCAAAAGTCATCGAACGCGCCCAGTCCGCTACCTATCAGCAGATCGAGGTAAACCGGGGATTGCCGGCAGCGCTCCTGGTGAAGCATTTCCGCCGTTCCGGCATGGACTGGCAGTTGAGTGATGCGGTGCGGCAGATGGCGCGATTTGAAACCATTGACCTGCGGAACAGCATGCATGCACTTGGCCCTTTTGATTTGGTGTTCTGCCGCAACGTCATGATTTACTTCGACAACGAAACAAGGCGAAACATCATGAAGGAACTCCACGGCACATTGTCTCGTGGCGGTTGGCTTCTGCTGGGTAGCGCCGAGACATCCTTCGGTGTCGACGAATGGTTTGAACGTCAGACGGTCGGAAGCACAACAGTCTATGTCGCCCGATGAAAGGAAGGTTATGCAAGCTGAAGTGAGCGTCGACAAACTGGTGCAGATCGTGAAGTCCGTGTTCATCGCAATGATGAGCCTGGAAGTGTCCGACTGTGAAATGCCCTTTAGCTCCCAGGGCGACCGGTTGACATCCTTCGTTTATTTGACGGGCGGTTGGAACGGAGCGGTGTTGTTTCAGTGCAACAGGCGCCAGGCTTGCCAATTTGCGGGCAGGATTCTTTCCATGGATTCTCCGCAAGCTGTGGACGACGATGTGCGCGACGTACTCGGCGAACTGGCCAACATGATTGGAGGGAATATGAAGTCTGGAATGGGAGATGGTGTGCGCCTTTCCATGCCCATGGTAATGGAAGGCAATGACTATGATCTGCGAGCTTGCGGCTCCCAGATTCTCGAAAGGCTTGCATTTCATTCCGCCGAGGGTCACTTCTGGGTCACGGTCCTCGCCACGAGGGACGGGGGGTAGTTCCTTCCTACCGGACGAACCGGCTAATTCCATGCTGGCACTGCACACTGCATGGGGACGGCAACTGCGATTACGCCGCGAGAATGCACGGCCGAGCGCCGGCGCTTTCAATCAGTAGATTGCGCACGGCCGCATGGATGCGGTCAACTGCTGCACGCCGGTAGTCCCAGCGCCTGTCGTCATTCGGCTGTTCCACAACCATGGTCGTTAATGACATTCTCAGAAATGCAAAGGGAATGTCATTGAACAGATAGGCAGCACTTGCCGATAGTCGATCAGAACAGATTCACTTTCGAATTCTGGGGGGGATCATGCAGATCAGCAGTATCTCAAAGGTTGGTACATCGACAGCGGGTTGGGTCAAAGCACCACTGGCGCCTAAAACCACAACCTCATCGCCCTCCGTAACGCCCTCCACGAAGGCTCCGCAACCGGCGCCGGCAGATGCCTATACCCCCTCTGCTCCCGTCAAGGCCTCGTCGCCATCCTCGGCCACAACGCAATCGGAGCCCGCAGCCTCCTCAGCTTCGTCGAAATCTGCCCCGGCCCCCACTTCATCGGCTACGATTCGAAGTTCCGCAAGCACGATTGAAGCGACTACGCTCGCTGCCTCCTATTCCACCACCGTGGCCGGCAAAAACTACTCCGGAAGCGTCGAAGAAACGGGGGGGACGTATGTTGCCTCTGTACCAAACCCGCCCGGGGCCAGCGCCAGTGGCTCAAGCGTCCAGTCCGCAGAGAACAACCTCCAAGTAATCTTAGATTCTTTCGCCTGACAACGCGTGATGCAATGCCCCTGCCCCTGCCGCTGAGGCTAAGGCTTGCATCGTGCACAAAAAGCCGTTTGCACCAAGTGTGAGAAGAGAGACCGATGTACACCGGCCTACTGAGATTGAGCGACCCCGTAGTTCCTGCCATCCGGCAGTCAGCGCAGGCAAGTGTCGTTAATGACACTGCAAGCCAGGCCGACTTCGCGCTCCTGTTCGAAACCGCTCTTGGAATCTCCGACGCGCAGTGTTCCGATCCAGGAGCATCCGGCAATCCATTCGACACGGATGCATACGCCGGCGGACAGCTGGGTAATTATGATTCAAGCGGACTCGGTGGGATGTTTAACAACTGCACCATGGGTCAGATCTTATCCCAGGCCGAGACGGCTCAGGTTATGCCCGCAACTTTTTCAGGGCTGCAGTATCCCCAGGGAAGCAAAGAACTCCAGGCACCAACATTCGATGCAAGGAGACAACTAACCGAGAATCCGGCGTGTGCGGTTTCGTCTGACGGTAACCTTGCATCGCTGCCGAGGGCCGCGGGATCTTTAAACAAAAGTGAACTGTCCGATTGGATGGATGCTCACGCACTTACTCGCTCCAGTCACCATTGCGCAATGTATTGTCGACTGGGGATGGAGGCCGCCGGACTCGACACGGCGGATCGCCCTCAATCGGGCGATGCCGGAGATTACGGCCCCTTCTTACTGAGGCACGGGGCGCAGACCATCGCACAGGATTCCTACGCTCCAAAGGTCGGAGATGTAGTTGTTTTCGATAAGACAAATCAACATCCGTTTGGCCACATTGAAATATTCGACGGTCATCACTGGGTGTCGGATTTCAGGCAACATAGCTTGTCGCCGTATCGTGATGCAACCGATGCACCTCCTTTCACCATTTACCGCCTCGCCTAAGTCGGGTTCATAGACCTAGTTACTGAACAACCGCGGGCTCTTTGCCGATTGTTACTCGATGGATAACCCTGTACTATTTGCACCAGAGCCGCCTGGTCCTCAGCGAGCACTCTTAATGCTGCTTTGAAAAGCGATTGCCCTTTGCTTTGCACGCACGTGCTTCTGCGCGCTCTCTAGCGGTTGCTGTCCTTGAACTGCTTCAGGAATTGATCGAGTTGCTTGCCACCTACACAATCCAAAGGTGAAGGCCGACTTTGGCGCAGCTTCTTGGCATTTTGACGGACAAATTGGAGGCCGACTCCGTCGTTGCCCCAACGGGTGGCTATCGTCTGGACGGTGATCGAGCGCTCAGCGGGTCGTTCCTCGCTGTTTGTCTTGGTCAGTGTCATCCGGACCATGGTGCCAAGGTACCAACGTTCTTCATTGACCACATACAAGCCGGTTGCACTGATATCCCGAATGCTATTCGCCTTCGAAGGTCCACCGGTCCAGAAATGTGCACTCAGGCCCGCTGCCGGTTGCCGTGGAGATTTCCTCGGATCCGAAGGATCCGGGAACAACCAGCGCTCCAACCGGCCCCTTGATGGCCCGACGTACTTCATCTCAGGTCCGATTAGTATATTTTCGAGTGTTTCGTGATATTCGGGGCGTTGCTTCGTGGTGGAATCCACCGCTTGCAGTGGACCTTGGCTGGCGCTCCAGTGTGGCTCTTGTCTATAAAGAACTTGGCAGGCCCTGGGCACGGCGCCAGCAACGTCAAATTCACTGGAGAACCGTTCCAGGTGCCGCGTCATCTCTTCAACAGCGCACAGCACCAATTGATCGCCCAGTTGGGTCTGGGACGCATAGATCGAGTGGGCACGCAGCACCAGGACACTTGCGGCTGGCGGTCTGGAGCAGGAGACACGGAATGTGGGGAAAACCTCGACTACGTCAATGACTCGGCGATCCGGGTCCAGATAAATTAGATCCAGCGGGAAGGGCACACTTGTGGCAGGGATTCCTCTAAAAGGCGCCAGCCAGAGGCCCTCGCCGAATTCGAGCGTCAACGTACGCATCCAGTCGTCGAGTCTCGCGGGCGAAAAGTCGCCAGCTTCGACGTCCAAGCTGAGAAAGCAATCCCTGGTCTGGTTGTATGCGCAAAATTGCCGTGATTTCATGCAGTCCTTCACTCCCGGCGGGTATTTAGCTACTGGGTGTTGGTTCGCGAGACAAACTCTCTTTGCAACAACTCTCATCGAGATTATCGGCAGATCAGGTTATACACTCCAGTCGAATGGCGTATGGTTCTACTTTCCGGTCCTGTTCCTTGCTGAAATCCTCGTTAGCCTTCCTCTTACTGATTCTGGCGCTGGCCGCAGGCCTGGTTGCAAGGTTTCATCGGGTACGCATCGCGCTGATACCGACGGGCAGGAGTTGCATTGGCGGGCAGTGTGGGTTTAGGCGTTCACCGGGACTTCCCCATTTGTTTCGTCGAAGGTCACAAAAGCAGTTGGTTCCTATCTTCCAGGCTTGCCGTCTGCAACCAGCGCCAATGAAGGGGAGAAAAAACCGGTCTCGCAGGTCTCTCGGTAAAGCCCCTCGGCAGAATCAGCGTCGACAGGTTTTGAGAACAGGAAGCCCTGAATGTGATCGCAGCCTAACTGACGAAGGCTGAATAGTTGTTCCTCTGATTCGACGCCTTCGGCGATGACTTCGAGTCTGAGGGACTGAGCCAATTGCATGATGGCCTTTACGATATTCAGGCTGCCGTTTCCGGCGCTCAGTTCACGGATAAAGGACCGATCGATCTTCAGTGAGTCGAAGGGCAGCCGCTGGAGGCGGCTCAATGAGGAGTATCCTGTTCCGAAGTCGTCGATTTCGAGCCGGACATTCATCGCCTTCAGGCGGTCTAAAATCGCCAGGGTTTGCTCCGTATTGCCCATGATGGAGCTTTCGGTCAGCTCAAGCGACAGCGACTCGGGATTAAGGCCGGATTCGGCCAACGCGAATTCCACATCCTCCACCAGGCGGGAATCGCTCAATTGTCGGGCGGAGACGTTGACACTGATCGTGAGAGGAGGACTGGGAGCAAATCTCTTCTGCCATTCGGCCATCTGCCGGCAAGACTCGACCAGAACCCAGCGGCCGAGAAGGACGATGAGGTCGCTTGCCTCGGCAACCGGTATGAACTCGCCTGGGGGAATGAGTCCGCGTTCGGGGTGATTCCAGCGAACCAATGCCTCGAAACCACAAAGGCGATTCTCGCTAGCCGAGACGATTGGCTGGTAGTGGACGACGAGTTGGTGCTCATCGATGGCTTTGCGCAAACCGGATTCGATCTCAAAGCAGGTGACCCCCTTCTCGCGCAGTCCCTCGTTGAAGAATTCAAAGCGTGCTTTACCATTGGTCTTGGCGCGATACATGGCGGTGTCGGCATTGTTGAGGAGCTGTTCGGGTGTGTCACCGGTGGAGCCGAGGGCGATTCCGATACTGGCCGAGACAAGCATGCGGTGACCCTCAAAGTAAAACGGCTCCCCCAGCCGTTCAAGGATACGCGCGGCGACAGAAGAGGCGTCGGCCTCGCTCTGGACATCGCCGAGGAGGATGGCGAATTCGTCTCCGCCGATGCGCGCCACAACAGATTGCCCAGCGCCACCCCGGCGCGTACCGGAGCGAATGCTGGCCCGCAGCCGCCCCGAGACATCGATGAGCAGTTCATCGCCTGCGGCATGCCCGAGGCTGTCGTTTACCACCTTGAACTGGTCGAGATCGACGAACAGGACGGCGAAGTGGGTGTTTTGCTGACGGCTGGTTTCGATTGCGGACTCGAGGCGGTCGATCAAGTAAAGGCGGTTCGGGATGCGAGTGAGAGGATCGACGACTTTGCCTTCAGTGATGTCGGTTTGCGAGCCGGCCATGCGGATTGCTTTGCCGTTCGCGTCTCGGACGGCGATACCGCGACTCAGCGTCCAGATGTAGCCACCGTCTTTGTGGCGCATCCGGTATTCACTTACGAACTCCGGGGTTTTACCGTCGCAATGCGCGGTGATCCCCGCGCGGACTCGTTCGCAGTCTTCGACATGGATATGGCTGAACCACTCTTCGTGACTGAACCAGGACTCGCTCTCCGAGTAACCGAGCATATGGCCCCAACGAGGGGAGAAGTAGATCTCACCGGTAGCGAGATTCCAGTCCCACAGGCCATCGTTGGCACCGCGGGCGGCGAGCGCATAGCGCTCCTCGCTTTCCTGGAGGGAGGTGAGGGCATCCTGGAGCGCCTGTTCGCGTGATTCGATCCGGGAGAGCATCTCATTGAATGAATCGACAAGAAGGCCGGTTTCGCCACCGGAACGGATTCTAGCGCGGACGGAGTAGTCCTTGTCGGTGGAAATTTGGCGTGCGACAGCGGCCAGTTGAACCAGGGGATCTCCGATGGAGCGAGCAAAGCGCAGAGAAGCCAGGAAAGTGCCACAAACCGAAACAAGCAGGACAAGCAAAGCTATTCTCGCATATTGGAGAAGCGCGGAACGGAACCCGCGCAGATCGAAGAGGAGGGCAATGGAACCGGTGTGTTCGCCGTTGAGCTGGACACCGCGGAAAAGAGTCAGAGACTCGCCGTCAAAATAAGCTCCATCGCCGCGCCGCGCGGGAAGCACAAGCGTGCGTGGACCGCCGGGACTGCGGTACTCCGCAAAGATGCGTCCCTGGTTGTCGTAGAGACAGGCCACGAGAACATTCGGTTCGGTGGCAAGGGCGCTCAACATTTCTTTGGCGGTGCGCTGATCGTTGAACGCAATGGATGCGGCGGTATTTGCGCCGAGGGTGTCGGCCAGGGCGGTGAGTTCGCGAACCGCGCTCGTGCGATAACTCTGTCGTTCATAAACGGCGAATCCGAGGGAAGCGAGCAGGACGGCAAGCGCGCTGGCTGAGAGGATCAGAATGGCCAAATTGAATCGGATAGAGAAGTCCCGGATGCGCATGGCTTCACCTTCCCCGATCCGCAACGCCGCCGCGAGTCACTGCGGTAGCAAGGAGCAGAAGGCGGGAACTGATTTGGAGATGAGAAGACTCGGCGGCTGCCAGGTTAATGTCGAAACGAATTTTGCCTTCCTCGATGTGGAAGCGAATCATCCCGCCGTCAGAAAGGAACTCGGAGGTTTCTCCCACGGTGAGAACCGGCATGCCGCGCAGACTCTTGAGGATTGGGGACTGTCGCCGAGCTTCGTCTCGGCTGAGGAAGAGGATGTTGCAGCCCTGGATTTCCTGCGGTTGGCTTATCAGACGAACGTGGATGACTCGGGCTCCGATGGGCTTGCCTTCGATGGTGCTTTGGAGTTCCTTGCGGCGCGGTTCGTCGTCAAAGATGCAGAGGCTTAGGGAAGGGTCTGCGGCATTGAGAGCATCGGCAGGCCAGCCCAAGAACTGCGCGAAATGGAAAAGAAATGCCGCCTTGACCTGGTACTCATCGGGAGTGGATTGGGCGCGGGCAGATTGCGACACTCCTGAAATGAGCAGGACGAAGCCTAGTAGCCCGAATATCCAGCCAGAGATCCAAGTTTGCCCAGAATACGCATTCTTGGTCGAATTGTTCGCTGCTCGATACATAGACGACCTCCGCTCAGAATGACCAAGTAATCTTGCCGTAGGCGGCTCGCCGCATCAGGCCGGATTGCACGCTGGAATCGGGTCCGGAGAATTCTGGGTGAAAGTCTTTCAAGAGGTTTTGCCCCACCAGACTCAGCGAGACGCGTTCTCCCACAGGCCAGGTCAAGCCGGTGTCAAAGCGAGTGTAGGAAGGGATGGACAGGGCCGGGAGACGGTTGACGAAGTATGCCGACGCGTTCCAATGAAGGTTCCAGGGCAGGCTTACGCTGGACCGCAATTGACCCTGGTGGTCCGGAGTGCTGCCTTCAGTTCCAGCTGCGGATGTCGTGTCCTGGCTGCCAGCGAATGGGTGCAGGTGCATGGAGAAGAACGCATAGCCTGGACTGAGAGTCCAGAACGTCGCCATCTTCCAGTTTGCAAAGGCTTCAACGCCGTGCGTTTCTCCGTGAAGACCGTTGCCGAAGGAACTGGGCATGAGCAGGTGTGTGGGCGCGGGACTGGCCTCAAGGCTCATGGCTTCCGGTTCCACCGAGGTCAGATCGTGATAACGGTTGTAGAAAACGGTTGAATCCAGCGAGAGCCTGCTGCTCAACGTCGTCCGGTAGCCGGTTTCGAACGCCGTTAGCTGTTCGTTCTTCTCGTTCGGATTCCCGAAAAAGCTGACAAGCATCGCCAGGTTGCCGGGGCCGGGAAGGGCGAGGTAGTTTACGCGGAGATCGGTGTCGCTGCGAGCGGGCGTGCGGTCGGCGTGGGAGACCGCGCCCCATATCGAGTTCCTATTGTCGGGGGTCCACACGAGGCGTGCAGAGGGTTGGAGGTCGAACCCAGTGTAGTCGTTGTGCTCGAGTCGCGCGCTCAGGCTTAAGTGAACGCGATCTGGGAGGATTGCGATCTCATCCTGCGCAAAAGAACTGAAAAGTTGAGTGTTGCGGTTCTGAGGGGTAGCGGAGATTCGCAAATCGGAGTCAATGTCATCCGAGCTGATGCGATAGCCCAGCCCCCAGACGATATCCTGTCGCGCTCCCAGAGAGATATGGTGCTGAAAGTCAACGTCGAAGGTGTCGAGCCCGATGCTGTAGGTGGAATCGCCGCGAGAGGTGCGATCGAAGTAGACCTGAAGCGAGGTCGCCGAGTCGGGTGAAATCGTATGATTCCACCGGGCGAGCAGATTCCAGCCCGTGTAGCGGTCGCGCAGCGCAACGTTTGCATTTTCCGGCGGCATCAGGGAAACAGGGATGTAGGCTATCTCTCCCGCATTGCCCTGGTATAGTTCACCCTCGGTGGTGAGGGAATCCCTCGCGGAGAGGGTTGTATCGGTGCGGAATCCGCCATGGACGAGCCGCCAGTCGTCCTGGCCGTCAACTCCCGTCAGGGTTGGTAGTGCGTCGACGTGGAAGCCTTCCGCCGACACGCGATAAGCTCCGAGATTGCGCGCCTTTCCGCCATAACGGATAGCCTCTGGTCCGGTGCTGGCGTTGCCTGCGCCGGCGTCGATGTGGCCGCCCTGCGTGTCTCCAGCGCTCAAGGTGATGATGTTGATGACGCCGTTCACGGCGTTCGATCCCCAGACGGCTGCACCAGGGCCGCGAATCACCTCAATACGCTCAATGCTTTCGAGGGGGACGTTTTGCGAGTCCCAGAAGACGCCGGCGAAGATCGGAGAGTATACCGTGCGACCGTCAACCAGGACGAGGAGCTTGTTGGAGTACTGGCCGTTGAAGCCGCGGGCGCTAATGGCCCATTTGCCGGCGTCGATCTGCGTCACGTCAAGACCGGGAACCATGCGCAGCAGGTCGGGGATATTGAGTGCGCCGGAGTGGCGAACGTCCTCACGCGAGATGACGAAGATGGCCGCGGCAGCCTGGGAGGTCTTCTGCTCCTTTTTGGATACAGATGTCACCTCGATGTTCATCAGGTCTTCCAGGCTTTTCCGAGTAAGGTCGGGGGCCTGTGCAGAGCAGGCCGGAACTCCGGGCCAGGCAAGCAGAGCAATCCCGGCGAGGATCAGGACCCGTTTGGCCACTCGCGGGGATCCAATTGCGACATCTGAGAGGTCGGGTGACTTCGAGAAAACAGAGCGCAGAGCGGAATTACAGTGCATGTTTATACACCTGCCTTGGGCGGGGCGAATAGGACGGCAACGTGACCGTTCATTCTTCTCTTAGCCCACGATTTTATGACCAGAACACTCAGCTATCGAGAGATCAATCGCGCCACAAACCGCCATTGGGTTGGGTGTAAGTGTCCAGAAACGCACTTCTTGCTGCCGAGTTCCAACCAAATCAACAATTCGTGTCACAACACCTTATCGGCAGGAGTGAGGAATGGGATCAGGGTTGGCCGTAATTCGGCAGACTTATTGATGGATTTATAGACGGGTTGAGCTCCGAACTGAGCGCCTGCATTCCCGCCTCCGGGCTGCTGACTCAGTTGGGGGGGGGCACGATTTATGGCGCCGGCGGGCGAGGTGACCACAGAACACCGGATCCTCCATTTCTCGCCGTTGAGACGCGTGAGACCCCGAAACTTCAACTGCGGCCTGGTCAAGCACCACGATCCGGAATACCACGATTTCAGCCTCGGAGCAAATTCCCCCCTTTAGAACCCGCAGCAGCATGAAAGCGGTGACCTGCCGCGATCGCATCCAGCTCTCTTTGGTTTCGAACGCGGCTGTTGTATGCCCCAGCCGCGTCGGCGCCGACGGAGATACGCCTGCGCTTTCCGTCCTCGTTCCAATCGAGGTAGTAGGCACCTTCTTGGTGCTTCTCCTGCCGGTCATTGACCATCACCCAATCGGGTTTAATGGGACCGTTGGGTCCGACGATAACGGGGCTGTAGCGCTTGCCTTCCGGGGCGTCGATACGCTTGGTGACATTCACCTGCATGGGAAAACTCCCGGCAGAGTGGTATCACTCTTGGTATCACCCCCTCGTTCCTCGGTCAAACTTGTTGAAAGGAAATAGGTTAGATGGTTGGCCCTGGAGGACGATTTTAGAACTTTTCTGCTGTCAGCAGCGGCCTGATCGCGCCAATTAGAACGGGCATGTGAGAGGGTCTATGGTCACCCGCCCTTGAATCAAAGAACGATTCAGGGGCGGGGCGTCCCGACACAAACCGAAATCCAAAATCCCAACCGCTGAACAGCTAGAATTGCAGTGAATTGGTGTCATGTCCGTTTAATTCCTAGCGACAGCTTATGAATAAGCTGTGTGCTCAGGAAAACCCTGATAAACGATTCTGGTAGCCCCGATGTAATCCAGCTTCTTCGAGATGTCGATGGGCTGAAGACCACACGAGTCGCAGATTACAAGGAGGGTATCCTTGTCCTGCCAGCGAAGCTGAACTTTGTTCGCCCAGGTTGCCACAAGAGCAGAGGAATCACCGATATTTCTAGCGTTGATCATTTCATTGGCGTTTTGATTGCTAGGGATCACAACCAAGAAAAATCCATCCGCGACTCGCGCTGCATGAATATAGCGGTCGACAAGAATCGCTGTCGATTTACCATCGGGACTTTCAGCTTTGGTGACCACGGTATTCGTCATCGGGGCAGGTTTGCAGCCCACTAGAGTTGCAAACACGAACAGACAGCCACACCCCGTAGATAACGCCTTGAGCAGACCGAAGACCGTTCGCATCTAGCACCCGCCTTTCCGGGCGATTGCTAGACCCTGCTGGATTTGTTGGTTGTCAGATGGCCAGTCCCCATGAGACGGAGAGAAAAGAGGCGATCCATAATTTCCGGTCCGCTTTCCATAAATACCAGCCCCGTACTGGCAGACCTGTCCTCCAAGCCATGTGTTGAAGCCAAACTGAGAACATGTCGCGCCGAAGTTGATATTCCCAGCTGCGACGTTTGCGGGAGTCGGACCTCCGGGACCGTTTTTCGGGTCCCAGGCTCCCCCGGTTTGAACAAGACCGACGTATGTTCCCGCCGCAGCTCCAGCCGACGCCGCTCCTCCTGGCGACGCGCCATCGAGGAGTCCCGACCAGAATTGCCCGGCTAGGCTCTTTGCAACCTGAATGTTTTGGCTCAGATTCAGCGGCCCGACTTGGCAGCCCGCGTTACTTGGGGCCCCTCCGCCGCTGCCTGGGTTGATTATTACAGGGTAAATCTGCTCACCATCTTCTATGGTTATACCCGGGTCATCCGCGGGTGCGCTTGCGACGACCGTGACCGTGGTCACGTCCACCCATGTACCCCCTTGACCGACGCAGTCTTGGTATGTGGCCCCACCGTCGACCGGTTCATCGTCAGGTGGCCCCCCATCCCAATCGCAATATAGCCCGCTCGGGTCGATGTTACTGAGGGGGTTATTCAGCGCGTATGCATACCTGTTGAAGCTCTGCGGATTGGAAGCATCGTAGCTCCCGTTGTAGGGGTCCGGCGCCAGCCAATGCCCCTGGGCCTCGGAGTACTGCCGGAACTGGGCATGGTCGGTTTCGTCTTCGTAGTCGTGATCGACCGTCGCGAAGTGGTGAGCGTCCGTGTCCGTGCCGCTGTAAATGGTCGTTAACCCATCGCCAAAGGGCAACGACCTGAATGTGCCTTCCACGCCGCCATTATACGTGGTGCGCAGCCGTTCCGTGCCCAGCCAATCCTGGTGCTGGAAGTGCGCACTGCCGCCCGAGTAAAACGCCACGGGCTTGCCGCCCCAGTAGTATTGCCCCTGCGTCTGCGCCCCGGTGTTCGCATTCCAAATGGTGACGCGCTGCCCCGCCGCGTTAAACACAATATTCCTCGGCGCACTTGCCACCACTGTCTGTATGCGCTGGTTCAGCGCGTTGTAAAGATAGCTGGGCTCCATCGTTGGAACGCACTTGTCCTTGTGCCAAGGATGGGGGAGGGCTGATTCCTGAAGATGAGATAGATGGTCGGGGCGGAGGGATTCGAACCCCCGGCCCTCTGCTCCCAAAGCAGATGCGCTACCAGGCTGCGCTACGCCCCGACGTTCTATTTCGATTGTATCGCGAATCGGTTTCGCCTCATGGCGCTGGCTTTCCTCTTCCCGCCATGGCCGGGCCGACGGCCTGATTCGATGCTACAATCGAAAGGGTATACGGCGGCTATAGTTCAGTGGCAGAACGCCTGTCTGTGGCACAGGATGTCGAGGGTTCGATCCCCTCTAGCCGCCCCAACGCGCAGGGACAGCAGGGGGCGCCATGAGCCCAGTTGGCCGAATTGCCGAGTCTCCGTGAACCTAGAATCCCCAGACATCATAGAAAGAGACCGGGCGGCAGCAGGGCTGCCGAAATGGCTCACGTCTTTTGAGCCGCGGCGCTGGCTGAGCAATGGCCACCTGCAGACCATTGTGGGCAACTACCTTCCACGCCCGCCGTTTCGCATCGACGGTGTGGCGGAAACCGTCGAAGTGGACCCGGCAGACGGCAGCCGGGTGCTGTGCCAATGCCATTGGCAGCCCATTCCAGGGCTCGCTCAACGGCTCACCGTGGTTCTGGTCCACGGCCTGGAAGGTTCCTCGAACTCCCGCTATATTCAGGGCATCACCGCGCGCGCTTTTGGCGCCGGCTTCAATGTAATCCGCATGAACATGCGCAGCTGCGGCGGCACAGACTCCCTCACTCCCACGCTCTACCACTCTGGGCTCTCCGGCGACGTGGGCGCGGTGGTGAACCATTTTTCCGGGCAGTTTTCTCTTGGGCGTGTCGCGCTGATTGGCTACTCCATGGGTGGAAACCTGGTGCTCAAGCTGGCCGGAGAATGGGCTTCTAAACCGCCCCTGTGCGCCGTGGCGGCGGTTTGCCCGGCAATCGATCTGGCAGTAGGCGCCGATGCCCTGCACGAACCGTTGAATCGCGCATACGAGTGGAAGTTTCTACGCGGGTTGAAGGCGCGCTATGCCCGCAAGCGGGAGCTGTTTCCCGCCAGCTATGTTCCTGCCACAGAGATTGGGCCAGTGAACTCCATCCGGCAGTTCGATCACAAAATCGTTTCCCGCTATTGCGGATTTCGCGACGCTGACGATTACTACTACCGCGCCGCCAGCGCCCGCGTCGTGCACCGTGTGCAAGTTCCAACGTTCATTTTGCAGGCCCTGGACGACCCCTTTATTCGGCTGCTTCCGGAAACGCGCGCCAAAATCCTCGGAAACCCTCACATCACCTTCGTCGAGACAGCCCACGGAGGCCATTGCGCTTATCTGTCTGATGATACGGGCAACGACACTCACTGGGCGGAGGCGGCCGTGATTCGCTTTCTGCAGGCCTTCACGGGGCCAGATTCAGTGGAAGGTCAGGCATATGGAAGCTGACTGGGAATTCGAGGTCGGCGGCAGTGCGCCAATCATTGATGTGCTCTGGCCGGGATTTGTCGACCTGCGCTGGACTCCGCGGTCGGCGCATGATCATGTTTCGCTCATCCTCAACCTGCCGGAAACCGCTCACCTTCCCTGCCTCGCCGGCACGCTCAAAAAACTCAACGCCGAGCACTCTCCGGTTTGGACGTCGAAGTGCGATTTCTGGCCGGCCTTGCAGGCAGATGAATTCGATCCGGACGAAATGGACGCACCGACCGGCAACTTCACTGACGCTGTCGGCTGCTACATCGACCTGCTGCCTAGAAGCAATCAGCAATGGCAAAATCCAGATGCGATCGCATCGAGTTGCAGGGATCTGTGCACCCGCCTGCATTCTTTTCCCTTGCGCTGTTCCCGGGTGGACCTCATCATCCGCCGCGCTCAAATCGCTCCCGGCCCGTTGGACATGGCAATAACCGCCTATATCACTGCCTGCGCCCCCACAAAGCCAGAGGCCATGCGAACGCTGGAAGCAGCCCTGGCGGGATTTGCCGATGCGCTTTTTGCGCAATCGACGCTACAATGAGAAGGCACGGGCGAGTAGCTCAATTGGATAGAGCACCGGCCTTCTAAGCCGGGGGTTGTGGGTTCGATCCCCGCCTCGCCTACCACTTTAAAATTGATAGGGTACATGTTCTCTTAGAATCGCGCTGACAAATGACAGCGACCGGAGTTCGTGTCGAAATGACACTCAGCGTTCCCTCCTACTCGGCACGCAAGGCCTGCATCGGCTCGATGGAGGCGGCGCGCTTTGCCGGCCACCAGGCTGCGAATAAGCCGGTCAATACAAGCAGGCCGCACATGGCGGCCAAAGTAAAAGGATCGCGCGGGGCGATGCCGAAGACGAGGCTCTGCAGCAGACGTGCTCCGGCCAGCGACGCGATCACGCCGACCACAAGGCCGATGAGGACCAGGCGGCCCGCATCCCGCAGGACCATGCCGACGATGTCGCCGCGTTGCGCGCCGATCGCCATACGGACGCCAATCTCTTTCGTCTGGCGAGCGACCGTATACGACATCACGCCATACAGGCCGGCGGCTCCCAAAACGAGCGATATGAGGCCGAAGGCGGACAGCAGGATCATGCTGAAGCGCTGTTGAGCGACAGAAGCGCTGACGACCTCCTCGAGCGGCTCGACGCTTAGCAGTGGTGCTTGTGCGTTGTCCATGAAAATGCGCCGGGCGGATGAAGCGACATCAACCTGCGCGGATTTGGTGCGCACCACCCAACTCATGCCCAGGAGGCCGTTGCCCGTTTGGGTCATCTTGTCCGGGATTTGCGCGGCGGGCAGATACATGATCGGCGGCGCATTCGCGTCGAGGCCCTTCTGCTTCATATTGCCGACAACGCCGACAATCTCGCGGACGGAATCTTCAAAGCCGGGCCCCATCATGGCGCCAATGCGGACGTGCTGGCCGATGGGGTTCTCGCCCTTGAAGTGGGTGCGGACAAATTCCTCGTTCACGATGAGCACGGGAGCAGAGCCGTGGTTGTCAGACTGGTTGAAGACCCGGCCTGCGATTACGGGAACGCTCAACGCGTCGAAGTAGTGCGCAGTAATCGGTATATAGTCTTCATCGCCCGATGCATCCTTGCGGTCGGCAGCGCGGCCGACGATGTCGAAAGGCAGGTCCGGAACGAGTTGCGTCGGGAGGTCGCTGACTGCGGCTGCCGAGGCAACGCCTGGAAGGGCCTCAAGCCGCGCGGTGAGTTCTTCCATGCGTTGGCTGAGCAGCGCGGTGGTGGCAGCCTGCCGGTCTGAGAAGCCATTTTTGAAAGTGAGCACGTTGCGGGCATCGAAGCCCCGCGGCGTGTGTACAAGCCGCCAGAAGCTTGTAAGCAACAAGCCCGCGGCCACCATCAGCACCAGCGATACAGCCACTTCGCTCACGACCAGGGCCTTTTGCGCCAGGTGTCGACCGGAGGTGATCTGCGTGGTATTGACGCGCAGCGACTCATTGAGCTGGGTACGGCGGCTTTCAAAAGCGGGTACCAGGCTGAAGAGCAGCGCACAGGTCAGGGTGAGCGCGGCGGCAAAGGCCAGGGCTTGTCCACCGATCTGGAGCGAACTGAAGGCGGGCAGTTCCAGCGGGCTCAGGCGCATGAGCGCAGGTGCGCCGAACTCGGCAAGGAGTATTCCCGCGATGCCGCCAGCACAGCACAGGATGGCATTCTCGGTCAACAGTTGACGCAGAATGCGCCAGCCGGATGCGCCAAGTGCGGCGCGCAGGCTCATCTCACGGCGGCGGGCTATGGATCGGGTGAGCAGCAGGCAGAGAATGTTGGCCGAGACGATTACCAGCAACAG
>Ga0302319_10002245_pt1 | contig 42169 bp, 40 predicted proteins | sample Bog_T0_2_FD_203319 | JGI IMG/M metagenome (GOLD analysis project Ga0302319, IMG submission 203319) | Peat permafrost microbial communities from Stordalen Mire near Abisko, Sweden - Bog_T0_2 | ecosystem: Environmental > Terrestrial > Soil > Wetlands > Peat | place: Sweden: Abisko, Stordalen Mire...
CACTGGGACCGGCGGAACCGGGGGCACCGGCGGCCACAGCAGCCTCACCTGGGGCCTCGGTGGCGCCGGTGGCACCGGCGGCGCTGCCTCGGTGGGCACCGGCGGCGCCGGCGGCAACGGCGGCGCTGCCCGCGGCCTGTTCACCGCCTTCGGCGGCGATGGCGGCCATGGCGGCACCGGTGCCACCGGCGGCGGAACCGGTGGCAACGGCGGCGAGGCCTCCACCTTCTCCCCCGTCGGGATCGGACTCGCCCAAGGGGGAGCCGGCGGCACGGGTGGCGCAAGCCCAACGGGGATGGCCGGTGGCGGCGGGCAAGGTGGTCTTACAGCCGCCACCGCCTTCATCGGCTTCGACATCGTCCACGGCGGCGCCGGCGGCGCCGGCGGCGCCACCACGACCGGGGTTGCCGGCGCAGGGGGCAACGGTGGTCTGGCAGCGTCCCCCGACTTCCTCGGGTTCGCCACCGCGCAAGGCGGCACTGGCGGAGCCGGTGGTGTTGCGACCGCCGCCGGCGTCGGAGGCCAGGGCGGCGACGGTGGTCTTGGCGCGACCCTCGCGGGGATCGCGGGTGGCGGCGGCGGCGGCAACGGCGGCGCTTCCGGCGGCGGTCTCGCGGGTGCCGGCGGCACGGGCGGCGGCGGTGTCGCGTTCACCGCCGCCATCGGCGGCATCGGCGGGCACGGCGGTGCCGCCGCCACCGGAACCGGCGGCGCCGGCGGCGACGGCGGCGGCGCGCTGAGCTTCATCGGCGGCGGTGGCAACGGCGGCGACGGCGGCACCGGCAGCGTCCACGGCGGAAACGGCGGCAACGGCGGCAACGCCTCGGTCACTTACCAGGGCAGTAGCGGCCAGTCCCCGTTCGGCGTCGGCGGCAACGGCGGCAATGGCGTCGACGGCGGAGTCGGCGGCACGGGTGGGACCGGCGGATCGTATGGCGGCGCAAACGGCGCAAACGGTAAGCCCTAGAAGACGTCAGCCGGATGCGTCAACGCGGCGTCCGCCACATTGGCCACATGGTGGGACCGCCTTCAGGCAGCACGATCTCGCCGGTCACCTCGAAGCCAAATCGCTGGTAATAGGCAATATTCTGATGTTTACTCGACTCCAAATAAGCAGGCGCATGCTCGGCGTCGACGCGGTCTAGGCGCGACCGCATCAAGACCTGCCCAAAGCCCTTGCCGCGCACCGTCGGATCACTTCCGATGACGGCTAAATACCAATGCGGTTCTTCTGGGTGCTCGCGCTTCATTAAGTCCTGTAACTGACGCAGCTGAGCCGACCGGAAACCGAACACCCGGAGGAACAACGGCAACATCGCAAACTGCTCTCGGCCCGTCTGCTTCCACCGGTTCGGCGGGTCCCACAGCGCGGCAGCCCCAATGCCCGGCCCGTCGCAGGCCACCTCCGAGCCGCCGCCGGCCAGATGATGATGACGGGTGATTGCGGCGAACATCCGGGCCAGGCTCGCCAAGCGCGCCGCGTCGTCAGGAAGCACCCAGGTCATCACCGGGTCGTCGTAGAACGCCCGGGCCATGGCGCCGGACAACTCTCGGATATCGGATTTTTGCGCCGGGCGTGCCTGCGGGTTCACCTAAGCCAGGCTAGTGGTCCCGCCTGCTTGTGCGGCATGGCCTTACAGCTCCGAGAATTCTAGAATTGCCGGCGTGCCGCCCTATCGCGATGTCGCCGCGTATGACGATCGCGCCGGGCAATACGAGCAGGGCTGGCGGGGCCGACTGCACCAGACGATCGGTGCCCGCACCGCCGCGTTGGCGACATCGACCGAGGCACGTCCACGACGCGTGCTTGACGTGGGATGCGGGACCGGTTACCTGTTGCGAATGCTGGCCGGTCATTACCCGGGAGCCGAGGAGCTTGCCGGAATCGACGCCGCTCCCAACATGATCGAGACCGCCAGGCGCCTCACCGACGACAAGCGATTGACGTTCGCCACCGGCGTCGCAGAGCGCCTGCCCTACCCCGATGGGTCCGTTGACCTCGTGGTGAGCAGTACGTCGTTCGACCACTGGTCGGATCAGTACGCCGGGCTCAGCGAATGCGCGCGGGTGCTGCATGCGGGCGGCCACCTGGTTCTCGTCGACCAGTTTTCCCTGTGGTTGACACCCACGCTCGCGGTCAGCCGACGGGGCAAAGCGCGAACACGAGGCCGCGCGGACCGCCTATTACTGCGCGCGGGCTTTGATCGCCCGCGGTGGCATCGACTGCACGCCGTCATCATCAACGCGGCCGTCGCAACGAAGCGGTCTTGAACCCATGCCGCAGGTCCCACCGACCCGTTATCTGCTCCGCGCCAAAGACCTGGCCGATGCCCGCTACGCCGAACTGATCACGGTGGATGATCTGGCCGCTGCCGCCGGGCTGTCGCGCGCCCACTTCATCCGCATGTTTTCGCGGACCTTCGGCGAATCACCACGCTCCTGCCTGCGGTCGCGCCGGTTGGAACGGGCTGCCGCGCTGCTGCGCTACACCGACCGATCCGTCGCCGACATCGCCGTCATGGTCGGTCTGAACAGCGTTGGATCGTTCACGAGCAGCTTCGCCCGCGTGTACGGGTCGCCACCCGCGGCCTACCGAGCCAGCCTCCCACCGGCCTCGGTGCACGCGCGAGTGCCCAGCTGCGTCCTGCGGCGTGATACCCGGCGGCCCGCCGACAGCCGCGTCAAGACAGCACACGGGAAGAAGACGGACGACGCCGGCAGACCGTAGCGTCGTTCCCATGTTAAAGATTGCCAGCGCCCATCTGTGGGTGCATGACCAGGACTTGGCCCTAAGATACTGGACCGAAAGAGTGGGTATGGAAGTGCGACAGGATGTTTCGTTGCCGGAGCTCAGCATCCGGTGGCTCACGGTCGGCCCACCGGGCCAGGACGACGTATCGATCGTGCTGATGGCAATTCCGGGTCCGCCGGTGATGGATGACGCTACCCGCAATCAGGTGCGCGAAGTGATGGCGAAGGGCTTCGCCGGCACGGTATTCCTCACCACCGACGACTGCCAGGCCGCGTACGAGAAGTTGAAGTCCCGGGGAGTGGAGTTCACCGAGGAGCCGCATGAGATGCCGTACGGCATCGACTGCGGATTCCGCGACCCATCTGGTAACAGTGTCCGGTTGACCCAGCTGGCCGATATTTATACCGCAGGGTGAACACTAGGGAGGCGGCTGCGTTCTCCGATGACCGGGCGGTCGAACAAATCGCGGATATGGGGTGGGCTGCATGAAAATTCCGGTACTCCGCGCCGCGGCGCTGGCAACGGCATTCGCGGTCGGTATCGGGTTGGCAGGGTGCGGTAGTGACAAATCGACAGCGCCGCCCTCGTCGACGGCGAACCCGTCGGCGGATTACGGCGCCTTGCTAATCAAGGCGAGCGACATCACCCAGCCAGCCGACCTCTTCACCAATGCGCCGCCGACGGGGTTCACCGCAGGAGCACCGGAGACGAGTCCGAACGGTAAACCGGGGGTCCTCGACGTGTTCAAAAGCCAAGACGGAAGCAGGCAGATCAGCGATACCATATTGGTCTTGACCGATGAGGCTGCGGCCAAGTCAGCGCTGGATGCGGCTGTGGCCGGGATCGGTCGTTCTGTCAGCATCCCAACTCCGCAGTCGTTGTCAGTGGGTGCTAACGGCACGCTGTTCTCGGGATCCTCACCGGATCAATCCAAGAGCGTCACGGTCTTGATGTTTACCCAGGGTAGAGCGTTCATCACGGTCGAATTCGATGGTGCACCAAATGATCCCGTGGACGCCGATTTCGCGAACGATGTGGGGAAGAAGCAGGACGCGGCCATCAAGGCCGGCCTTTCCCGCTGAGGTGAGCGGCGCGCACCCTACCGCGTAGCGTGCTCGACAGCAGTTTCCTGCCAGGCATGACAACCCTCGGCGGTCAGCCGCAACTACGATGATGTGGCTCCATCAACAATGCCGGTGCGACGTTGCGCCGGGGAACGGCGGCCGACGGTGTGGGACTTCGAAACAGATCCGGAATACCAGGCGAAGCTGGACTGGGTCGAAAAGTTCATGGTCGAAGAACTCGAACCGCTCGATCTGGTCGCACTCGATCCGTACGACAAAAAGAACGCCGAGATGACGGCCATCCTGCGGCCGTTGCAGCAGCAGGTGAAGGACCAAGGACTGTGGGCCGCGCACCTGAAGCCTGACCTCGGCGGCCAGGGCTTCGGCCAGGTCAAGCTCGCGCTGCTCAACGAGATCCTGGGGCGCTCGCGCTGGGCCCCGTCGGTGTTCGGCTGCCAGGCGCCGGACTCCGGCAACGCCGAGATTCTCGCGCTGTTCGGCACCGAAGAGCAGAAGGCCCGCTACCTGCAACCATTGCTGGACGGCGAGATCACCTCCTGCTATTCGATGACCGAACCCCAGGGCGGTTCCGATCCCGGCATGTTCGTGACGCGGGCAGACAGAGACGGTTCAGCAAACGGGGACTGGGTCATCAATGGGGAGAAATGGTTCTCCAGCAACGCCAAGCACGCGTCGTTCTTCATCGTGATGGCGGTGACCAAGCCCGATGCCCGCACGTACGACAAGATGTCGCTGTTCATCGTTCCGGGCGAGACGCCGGGCATCGAGATCATCCGCAACGTCGCGGTCGGAGGCGAGTCGGGCAAGCACGGTTCACACGGCTACGTGCGCTACAACGACGTCCGGGTGCCCGCCGACCATGTGCTGGGCGGTGAAGGCTCAGCGTTCATGATCGCGCAGACCCGCCTCGGCGGCGGCCGGATCCACCACGCGATGCGCACAATTGCGCTGGCGCGCAAGGCGTTTGACATGATGTGCGAGCGCGCGGTGTCGCGGAAGACCAGGCATGGGCGGTTGGCCGACTTCCAGATGACGCAGGAGAAGATCGCCGACAGCTGGATCCAGATCGAGCAGTTCCGGTTGCTGGTGCTGCGCACCGCGTGGTTGATCGACAAGCACCACGATTACCAGAAGGTGCGCCGCGACATCGCGGCGGTGAAGGTCGCCATGCCCACGGTGCTGCACGACGTCGCGCAACGGGCCTTGCACCTGCACGGCGCGCTCGGCGTCTCCGACGAAATGCCGTTCGTCAAGATGATGGTGGCCGCTGAGTCGCTGGGCATCGCGGACGGTGCCACCGAGCTGCACAAGATGACGGTGGCGCGCCGCACGCTGCGTGAATACGAGCCGGTGACAACGCCTTTCCCGTCTCAGCACATACCGACCCGGCGCGCGGAATCCAACGCCCGGCTCGCCGAACGCCTGGAACACTCGATCGCGGAGTTTTGACGGCGAGCAGACACAGAATCGCATGTTGCGGGCCGCCCGCATGCGATTCTGCGTCTGCTCGCCGGTGTCAGGTGATGTAGCGAACGATGCTTTCGGCCACGCACGCCGGCTTGGGCGACCCGTCGATCTCCACGGTGGTCGACACCGTCGCCTGCACGGCCCCGCTGCCGACGTCATCAACGCTGACCAACGAGGCCTGCGCACGCACCCTGGAGCCCACCGGCACCGGTGCGGGGAAGCGAACCTTGTTCAGGCCGTAATTGATTGCCAGCTTTACGCCGTTGACCGTGTACATCTCGTGTTGCAACCGGGGCAGCAGCGCCAGAGTCATGTACCCGTGGGCGATGGTCTTTCCGAACGGTCCCGCCGCGGCGCGCTCCGGGTCGACGTGGATCCACTGGTGGTCGCCGGTCGCGTCGGCAAACAGGTTGACGTCGTCCTGGGTGATCGTCACCCAGGAACTTTGGCCTATCGTCTCGCCCGCGGAGGCGGCGAGGTCGGCGACTGACTCGAAGGTGCGCATGGATATCTCCATTTTGGTCGTTGAAGGTCGTGGGTCAGCATAGAACCCGTGAGGCTGCTGTTGATTGCCGATACCCATGTCCCGTCCCGCGCGCGCGACCTGCCCGCGCGGGTATGGGATGAGGTCACCAGGGCAGATGTCGTCGTGCACGCCGGCGACTGGATAGCGCTCGAGCTGCTCGACGAGCTCGAGTCCAGGTCCGCTCGGCTGGTCGCTTGTTGGGGAAACAACGACGGCCCGGAACTGCGCGCGCGGCTGCCGGAACGGGCGGACGTGACGCTGGCGGGTGTGCGTTTCACGGTCACCCATGAGACCGGCGCCACGACCGGCCGAGAAGCCCGGATGTCGCGGCGGTATCCGGACAGCGACGTCCTGGTGTTCGGACACAGCCACATCCCTTGGGATACAACGACAAAGGCCGGATTGCGCCTACTCAATCCGGGCTCGCCAACGGATCGCCGCCGGCAGCCGTTCTGCACCTACCTGACCGCCAGCGTCGACAACGGCGCCATGACGGACGTGGTCCTGCATCGCCTCGACAAGTAGCCCACAGCTAGCCCAGACATAGCCTGTACACATAATTACCTCGTAAACAGAGGTATATGCATGCAGTGAAGTCACGTCCCGCCCCAGTCACCGAGGTGTTCGGCGTCGTCGGCAGATTCCGCCGGCAGCTCCGCCGGTCGGCCGGTCGCGGGCTGGATTCCGGACGGCTCAGCGAGTCGCAGTCAGAGTTGTTGTGGCTCGTTGGCCGACAGCCGGGGATCTCGGTAAGCGCCGCCGCCGCGGAACTCGGGCTGGCGGCCAACACCGCGTCCACCCTGGTTTCCAAGCTGGTAGCCAACGGCCTGCTCATCCGGACCGCGGGCGAAGCGGATCGGCGCGTCGGCCAGCTGTGCCTCGCCGAGCCCACCCAGCAGATCGTCAACGCCTCGAGGGCAGCGCGGCGGGCGTTGCTCTCCGAGGTGCTCGGCGAACTTGATGACGATCAAATCCAGTATCTGACAAAGGGGTTGGAAGTCCTGGACAAGATCACCCGACTATTGCAGGAGCGACAATCATGACCGGATCACTTCCATTGGCGATCGACTGCCGGAACCTGATGTACCGCTACGGCCAGTTCACCGCCGTCGATGACGTGACGTTGCAGGTGCGACCCGGCGAGACGATGGGTCTGCTTGGGCCCAACGGCGCCGGAAAAACAACCATGGTGCGCATGCTCACCACGCTGACCCCGATTCAGCAGGGCGAGCTACGCATCTTCGGCATGGACGCCCGGCACGAGACCGTCGACATCCGAACCAACATCGGCTATGTGCCCCAACAGCTATCGATCGAACCGACGTTGACCGGCCGGCAGAATGTGGAGTGGTTCGCGCGGTTGTACGGCGTCGCCCGCACCGAACGCCCCGAGCGCGTCGATGAGGCGCTGGAGGCTTTGGAGCTACTCGACGTGGCCGACCGGCTGGCGGCAACCTACTCCGGCGGCATGGTGCGACGCCTGGAAGTGGCCCAGGCTCTGGTCAACCGCCCGTCCCTGCTGGTGCTTGACGAACCCACCGTCGGCCTGGATCCGATCGCCCGTGACGGCGTCTGGACGCAGGTGCAAAAGATGCAGGCGCTGTTCGGCATGACCGTCCTACTGACCACCCATTACATGGAAGAGGCCGACGCGCTGTGCGACCGCGTCGCGCTGATGCATCGGGGTGAGCTGCGGGCCGTGGGGACGCCGACGAAATTGAAGGCCGAGGTATCCAAGGTGTCACCGCACGCCACGCTCGAGGACGTGTTCCGCCACTACGCGGCGTCAGGACTGGAAGAACTGGAAGAAGCCGAGTCATCGAGTATCCGCGAAATCCGTTTCACCAGAAAGGTTGCCCGCCGTGTCAGTTGACGCCTCAGAATTGACCTTGGTCCGCGCCCCGCGCGGATGGCAGCGAGTCGGCGCAACGCTGAGCCGCGTAGTCGCGTTCGCAATCGTCGAAGTCCAGAAGCTGCAACACGATCGGACCGAACTCGTCACCCGGATGGTGCAGCCGGCGCTGTGGCTGTTGATCTTCGGTACCACGTTCAGCCACCTCCACGTCATCAACACCGGGTCGGTTTCGTATCTGGCGTTCCTGGCGCCCGGCATCATCGCCCAGTCGGCGCTGTTCATCTCGATCTTCTACGGCATCCAAATCATCTGGGATCGCGACGCCGGCATCCTCGCCAAACTGATGGTGACACCGGCGCCCGCTTCGGCGCTGATCACCGGCAAGGCGTTCGCGGCTGGAGTGCGTTCGGTCGCTCAGGTCATCGGCGTGCTGGCGCTGTCCTATTTGATGGGCATCGGCCTGACCATCAACCCGCTGCGGATCCTGGCGGCGATGGGTGTCGTCATGCTCGGTGCCGCGTTCTTCGCCTGCCTGTCGATGACGCTGGCCGGGCTGGTGCGTAGTCGCGATCGGTTGATGGGGATCGGACAGGCCATCACGATGCCGTTGTTCTTCGCTTCCAATGCGCTGTACCCGGTGGATGTGATGCCCGGATGGCTGCATGTGCTGAGCACGGTCAATCCGCTCAGTTACGAGGTCAACGCGCTGCGGGCGCTGTTGATCGGCACGCCTATGGACCCGCTCGACCTCGTCGTGTTGGTGGCGGCGGCGGTGATCGGAATCGCCACGGCTTCAAGGCTTTTGCGGCGGCTCGTTTCATAGCAAGCCGCGAAACCGCAACTACCGACGGGTTTACTCGCGAAATGCGTCGTGGAATACAGTTTCGCGGCAGAGTGAATGCGACGAATCCCGGCCGATGCTCAATCGTTAGCCAACCGCGACTTCAAACTCCGGCCGCGACAACCTAATTACCGTCTCGCCTTGTGTTCCACTCACCCGGAACGGATTCGACCAAAGTTTGGATGGGTAGGGGAGCTATGAAGTTCTTGGGTGAGAAGCGAAAGTTCCGTGGGGCAGCGGCAGGTATGCCGCGCCGGCTGGCACTCGCGGCTGTGGGTGCTGCCCTGTTGTCCGGTCTGGTCGGTGTCGTCGGCGGCTCGGTGACCGCGGGGGCGTTCTCCAAGCCGGGTCTTCCAGTGGAATACCTGCAGGTGCCGTCGCCGTCGATGGGCCGCAACATCAAGGTCGAGTTCCAAGGCGGGGCCCCGCACGCGGTCTACCTGCTTGACGGCCTTCGGGCGCAGGACGACTACAACGGGTGGGATATCAACACCCCGGCCTTCGAAGAGTTCTATCAGTCCGGCCTCTCAGTGGTCATGCCCGTCGGCGGCCAGTCCAGCTTCTACACCAACTGGTATCAGCCGTCGCAGGGCAACGGTCAGAACTACACCTACAAGTGGGAGACCTTCCTGACCCAGGAGATGCCGGCCTGGCTGCAGGCCAACAAGAACGTGTCGCCGACCGGCAACTCGGTGGTGGGCTTGTCGATGGCGGGCGGGTCGGCGCTGACCCTGGCCGCGTACTACCCGCAGCAGTTCCCCTACGCCTCTTCGCTGTCCGGCTTCCTCAACCCGTCCGACGGCTGGTGGCCGACGCTGATCGGCTTGGCGATGAACGACGCGGGCGGTTACAACGCCAACAGCATGTGGGGCCCGTCCAGTGACCCCGCGTGGAAGCGCAATGACCCGATGGTCCAGATTCCGCGACTGGTCGCCAACAACACCCGCATCTGGGTCTACTGCGGTAACGGCACAGCAAGCGACCTCGGCGGCGACAACATGCCGGCGAAGTTCCTGGAAGGCCTGACGCAGCGCACCAACCAGCAATTCCAGAGCAGCTACGCGGCCGAGGGCGGACGCAACGGGGTCTTCCAGTTCCCGGCCAACGGGACACACTCGTGGCCCTACTGGAACCAGCAGCTGATGGCGATGAAGCCCGACATGCTGCAGGTGCTCAACGCCGTGAACAACTCTGCCTAGAAACCGCCCGAGCCGGCATCGGCAGCAGCGCCCCGGTCAGCGCTGCTGCCGATGCTTTTCGGTCCCGCTAATCAAACAGGGAGCGGCGATCGGCGTGAAAGTACGTGTAGCCGGTGGTTAACGCGCACACCGCCGAAGCGACCACCAGCATCCAGGTCCCGTTGACCACCAGGCTGATGCAGCCGCCCAACGCGGCGCCCAAGGCAAAGCTGGCGAAGAGCAGAAAGTAGCCGAGCCAATCCGCCGCCTTTCCACCGGCGATGTGGCGCTCGATGCCCTGCCCCATCTTGACCAACGTGCCGGTTACGTAGCTCAGGGGAACCGACACCTCGCCATCCTTGACGAAGGAAGTGTTCAGGGCGCCAATGCCGAAGGCCACCAGTAGAATTGGCCCGAAATCAAGGTTAGCCTCCTCCCAGCCCTCGTCGAAAACGTCAACCACGGTCGCGGCCACCAGGCTGAAGGTGGTCAGCACGGTCGGTCCGTGCGGATGCGCCACCCAGAAATGCCGCCTGCACACTGACGCAATCACCACGCCGGCAACGAAACACAGCACCAGCAGCCCCGCCGAGATCGACAGCACCACGTCGCCGCGGAAAAAACCCAAGACGGCGCGTTGGGCATTCCCGGTCATGAACGTCACGAAGTACCCGGCCGAGTGGGTGTACGCCGTCGCTCCCAGCACACCCGCCAGGGCCGCCAGCACCCACGACAACCGGGCCTCACTGTCGAACGTTTCACCCGCCACAAGCACATGCTTTCAGAGACCAACCCCTGAGCGCAGCGGTGCGCTTATGCCTAGGCATCGGTGAGCCGGGCAATGGACCGCAACGGGATCGGCAGCCATCCGGGCCGGTGCCGCGCCTCGTAGCCGGCCTCGTAGACGGCCTTGTCGAGCTCGTAGGTGGCCAGCAGCTGCGCCGAATCTCGGGGGTCGACCCCGGACGCGGCGGCGTAGCCATCACAGAACGCGGTGCGATTGCGCTCGACCCATTCGCGGGCCCGGGCAGCCAGCTGTTTATCGGCACCCTGGTCTATCAGCGGCCCATAGGCCGCGTACTCGAACGAGCGCAATACGCCGGCCACGTCGCGCAACGGCGAATCAGGCGCTCTCCGCTCGTCCAGCGGCTGGCCCGGCTCCCCCTCGAAGTCGATCAGCAGCCAGCTTTCCGGGGTACGCAGCACCTGCCCGAGGTGCAGGTCACCGTGCACCCGCTGAACGGTGATCGGCTCGCTCGCGAGCTTCCGGAATTGCTGTTCGATGGTTGCCGCGTATTCCTGCAGTTCGGGAACCAGCGCCACGGTCGACGAAAGCCGCGCCAGCACGTTGTCCACGGGGAAGGTGGCCTGCGCGGTTCCGAGGCATTCGGCCAGCGTGGCGTGCACCGACGCGACCGCCTCGCCGAGCCGGTTGGACTCGCCGGCGAAGTCGCCGCCGACTTCATACGCATAGAGGTCGCCCTCGGCGAACAGGTCACGAACGCTGGCGGTTGCCATTGCCCAGCCTTCGGCCGCATTGGCCGCATACTCGGTCACCATGCCCAGCGGCCACGCGTCGTCAGGAATGCCGTCCGGTGCGGCTATCTCGTAGGTGGCCAACAATTGCGCGACGTGCGGGTTGCCCGCTCGGCCGAGCACCCGGCCCAGCTCGATATCGGGGTTGATACCGCTGCTCACCCGCCGGAACACCTTGAAGATGGCGCGCCGATCGAAGATCACGCTGGTATTGCTCTGCTCGGCGTCTGAGACGTGCGGCTGCTCCTGCAGCGGCAGCTCCACATCCGGTTCCTTGGCGAACGTCACTTTGGTGCCGGACGAGTCGCGCACGGCTGACGCGTCCATCAGCGACAGCAGATACTGGGGCGCATCGGCGTCATAGAGCGCGTCAAAGGCGTTCCGACCGTCCGCGGAGCCGATCGTGGCGACGCTGCTGTACTCGGAGACCGGCACGGAATCCCAGCCCACGATCACCTGATAGCGCTCCGACGAGCCGTTGGTGTACGCGGTGTCGATCAGCACCAGGTCGAGGTCATCGCGGAGTGGGACGACGAGGCTGGGCTCAGCGGAGGACAGCTCGCGGTTGCGTCCGGCGTACCAACGTTGCTGTGGAAGCCACTCAGACCACGGCAACTTCGACGGCAGATTCATGGGCGCCGGTCCTCCTCATCGCTTCGCTCCGCATCGTCGCCGGCGTCGGCCATTGGCCGCCATGAGCTCTCCTCAGATCCAGTCAGCTGAAACCAGTAGAACCCGTGTCCTGGCAATGTCAGCAGGTAGGGCAGCTGGCCTACGCGAGGAAATTCGACGTGTCCGGTCAGCTCGACCGGGGTGCGGCCGCTCCAATGCTGCAGATTCAGTTCGATGGGCTGCGGGAATCGCGACAGGTTGTTGACGCACAGCACAGTGTCGCCATCATCGGCCGCTTCGCGCACGAAAGCCAGCACCGACGGGTTGGAACCGCCCAGTTCCTGGAATGTCCCGATGGCGAAGGCATCGTGGCGGCGACGTACCGAGAGCATCATCCGGGTGAAGTTGAGCAACGACGTCGAGGTATCGCGTTGCGCCTCGACGTTGACCGCCTGATAGCCATAGACCGGGTCCTGGCTGGGCGGCAGGTAGAGGCGGCCGGGGTTTGCGGTGGAAAATCCGGCGTTGCGGTCCGGCGTCCACTGCATCGGGGTGCGCACACCGTCGCGATCCCCCAACCAGATCACGTCACCCATGCCGATCTCGTCGCCGTAATACAGCACCGGTGAGCCGGGCAGCGACAGCAATAGCGCGGTGAACAGCGCGATCTGATTTCGGTCGTTGTCCAGCAGTGGCGCCAGTCTCCGGCGGATTCCGACATTCGCCTTCATCCGCGGATCCTTGGCGTATTCCGAATACATGTAGTCGCGTTCGTCGTCGCTGACCATCTCCAGCGTCAACTCGTCGTGATTACGCAGAAAGATCCCCCACTGAGCCATGTCAGGGATTGGCGGCGTCTGCGCCATGATCTCCGAGATCGGAAACCGTGACTCGCGGCGCACCGCCATGAAGATCCGCGGCATCAGCGGGAAATGAAACGCCATGTGGCACTCGTCGCCACCCGTGCTGGCCTCGCCGAAATACTCGACGACATCACTCGGCCACTGGTTGGCCTCGGCCAGCAGCACCCGACCCGGAAACTCGTCGTCGACGACTTTGCGGACGCGCTTGAGGAAAGCGTGCGTCTCGGGCAGGTTCTCGCAATTGGTGCCCTCGCGCTCGAAGAGATACGGCACCGCATCCAGCCGGAACCCGTCGATACCCAGGCCGAGCCAGAAGCGAAGAACATCGATCATCGCCTCCTGCACCGCCGGGTTGTCGTAGTTCAGATCCGGCTGGTGGGAGAAGAACCGATGCCAGTAGAACTCGCGGCGGACCGGGTCGAAGGTCCAGTTCGACTCTTCGGTGTCGACGAAGATGATCCGGGCGTCGGTGTACTTCTCGCTGGTTTCGCTCCACACGTAGTAGTCGCCGTACGGCCCGTCGGGATCGCGGCGCGACTCCTGAAACCACGGATGCGACTCGGAGGTGTGGTTCATCACCAAGTCGGTGATGACCCGGATACCCCGCCGGTGAGCGGCGTCGATCAGTGCGACGAAATCGTCGACGGTGCCGAATTCGGGCAGCACCTTGTAGAAGTCCCGAATGTCATAGCCGCCGTCGCGCAGCGGTGAGTCGTAGAACGGGGGCAGCCAAATGCAGTCGATGCCGAGCCACTGCAGGTAATCCAGGCGCTCGATAAGTCCACGAAGATCGCCCGAACCGTCCGCACTGGCGTCGAAGAACGCCCGGACCAGCACCTCGTAAAAAACGGCGTGTTTGAACCAGGTCGGGTCGGCGGGCAGCGCGGCGGCATTGACGAAATCCTCGGCATTCGGGTGCTCGACCACACCGCCTTCGACGTGGCTGCCTCCCGCGGGAGGATGCTCGGCAGCGGTCGTTGCGTCGTTCATCAGTTCCACGATGCCACGGGTACCCCGGCCGCGTCGCCCGGAATCACGGCCCCCAGCAAACGAATTGGCTGGTCGGCCGGCATCATCCGGACGGATATCAGGCCGGAGGTCCGTCCGCCAACGTCACGGTCAGGGTGCGGTCGCCGCCCGACGCGGAATGCCAGGACAACGCGACGTTGTCGCCGGGGTGGTGCGGGACGAGCACATCGGTCATTGAAGTGGGCCCGTTGATGGGCACGCCATCGAGCGAGAAGATGACGTCGCCAGCGGCGATCCCGGCCGCGGCAGCGGGACCGCTACCGACCACCCGTTCGACCCGCGCGCCGTTGCCGTTGTGGTCCGTAACGCCCAGCCCGATGAAAGCCGTCGGGCCGACGTGGACTGTGCCCCCGCCGGCGCCGGCCCGAATGGCGCCGGCCACCCCCAACGCCGTGCCGATCGGAATGGCGAAGCCCTGCCCGCCGGACATCTTGTAGCTGTCGGTGGCGGCGGTGTTCATGCCAATCACCTGCCCGTTGCTGTTGACCAAGGGCCCACCGGAGTCACCGGGCCGGATCGCGGTGTCGGCCTGGATCAGGCCGCCCAGGTTCTCCGCGGCACCGGTCAAGGTGTCCGTTGCCGAAACGGCCTGGTTGAGCGCGACGACATGGCCGGCCACCGCGCTTGGCGTTCCGCCCCCACCGCCGGCGTTGCCCAGCGCGACGACGGGCTGGCCGACCCCGACCCCGCCACCGATGGCGGCGGTGGGCAGGCCACCGGCGCCACGAAGCTGCAGCACCGCGACATCCTGGGTGCGGTCGTAGCCGATCACGTCAGCGGCGTAAGTCTGGCCGGTGCCGATGGAGAATGCGCTGATATCGGTGGCGCCCGCGATCACGTGGTTGTTAGTCATCACGACACCGGCCGGATCGATGATGATGCCGGTTCCGGCCCCTATCGCATTGTTGTAGCCGAATTGGGTATTGATGTTGACCACCTGGGGCCCAACCTGCCCGACCATCGCCGCGGGGTCCAGCGGTGGCGTCGGCCGGGCGGACGCCGGCACGGTGGTCAGCCCCAGCCCCAATCCGACCACGGCCAGCACGCTGACTACCCACGACCACCAGACGGAGCGGTGGTGCGATTTGCTCATCCCGATACCTCCTGCGTCACGATGGTTCAACTCACCGTAGTCCAGATAATTATCGCGGACAGCGCGCTTAAGCTGACACGGTGGGCGGATTCGACCCGAAGGCCAGCTTCACCCAGTCCCCCGTCGCGCGACTGGCCACGATCACGCCCGACGGTTTACCGCACCTGGTGCCGGTGGTATTCGCGGTCAGCAACTCCCCGGACTCGCCGGACGACCCCGTGCGCACCGTGTACACCGCTATCGACGCAAAACCGAAGACGACGCAGCGGCTGCGCCGGCTGGCCAACATCGAGAGCAATCCACAGGTCAGCCTGCTGGTCGACCACTACGCCGATGATTGGACGCAGCTGTGGTGGGTCCGAGTCGACGGAGTCGCCGCGATACATCGAGACGGTGCTGTGCTACACGCCGGGCATCGGCTGCTGCGAGCCAAATACCCTCAGTACCAAACGGTTCCGTTGAACGGCCCGGTAATTGCGGTGGCGGTGGCCCGCTGGTCCAGCTGGCACGCCTGACCGGAGATCCATGCCGGAAGAACGGCATCTGATTCAGTGGACCCATGTCGACCGTCAATGGACTTCCCGCTCACATCCTGCTCAACCACTTCATCGTTGTCCTGGGTCCGCTGACAGCGGTCCTGGCGATCATCTGTGCGCTGTGGCCCGCGGCGCGACAAAGGCTGATCTGGCTGGTTCTGCTGCTGGCCTTGATCACGCTGGTGTTGACCCCGGTGACGGCCGGCGCGGGTGAGTGGTTGGGCAGTCGGGTGGGTACCACGTCGCCCGTGCTGGCCAACCACGAGCAACTCGGCGAAACCCTCGTCTACATCGTGGCGGCACAGCTGGCAGCGATCGCGCTGCTGGCCGCCGTACACGTCCGCCAGGCACGCGGAAGTACCGTCAAATTCGCCATGCACGCACTGGTAGGCGTACTGGTCATTGCCGCCGCCGCGGCCACGCTGGTGCAGACCTATCGCATCGGCGATTCGGGTGCCCGAGCCGCTTGGGGAAACGTCGCGTCGGCCACTGGGGTGATCAGCCAGCGAATTCCCTTACCAGAGCGCGGCGGTCCAGCGAGCCTTTAGCGGTATGCGGCAACGCGCTGGCCTCCTGGAAGCTGGCGGGAACCTCGTACGCGGCCAACCGGTCGCGGCAAAACACGGCAAGCTCGGCCGAGGTCGGCGAACCGGACTCCCTGGGAACGATCACCGCGGCCACGGTCTCTCCGTACAGCTTGTCCGGGACACCGAAAACGGCAACCTCCAGCACGCCGGGGTGGCCGGCCAGCACGCCCTCGACCCGCTCCGGCGAGATCTTCTCGCCGCCACGGTTTATCAGCTCCTTGATCCGGCCACGGATCGTCAGCTCGCCGGCCGGTGACAACGACCCCAGATCGCCCGTGCGCAGCCACCCGTCGGTGAAGTTGGCGAGGGTTATCGCCGGGTCGCCGAGGTAGCCGCGCACCACGGTGGGACCCCGCAGCCAAACCTCGCCAACCGCGTCCGCAGCTACGGGCACCCCGTCGGGCCCGGCGATGCGGATCTCGGGTCCAGTCGACGCGCCGACGAGACCCGTCGTCGCAGCCGGGTTTTTGCCATCGGCGATGTCCTCGATGCCGGTGGTCGCCACCTGATGAGTGGCCTCGGTCATGCCGAAGGCGCACACCACCGGCGCAGAGAACTCGTCCTGCAGCGCTTGCGCTGTCTCCGGGGTCAGCGGTGCGCTGCAGCTGCGGATGAAGCGCAGCGCGGCTCGCTTCTTCCCGGACTGGTCAGTCTTGGCGCGCTCCAACAGGATCTGATGGATGGTCGGGACCGCCGTGTACCAGCTGGCCCGGACGGTGTCGATGTCGTCCCAGAAGGTGTGCGCCGAGAACCGCCCGCGAGCAGGTAACAGCACGGTTCCCCCGGACACCAGCGTCGACAGCAGCGCGGCGAGCAGCCCGTGACCGTGGTACAGCGGCATCACCGCCACGGTGGCGTCCTGCGGGCCGAGCCGGTAGCCGGCGATGATGGCCCGCACCGAGCCGGCGATGTTTGCGTGAGTCCACGGAACCATCTTCGGCACACCGGTTGTCCCGCCGGTGAACATGATCATGGCGTCGCCGTCCGCGAGCCCCTCGGGCGTCGACGAGGCCGGACCCGGCGCGGTGGCCGCGTCCAGGTGGACAGCCAGCGCGCCTTTGAGGGCACCCACATCGCGGCCGACGGTCACCGCGATCGGCCACGATGTCAGCGTTTCTTCCTGCCGGTCGCCGGCCCCGTCACCGTCGACGAGGACCGCCCGCGCGCCCGCCGCCTCGCTCCGCGCGCGCTGCTCGCTGACGGGCAGCGCCGGATCCAACGGAACCACGATCAGCTCAGCGCGCGACGCGGCCAACAGGCCGACGACGAATTCGGCGTTGCTGCCCGCGCGCAGCGCGATTCGATCGGCCGGCTGCAGGCCAGTGCGCTCGAGCTGCCCGGCAAGGTCGTCAACGAGTCGGACCAAGTCGCCGTAGCTGACCGGGATGCGATCGGGCGTCACGACCAGCGCCGGCGCCTCGGGCCGCATGGCCGCCGCCGCCACGATCAGATCGGTGATCGATTCAGACCTCATCGGCTGCACTCCTTCTGATTGAACTGTGAAAAGCACCTGCTCGCAGATTGCCGGGCTATCTTCATGTCGTCCAATACTCATTTGCTCGCGATCGATAAGCGGCGGCTATCGAGCGGTTTGATAACCGGGGTGTATCGCTACATAGTGGCTCGATCTTGGACACCGGCGGGGCGACCGGGCCACAGTGGTTAACAGACACAGACACGCACCCGAGGAGTCGGCACATGAGCATAGTTTCGGCGCGTTTGACCGACGGCTTTCACCTCGTCGTGGATGCCCTCAAGGCCAACGACATCGACACCATCTACGGGGTCGTCGGCATCCCGATCACCGACCTCGCCCGCGTGGCGCAGGCGGCGGGAATCCGCTACATCGGTTTTCGTCAGGAGACCTCGGCGGGCAACGCCGCGGCCGCCGCCGGATTCCTCACCCATCGCCCCGGCGTGTGCCTGACGGTGTCGGCGCCCGGGTTCCTGAACGGCCTGGCAGCCCTCGCCAACGCCACGACGAATTGCTTTCCGATGATCCAGATCTCGGGCTCGAGCGATCGAGCGATGGTGGATTTGCAACGCGGCGAGTACGGCGAGCTCGACCAGCTCAACGCCGCAAGGCCTTTCGCGAAGGCGGCGTACCGGATCAGCCGGGTCGAGGACATTGGGCGCGGCGTTGCGCGCGCTGTTCGCACCGCGGTTTCCGGCCGCCCGGGCGGTGTCTACCTCGACATCCCAGGCGACGTTCTGGGCCAGGCCCTGGAGGCATCGGCCGCCGCCGAGACAATCTGGCGGGTCATCGACCCGGCTCCCCGCCAGCTGCCGGCACCGGAGGCCGTCGATCGCGCCTTGGGTGTGCTCGCCGACGCGCAGCGACCGCTGATCGTGCTCGGCAAGGGCGCGGCGTATGCGCAGGCCGACAGTGTGATTCGGGAATTCACAGAGGCCAGCGGCATTCCGTTCCTGCCGATGTCGATGGCCAAGGGGCTGCTGCCGGATTCGCATCCACAGTCCGCCGCAGCCGCACGCTCGCTGGCGATCGCCCGTGCGGATGCAGTGCTGCTGGTCGGTGCCCGGCTGAACTGGCTACTCGGTCACGGAGAGTCGCCGCAATGGTCCGCCGATGCGAAGTTCGTGCAGGTCGATATCGCGGCGTCGGAGTTCGACAGCAACCAGCCGATCGCGGCGCCGCTCGTCGGCGACATTGGCTCGGTGCTGGCGGCGCTGCGTGACGGCCTGGCTACCCACCCGATCACCGTCCCGACGGAATGGCTCAACGAACTGGCCGACCGCAAAACACGCAACGACGCCAAGATGCGCCAGCGCCTGGCCGAAGATCCGCACCCGATGCGCTTTTACAACGCACTCGGTGCCATTCGCTCTGTGCTGCAGGATAACCCGGAGGCTTACGTGGTCAACGAGGGCGCCAACGCACTGGACCTGGCCCGCAACATCATCGACATGGAGTTGCCGCGGCACCGGCTCGACACGGGGACCTGGGGCGTGATGGGAATCGGCATGGGTTACGCCATCGCCGCGGCGGTCGAAACCGGCAAGCCGGTCGTCGCGATCGAGGGCGACAGCGCGTTTGGCTTCAGCGGCATGGAAATCGAGACCATCTGCCGCTACCGGTTACCGGTGACGGTCGTCATCCTCAACAATGGCGGTGTCTATCGCGGTGACGAGGCGGCCTCTGGTAGCGACCCGGCACCCACCGTGCTCAACGCGGGTGCACGTCACGAGCTGATCGCAGAAGCGTTCGGCGGCAAGGGCTATCACGTAGCCACCCCGTCCGAGCTGCGATCCGCGCTGACCGAGGCGCTCGCTTCGGGCGGCCCGTCGATCATCGACTGCGAGCTCGACCCCTCCGCCGGGGTGGAAAGCGGGCATCTGGCGAACCTGAACCCCACCAGCGCAGCCACGCCTGGCCCGGTCAGCGCCGGCGGGTGATTCCGGCCAGCTGCGCGTCGAAGAACTCGTCCAGCGCCAGCTGTTGCGCGGATGCGGTCAGAGCGCGCGCCACCGGGGATCCCGGCCCGGCGGAGTTGGTCGCCAGCGCGATCTGGGCCGTCAGGACAGGATCGACCATTTCGACCACCCGGATTCCTCCCCCTGGCGGCGACGTCCACAGCCAGGTGTGCGGCACGATGCACGCCCAGTTTCCGCTGGCAACCTGGGCGAATAACGAGGCAACGGAGTCCGTCTCAACTTGCGGGGTGACGGTGAGGGCGTGCCCGGCGAAGGCTTCGTCGATGATCTGGCGGTCCCGCATGTCGGCAGTGAGCAACGCCAACGGCAGCTGCGCGGCATCCGGCCACGACAGCGTCGACGCGCCGGCGGGCAACATGTCCGTCGGCGCCAGCAGAACGTAGTGCTCGGCGTAAAGCGGCACCAGGTCCACCTCGCGGGTGTCCTCAAGCGCGGCGTGCACTATTGCGGCGTCCAGCTCGAACTCACGCAGCTGCCGGTACAGTTCGGTGGCGGCCAGCCGGGACCGGATCTGCACTTTCACCAATGGGTGGGCCGAACAAAAAGCCGACAGCACCAGCGACGCTGTGGTCGAGGCGGTCGGAACGGTGCCAAGCCGAAGCGTTCCGGTGATCCCCGACCGCACCGCGTCCACCTCGGCCTTGAATGCGTCGTGTTCGGCGAGAATCCGCTTGGCCCACACCACCAGCCGCTCCCCCTCGGGCGTGAGGCCCTCGAAGCTGTGCCCTCGGTTGATCAGCGTGACGTTCAGCTCACGTTCAAGCTTGGCGATCGCGGCGGACAGCGCCGGTTGCGAGACGTAACATTTCTCGGCGGCCCGGGCGAAATGCCGTTCCTGGGCGACCGCCACGAAGTACTCCAGTTGACGGAAGAGCAACCGCACCTCCTCCGAATTCGGGCACCGGTTCAGCTGAGGCTAACCGTTCCGGGCCAGCCAATCCAGTGTCTCCGACAGGTCTTGGACGCGCACTCCGATGGCGCGACATTCGTCCATACCCCGCTGATACAAGCCGGATATCGCGTCGGACACCAGGATAATTCTGTAATCGCGCTCCGAGGCCTGGTAAATCGATGCCCGAGGGCAGTTCGGGAAGTCGCAGCCCGCGAAAACAACTGTATCGCGACCGGATTCACGCAGATGCCGATCGAGTTCGGTGCGATAGAACGCGCCCCATCGCGGCTTGTACATGACATGCTCAGCCGGCCCAAGCTGTTGCAGGCCGCCGTCCAGCAGCAATTCATGTTCCAGCTCAACAACATTGGGTAATAGCTCGGGGGCGATCTGGGATCCGGCGCTGCCCGGTGCGGCGATTCGCGCACCCTGCTCTACCGATCGCCGTCGCACCAGGTCGACGTTCGAACCGTCCGGGCGATACAGCCGGACGACATGCACGATCGGGAGCTGAAATTCGCGGAAGGCTCTCGCCAACTTGGCCATTGCCGGAATCGTCGCACGCGTTCCCGCAATGCGCATCGGAGAATCGTCGGCATAAAAATCCTGCTGCACGTCGATCAGCACCAATGCTGACGTTCCCGCATTTGGACTCGTATAGCGATCTTCGAGCATCATGATCCGGTCGTTGCCACGACGACGGGGTCGAACCTCTCAAGACATCGGGATTTGCTAAAACGCGCAATGGGTAGACCAACCACTAGAATATCGTTGTGTCGATCGCACCATCTCGAAGGGCAGACGCTATGCGCCGAGCGGTTCGTTATCTATTCGTTATGGTTGGGATCTCGGTATTGGGCTTCACGGGATCGGGCAGCCGCGCAATTGCTGCGGTTCCGACACCCGAGCCGCTTCCCGGCGTAGCGGCGATTTTGCCAGCTGACGGCACCGTAGTGGGCGTTGCGCACCCGGTCGTGGTGACGTTCACCGCGCCCGTCATCGACCGCGTCGGCGCCGAACGGTCCATCCGCGTCAGCTCGCCGGGCAACATGACCGGACACTTCGATTGGGTCGAGGACAACGTCGTGCAGTGGGTTCCAGACCACTATTGGCCCGCCCACGGCCACGTCTCGGTAGGGGTGCAGGCGCTGACGACGGGCTTTGGCACCGGTGACGCATTGGTCGGTGTCGCCAGCATCTCCTCGCACACGTTCACCGTCAGCAGAGACGGCGAGGTGCTCCGCACCATGCCCGCATCAATGGGCAAGCCCACCCGCCCGACACCGATCGGCAACTTCACCGCCCTGGCGAAGGAGCGCAGCGTGGTGATGGACTCACGGACCATCGGCATACCGCTGAGTTCCCCTGAGGGGTACAAGATCACGGCTCAGTACGCTGTCCGGGTGACCTGGAGCGGCGTCTACGTACACTCGGCCCCGTGGTCGGTAGACCAGCAGGGTAGCTCGAACGTCAGCCATGGCTGCATCAACCTGAGCCCGGACAACGCCGCCTGGTACTTCGACAACGTCAACGTCGGCGATCCCATCAACGTAGTGGCCTAAGAGGTCACCTGGTGTAACGGGGGTCACACCAGAAAGCCAAAATCGGTTGCAGAGATGGATATTCCACACATTTCGGCCGCGCTGACCGAGAGAGCCGCGGATCTGCAATCACTGCGTCTGCTCGGACCGCTGCAGCGATACCGCGGTGGCGACCGCGTGAAGTAGCGCGGCGAGTTGCTCCGCGCTGTTGATCGTGCGGTCGCCGGACACCAGCCGGGTGAACACGCCCGCGATGAAGGTGGTCACGGCCGTGGTCTGCGCCGCGAGCAGGGCGGGGTCATCGGTGCCCGGCTGCAGGTGAGCGATGGCGTCGCGGGTCATCGTGTTGATCCGGGCGACGAAATCTTGCGACGTCTCGGCTAGATCGGGGTCACGCGCGGCCCCCAACAGCAGTTCATGGCGGGCCCTGTTCAGCATGAGCCCGGGTCCGTCGGCCTGCATCATGGTGAGCTCCGCCAGATGCGCGAACGGCGATTGGGGATCGAGCGGCTCGTCGATCACCGACCGCAGGTTGGCCACGTCGATTTCACCGACGCGCTTGCCGACGCCCCGTAGCAGTGCCGCCCGGGTGCGGTAGTAATACGACGTGGTGCCTTCGGGGACTCCCGCGTAGCGGTCGACTTGCCCGTGCGTCAGTCCCCGGGACCCGTGCTCGGCCAGGACTTGGATTGCCGCGTCGCACAGTTCCCGCCGGCGTTCGTCGCCGTCGCGTTTGCGTGGTGTGGTGGTGGCCATGGCTGTGTCCGGGTGCGTCAGCGGAGAACGGTGCCGCCGTCGATGTTGATGACTTGACCGTTGATCCACTCGCCTTCCTCGGAGAGCAGGAAGGCGACCAGCGCGGCGATATCGCCGGGTTCGCCGACGCGGGTTCCGCGGATGCGTTTGAGCGCACCGGCCTCCAGTTCCGGCCATTGCGGAACCGAGCGAATGAGTTCTGTCGCAGTGAATCCCGGCGCGACCGCATTACACCGGATACCTTCTTTGCCCCATCGCGACGCGACGTGCCGGGTGAGGGCGCCGATGCCGGCTTTCGCGGTGGCGTAGGCCGGTCGCGCGGGCTCGCCCTGGAAAGCCGCCGCCGAGGACATGTTGACGATCGCTCCGCCGCCGCGACCAAGCATGGCGGGGATGGCGTATTTCATGGCGGCCACGTATCCGCGGAGGTTCACCGCCATCACGCGGTCCCACACGTCGAAATCGATATCGACCACATCCGTATCGGCCCGGAGCCTGCCCATGTCGGCCCCGACATTGAACAGCAGGTCGACGCCGTCGTGGGTAAGTACAGTCGTGTCGATCAGGTCTGCGACCGACGCGGTGTCCGAGAGGTCGAAGGCGACGTGAGTCGCCGTTCCGCCCGCCGCGACGATGCGCTGCGCTGTCTCTTGCGCGACGTCCACTGCGACGTCGCCGATGATCACCCGGCAGCCTTCCGCGCCGAGGCGAGCGGCCGTCGCGGCTCCGATGCCGGTGGCGCCGCCGACCACGACGGCAACCTTGCCGGCAAGACCGCGAAGTCCCATGGACAACCCTTTCGGTGCCGGAGTTCAAGATATTGACTTTACCTCTAGAACTATAGAGGATCACCTCTAGAGTTGTAGAGGATCGTGTCGAGGAAGGAAGGGCGTCGTCATGGCGGGGATTCATCGGGAGCGTCCCGGAGCTGCCGACCTCGTGACGGCGACCGACACTCCCGCGACACCTTTGGGTAACGACATCTGGATGTCGCCCGGCGTGTCCAACTCCTACGCGGTGGCCACCGACGACGGCCGAGTCGTTGTCAACGGCGGGCTGGTGTTCGAAGGCCCGTTGCACCGCAAGGCTCTTGCCGACGTGCCAGGCCCGACGCGGGCCATCATCGTCACCCAGGGGCACGCCGATCATTGGGGCGGCGTCAACTCGGTGCGCAACGGGGATACCGACATCGTGATGCACCGCAACTACAAGTACTGGCGCGACGACAACGGCCTCCTGATGGGCTATCGCGTGCCCAAGACGTCGTTTGCTTTCCAGAAGTTCTCCGACGCTGTGCTCGAACACTTCAAGACCATCGATCCCGCAACGATCGATTTCTCGTTTCCCGAACCGACCACCACATTCGACCGCCACCACGAAATCGAGGTCGGCGGACGCGCCTTCGAGCTGGCGTGGACGCCGGGCGGTGAGACCACCGACTCGATTGTGGTGTGGCTACCCGAGGATCGAATTCTTTTCAGCGGCAACCTGTTCGGGCCACTGTTCGGCCACGTTCCAAATCTCATGACCATCCGCGGCGACCGGTACCGCGACCCGATTCACTACATAGAGTCGCTGAATACCGTGCTGGCGTACGGACCGCAGCGACTGATCACGGGCCACTTCGCTCCGATCGAGGGCGCCGACCGCATCGCTGAGGAAGTCACCGCGATGCGCGACGCCATGCAGGCCGTACACGATCGCACGGCCGAGCTGATGAATTCCGGGGTCGACGTCTATACCGCGATGCGCGAGGTCCGAGTGCCCGAACATCTGGATGTCGGCGAGGGTTACGGCAAGACCGCCTGGAATGTGCGGGCCATCTGGGAGATGTACACCGGTTGGTTCCAGCACCGCTCCACCACCGAGCTCTATGGTGTGGCGCCGGCCTCCGTCGCCGCCGACGTGGTTAGGGCCGCCGGAGCCGAAGCGCTCGTCGCGGCGGCCCACGCGCAGCTGGCGAGTGGGCGGCCGGTGGAGGCGCTGCACCTCACCGATCTCGTCCGCACCGCCGAGCCCGGCCACCCCGGCGCGCGCACGGTGGCCGCAGACGCCCACGAGGCGCTGCTGCGCGACACGGACAACTTCTGGGAAAAGGCCTGGCTCACCAAAGAAATCAACGAATTGAGGACCGCCGAATGAATACCGTCAACTTCGATTTCACCGGCGCCAACGTGCTGGTCACCGGCGGCACCAGCGGCATCGGCAACGGCATCGCCAGCGCTTTCGCGCAGGCCGGTGCCGCGGTGACTATCACCGGAACACGTTCCGCAGAAACCGATTACGATGACGATCTGAGTTCCTTCAACTACCGGCAGTGCCGGATCGAAAATCCGGACTCCGTCGACGCTCTGGTGAACTCGCTGGGTGAACTGGACATCCTGGTCAACAACGCGGGCGGCCCCTACCCGGCGGGCGACGAATACGACCCTGACGGCTACATCGCGTCGGTGGCGCAGAACATGTTCGGCCCCATGCGGTTGACCATGCGCTGCTATGACCGGCTCAAGGCGAGCAAAGCCCCAGGCGGCGCAAGCGTCGTCAACGTAGTCTCGATGTCCGCGTTCCGCTCGGCGGTCTTCGTCCCCGGATACGCCTCATCGAAGATGGGCCTGATCGCATTGACGATGAACCTCTCCCGCCGCTGGGCCAACGACGGAATCCGCGTCAACGCCATCGCCCCTGGCCTCATCGACACCCGAATGACACACCCGGCGATGGGCATCCCCCAGATCATGGACGTCGAAATCGGCTTCCACACTCCGCTGGGCAGGCCCGGAACACCCCAGGACTGCGCCGGTGCGGCACTGTTCCTGTGTACCGACGCCGCGTCGTACATCACCGGAAGCAGCATCGCCGTCGACGGCGGATACCTGACGGTCTAGGCGGAATCATGAGCGAATACGACAACATCGCGACCACCGACGACGTCCTCAAACTGGCCGCGCAACGCACCGGCCTCACCGAGACCGAATCCGACTCCTGGCGTGAGGGATTGGCCCTCATACTCGACGACCTCAACAACTCACCGGCGTTCACGCCCTTCGGGCGCGAACGCGTCCTCGACGACGCCGCCAACGCGTTAGGGCGGCGTCTGCAGATTCACGCCTACACCCAGGCTCACCCCGAAGTGCTCGAGGCACCCGTGCAGCGACCATTGATCGTGCTGGGTATGCCCCGCACCGGCACGACGGTCATCAGCTACCTGCTGGACCAGGATCCGGCACGCCGGTCGCTGCTGCATTGGCAGTGCGTCGACCCGATACCTCCGGCCAGCACCGAGACGCTGCGCACCGATCCGCGGTGCGTGGGCCTGTTGGAGGAACAGCGCAAGATCCTGGCGATGGTCAAGAAGGCGAACGTGGCGCTGCCGCACTGGGAAGACGCCGACGGCCCCACTGAGGACATGTTCATCCACAACCAGGACTTCAAGGGCCTGTCCTGGGACTCTTTCCTGTCGACCTCGCGCTACTACCAATGGCTGTTCGAGGAAGCAGACATGACCAGCACCTACGAGTACCAGAAGCGCTATCTGCAGGTCCTGCAGTCTCCCTCTCCCAAGGCGCCGGCTGCCTGGAGCCTGAAGATGCCGTCGCATTCGGTGCACATCGAGACGCTGCTCAAGGTGTTCCCCGACGCCCGACTCGTGTGGGCGCACCGCGACCCCTACAAGGCAACGGGATCGCTGGCCAACCTGTGGAAACTTCCCAAAGGGATGGTGCTACATCCGGACGCCATCGACCTGCAGGCGATGGGTCGCGACGCGATGGCACAGATGCAGTACCACGTCGAACGGCCGCTGCGGGCGCGTGATCGAATCGGCGACGAGCGTTTCTTCCACATGTACTACCACGAGATGATGCGCGACCCGATGGACGTCATGCGCCGCCTCTACGAATGGGCCGACGAACCGCTCACCGCAGAAACCGAAGCGCGCATGCAGGATTGGCTCGCCGCACACCCCCAAGACCGGTTTGCTCTCAACACCTACAGCCTCGACCAATATGGCCTGAGTGTGCAACAACTGGAACCGATCTTCGCTGAATACCTTGATACCTTCGACATCGAACTGGAGGGGACACCGTGAAAGTGTCCATGGTCACCGGCCCGGGCACCGCCGAAGTCGTCGACGCCGACCGGCCCCAGATCGGCCCCAGGGACGTCCTCGTGCGAATGCGCGCCTGCGGTATCTGCGGCTCGGATGCGTTCTACATCACCATCGGCGGTGTCCCCCCGCGCCAGGGACACACCCCGCTCGGACACGAACCCGCCGGCGAGGTCGTTGAGGTCGGCGCCGATGTGGCCGGCATCGATGTGGGCGACCACGTTGTCATCAACCCGATGGTCGCGCCCAGCGGCATCATCGGCAACGGGGGAGCCACCGGGGCGCTGGCCGATTACCTGCTCATCGAGAACGCCGTCCGCGGAACCAGCCTGGAAGTCATCCCCGACCACATCCCGTGGGAAGTGGCCGCGCTGAACGAACCGATGGCCGTCGCACGCCACGGGGTCAACCGCTGCAAACCCAAACCCTCGGACAAGGTCGTGGTATTCGGCGCCGGGCCGATCGGGCTGGGCGCGACGCTGGCCTTCAAATCCCTTGGCGTGAGCCATCTGGTGGTCGTGGACCTGATCGGTTCCCGGCTGGATAAGGCATTGCAGCTCGGCGCCGACGCCGTCATCAATTCCGCCGAGGAAGACGTCCTGGGGCGCCTGGCGGAACTGCACGGCGAGGGCGAGAGCAGGTTTCCCGGGAAGGCCGGCACCGACATCTACCTCGACGCCGCCGGCGTGGCCGCCGTCGTAAACACCGCTTTGGCAGCTGCCAAGAACGGCGCCACCTTGGCAATCGTCGGCGTCCACAAAGAGCCCGTTCCAGTCGAATTCGTCAACGTGATGAGCAACGAGATCACGATCCTCGGATCCATGGGATACCCGGACGAGATCTTTGAGGTGACCAAAGACCTCGTCGCGAACTGGGAGAAGTACGCGCTCATCGTGAGTCATACCATCCCCTTCGAAAAGGTCGGGGAAGCACTCGAACTGGCCAGCACGCCGGGCGCCGCAGACAAGGTCGTGGTCGCCTTCCCATGAGCTGGCGCGGAACGTTAGCCGGGCAACCCGTTCTTGATCGCGGCATCCTGCTTGCGGCCGATATCCGTCGCGACACCAGGATCGACCGGATCGTTCGCCGCGCCTGCGAATTCCAGCTTGACCAGCGCCTTGCCCTCGGTGAACAAGAGCACCGTCACCGCCTGAGATTTGTCCGGCGAAGTGCCGGAAATCATTGAACCGCTGGAACCGACGCCGGCCGGCTGCCAGGTGCCGGTGACCTTGTCCGCATAGCTGCTTTTGGTGTTGTCGAGTGCAGTCGCCGCCGCGGCCGGGTCGGCGAGGATCGAGATGGTATCCCCGATGCGGCGAGTGTTATCGGGGTTGGCGAAGAGCACTTCAATGCCTGCGGCGCCGTTGGGATTCTGCACCGGCGGCTGAGATTCGCTGAAATCGCCGCCGATATCGCTCGGCTTCATCAGCAACGCACCGTAGCCCGCGGGTTGCGAACTCGAGGAAGCCGCCGAAGACGACGACGGTGGGGCTTTCGCGTCGTTGGCGCAACCGGTGCTGATCGCGCCGATAAGGGCGGCAACCGCCCAGCCGAAAAAAGTTTTGCGAGCAAGCTTCATGGGCATTCCTTCGGCGTCGATCAGCGTCCATCAGCCGCGGCGCCTGACGCTACTGCGAAATGCGGACGGGAACAAGCGAGCCGTGCTGCCGTGTTGCACGGGCGGAAGCCCCGACTGACTGTTGAGGAGATCGCGATGACGGGTCCGGTTGCACGCGCCGTACGGTTCGACCGCTACGGGGGACGTGAAGTGTTATATGTGGCGGACATCGAGATGCCGTCGGCTGGTCCGGGCGAGGTGGTGGTGGAGGTTCGCGCCGCCGGCATCAACCCTGGCGAGGCCGGTATTCGCAGTGGGGCGATACACGAGGCGTTCCCGGCCACGTTTCCGTCCGGCGAGGGCAGCGACCTGGCCGGTGTCGTTACCGCGGTGGGACCCGGCATCACCGAGTTCTCGGTTGGCGACGAAGTTTTGGGATTCAGCTTCCGCAGATCGAGCCACGCCACCCACACCGCCGTCCCGGTGGACCAACTGATCCGTAAACCTGCCCAGTTGAGTTGGGAGGTAGCGGGGTCGCTGTACGTGGTCGGTGCGACGGCGTACGCGGCTGTCCGCGCGGTCACGCCGCAACCGGGCGAGACGGTCGCCGTATCGGCGGCCGCGGGCGGGGTCGGCAGCCTCGTCGTCCAATTGTTGGCCCTGCGCAAGGCGGCGGTGCTTGGCATCGCCGGGCCGGACAACGCCGATTGGTTGCGCGCACATGGCGTCACGCCTATCGCCTACGGGGACGGGCTGGCCGAGCGACTGCGCGAGGCGGCGCCCGACGGCATCGACGCGTTTATCGATCTGTTCGGCCCGGACTACGTCCAGCTAGCAGTGGATCTCGGCGTCGCGCCCGAGCGGATCGACACCATCATCTCGTTTCAGAAGGCGGGCGAAGTCGGCGCCAAGACCGAGGGCAGCGGCGAAGCGTCAACGCGGGAGGTACTGGCCGAGATCGCCGATCTGATCGTCACCGGTGCCATCGATTTCGACGTAGCGGCCACCTATCCGTTGGACCGGGTCGCCGATGCCTTCGCAGAGCTCGAGAAGCGGCACACGCACGGCAAAATCGTTCTGCTGCCAGACGGGTCGCCCTAACCGACCGTCATCGGCGCGACGAACGACCGCTCGGCTGTGGTGCCGGGGCCGCGAGCACCCCGATTGGCATCCGCGAAACGTAATGGTCGGCCCAGTCGTCCGAAGTCGGGATGCGCATTGCGCTCAACCTGCTGGTCAGTCGCCTGGCCGCACGCCCGAACGCCATTTCAAAACCTCTAACACGGTTGGTAACAACAAAAGCCATGATCTTCTCCTTATTAGGAGACCCGATCGGAAATCTTTTCAAAAACTCCCGAGGATGAGCCACGATGACCCCGTGAGAAACACACGGGCCGAACAACATTCAGATAGCTCAGGCGGGAAGAATGCCGGAACCGGATCGGGACAAGACGGATTTGGGATGGGGACTGTCGCCTGGACTATGGTCGCTCATCTCGCCCTCACCTCCTCACAGCCGGGACACACAGGGGTGTCACCATGTTCACCTGTACGGAAGAGGCACGACGGCCAGACGGAAAACGTCGGACGCACCCCTCTCGTCGGAGCTTTGGCACTGCACGGCGTATCTGGACTTTCGCCCGGAAGCCACTTGGGCTCAACCCTTGGGTCCGGGAAGAGCTGTCCTGACCCGGGGCGTCTCTCGACGTTCGGGGTCAGTGGCCTGTGTCCGTGCAGACGCCTCACCTACCGAGGTGCTTGCTGCTCCAGCTTGCACCCCAACCCGCCGTTCGTCAAACGTTAACCTGTTATTTGTTTGGTGTGGGTGGCCGGCATCCGAGCCGGCCGGCAATCTTTGCGGCCTACTCTCGTTGGTATGCCTACAACGTTGCAGGATCCTAAAGTCGAGTCGCTGCTCGAGCGGATGTACGCCGAGTCGAAAACCCAGATGTCGCGGTTGCGCGGGATGCACGGTCAGTTGGATCGGCCGATGACCACACAGGAACGCACCGAGGCGATGAGCGAGTTCTACATCCCGGTGACCCCCGAGGCCGGTCGGCTGCTGTACGCGCTGATCCGGGCGACCCGACCGAAGACGGTGGTCGAATTCGGCATGTCTTTCGGCATCTCCGCGGTCCATTTGGCGGCGGCGGTGCGCGATAACGGCAGCGGCCGGGTGGTAACCACCGAGCTCAGCGCCACCAAGATCGCCGCCGCAAAGAAGACCTTCGCCGAGACCGGGCTCGATGACCTGATCACCATTCTCGAAGGCGATGCGCTTACCACGCTCGAAGGTTTGGACGGGCCGGCCGATTTCGTTCTGCTCGACGGCTGGAAGGATCTGTACCTACCGGTGATCAAGCTGCTCGAACCGCGTCTGCCGACCGGGGCGCTGGTCATCGCCGACAACGCCAGTGCCGCCGACATGAAGCCGTACCTCGACCACGTGCGCAATCCTGACAATGGCTACGTCAGCTTCAACTTCCTGGTCCGCGAAAGCGACAGCATGGAAATCAGCTGCCGCACCAACGACTGATTGCTACTTCAGGGAGTCCTCGAGCCACGGTGTCAGCCACTTCACGCCCTCCGGCGTGAGGTGGACACCGTCGCTACGCACTTTGATGCCGTCGACCTTGGCGGTGTAAACGCCATCGGGGCACAGCTTTTTGTTCAGATCAAGTATCCGGACGCCGCTGTGGTGACTAACCGTGTTGCGCAGCATGGTGTTCCACTGGTTGACCCGATCCGGTTGGTCCTCCGGGTATAGGCGACCGTCCGGCCTTTCGCCGTCCCGGCTGTATGGCACGCTGGCGACCACCACTCGAACCCCGGTTGAACCTGCGATGGTCAGAGCCCGCTCGAGTTCCGCGTTGAGGTATGCGTCGAAGGTGGGATCGCCGATATGGGTCCACTGTCCCTCGTTGACCCGATCTACGGTCTCCCAGCGGCCGATAACCAGCAGCGCGACGTCCGGCTGGTCCTGGCTGACCTGCGTCGACCACCTACTGGGCCAGGTGTCGCATTCCGGACGCTGCTCAAGCGTTTGGCCGATATACCGATACGGGGTGCCCCGCACCAGGCTGCAGCCGACGACGGTGTGGTCGAGGAAGGCGAATCCAGGCGTCGGGGGAAGGTAATGCATCCACGTCCAGCCGATCGAATCGCCGAATACCGATACGGTGAATGGCCGGTGGGGATCCCGGGGTTTCGGGTGACTCCCGCTGGGCGGTGACGGGGCGACCGCGGCGACCGCCGAGAGGCCGGGCGGCAGACCGGTTTCTCGCAAGCCGGGTCCGGTTCTCACCGGAATTACTATCAATGTCATCGCGGCGGCACTGGCCACGGTGGCCGCCGCCAGCGGCAACAACGGCACCCCCGACGGCCGCCAGCGCCGGATCGGTTGTTCGATCAGCCACCATGATGCGGCCGCCACTGCCAGTGTGGCGCCGCACCGAGCCGCGAACAATGAGAGCCCGGACCATCCGGTGCGTTCGCCGTTGAGCGCCAGAAAGATTGGCCAGTGCCATAGATAGACGCCGTAGGAGATGGCACCCAGCCACACCAATGGGGGCAGCGCCAAGATGCGGGCGATCGCCCCGCGCTGTTCCAATGTCACCGGGGCGACCACGAGAACTGCCGCTACCGCGACCCCAATCAGCAGGCCGCGGCGGAACTCGCCGGCGCTGCCCGTCGCGTAGTGCGTCGCCGCCGCCAAGCCCGCCAGGCCGATGACCGGCAGCACGCGGGCGATCCGTCGCCCCCACCGCGTCCGGATCAGGCACCACCCGCGGTTCAGCGACGGCCAATCCCGAACCAGCAGAGCCGATGCCGCGGAACCGATCAGCAAAGCCTCCGCACGGGTATCGGTGCCGAAATATACTCGGTCACGGGCGCCGTCGGAGGCAAGGACGATGGCCAGGGCGGCGGAAGCCAGCGTCCCCAGCGCCGCTATCACGAACGTCGTGAGCCGCACCGCACCCACGGTGGCCCGTCTGAAGTAGCGCCTGGCCCGCGCCGCCAACAGTAGAGTCACCGCGATCAGCACGACCGGCCAGACAAAGTAGTACTGCTCTTCAACCCCTAGCGACCACGCGTGCTGCAGGGGCGATGCCGGAGCACCTTGGGTGAAATAGTCGGTCTTCTGCTCCACAAACCGCCAGTTCGCCACCCACAGGAATGCGGCCAGCGCGTCGTCCCGCAACCCGGTCAGCGCCTGGGCAGGCAGAAGTTGACGGGCCGCGCCCACGGCCAGCACCATCAACACCAGCGCCGGCAGCAGCCGGCGCGCACGGCGAATCCAGAACCCGGTCAGGCCGATACGCCCGGCGCGGCCCAGCTCGTCGAGCAATAGCGACGTGATCAGGAATCCGCTCAGGACAAAGAAGACGTCGACGCCCAGGAACCCGCCGCCCATGCCGGGGATGCCGCCATGCTGGGCGAGCACCAGCGCAACCGCTATCGCCCGGAGGCCGTCCAGAGCGGGAATGCCGCCGCGTCGCTCCGGTTTATCCCAAATCGCCAGCCGGCCGGCACGCCGCACGGGAGCAACCCATCGGCGCTGCCGAGCGGGACCGGCCGGTGCGGGATCAGTCCCGCCCGGCTCAGCGCTGGCTGTCAGCGCGCCAAGGCCACCTTGTTGCCCGGCGCTGTCGTTGCTGCCGATACGTCGCTGCCCCTCCTCGTGATCTGAGCAAGCTTAGGAGGCGGCCGTGCCGGATCAGCGGAAGACACGCGTCGTTAATCGAACCAGTGCGCGGTCTAGTTGGGGGCGTAGCCCAAGGTGCTCTTGACCTCGAGATACTCGTTGAACGCGTATCCACTCCACTCTCGACCGTTGCCGCTGCGCTTGTAGCCGCCGAACGGCGCGTTCAGGTCGAACGCGTGGTTGATCGTCACCGAGCCGGCGCGGATCCGGCGGGCCACCGCGCGGGCATCGTCGAGGTCGACTCCCGAGACATAACCGGCGAGGCCGTAATCGGTGTCGTTGGCGATCTCGACGGCCTGGTCGATGTCGTCATAGCCGAGGATGCACAACACCGGCCCGAAGATCTCCTCGCGCGCGATCTGCATGTCGTTGCTGACGTCGGCGAAGACCGTCGGCTGGACGTAATACCCCTTCTCCAGCCCCGCCGGCCGACCGGTTCCGCCGGCGACGACGGACGCACCCGCGTCGATGCCGCTCTGGATCAGGCGCTGGATCCTGTCGAACTGCGTCTTGGACACCACCGGCCCGATCGCGGTCTTGTCTTCGGGGTCGCCGACCTTGACCTGCTCGGCGACCGCACGCGCGACGGCGACGGCCTCGTCCATCCGGGAATTCGGGACCAGCATGCGTGACGGTGCGTTACAGCTCTGCCCGGAATTCGGCATCATGCCGGCCACCCCGGCGCGCACGCTGTCGGCGAATCCCGCATCGTCGAGGATGATGTTGGGGCTCTTGCCGCCCAACTCCTGAGTCACCCGCTTCACCGTCGTGGCGGCGAGCCGGGCTACTTCGACGCCGGCGCGCGTGGACCCGGTGAACGACACCATGTCGATGTCGGGATGGCTGGCCAGGGCCGCGCCCACGCCCGGACCGTCGCCGTTGACCAGGTTGTACACGCCGGCCGGGACGCCCGCGGCATCGAGGATCTCGGTGAAGATGTAGGCCGAAAAAGGCGCGATTTCAGACGGTTTCAGAACCATCGTGCAACCCGTCGCCAGAGCCGGATACACCTTGACGGCGACCTGGTTGAGCGGCCAGTTCCACGGTGTGATGAGCCCGCAGACACCGATCGGCTCCTTGGCGATCAGCGTCGCGCCGTGCTGCTCCTCGAACTGGAAGTTCTTCAGCGCGTCGATCGCCGTCGTCAGGTGACCGATGCCGAGGAACACCTGCGGACCCGCCGCCAGTGACGGCGGCGCGCCGATTTCCTCGGTGACCGCGTCGGCGAGGTCGCCCGCCCGCTTCTGGTATTCGGCGAGGATGGCCTGCAACAGGTCCAGCCGCTCTTCGCGACTGGTCTGTGACCAGCCGGCGAAGGCACGCCGGGCCGCCTTGACCGCCACGTCGACGTCGTCGGCCGAGCCGAGCGAGATCTTGCCGGAGACCTGCTCGGTCGCCGGGTTCTCGACATCGGAGGTTTTGGGGTGTAGCGGGTCAACCCACTTGCCGTCGATGTAGAAGTTCAAGTAGTCGCGCATGGCTGCTCCTTTTCGCGGTCCTTCTACTTACTGAGTGCCTTCGGCATACCAGGTGCGGAATCGGTCGTACTTTGGCATCTCCTCGGAATTCGCCTTGGGATCGATGCACACGTGCACTACACCGACTTTGCCACTGGCGTAGGCGCGAGCGATCGCCGGGACGATCTCCTCCTCCTTCTCGACGTACTCACCGTGGCAACCGAAGCCCTCGGCAACCTTGTCCATCCGGACGTCCTTACTCCAGTGCACACCGGGCTGCGGCGACGGCTGCTCGAAGGTGCGCTTGTACACACCCACCTCGAGGCCCCACTGGTGGTCCACCCCCACCACACACACCAGTGGGAGGTTTTGCCGCGCAGCGGTTTCCAGCTCGGCGATGTGGAAGAGGAACGCCGAATCGCTGGTCAGCAGCATCACCGGGCGCTTACCGCCTTCGGCCACCGATGCCCCAACCGCGTACGGCAGGCCGGTGCCGAGGTGGCCGAAGTTCTGGTTCCAGATGACGTCGCGCGGTTTGGACTGCGAGTAGGTCCACTGGAAGATCACGGTCGCGCCGCCGTCGCGGACCAAGATGCCGTCCTCGAGTTCGTTGAACGCCTTGGTGGCCTCGACGACGTAGCGCGCCGGGTGGATCGGCGAGCGTCCGGACGGCGCCGATTCCGCCATGTCCGCAAGCTCTTTCGCATCCTTTTCGATCAGGACCTGCAGCGCGGGTGCGGGTTTGCGCGGAGCATCCTTAAGCGCCTCGACCAGCTGCGGCACCACGCCGCGCAGATCGCCGACCAGTGCCACGTCGAACCGGCGGTTGACGCCGATGGCGGCCGGGTCCTGCTCCACGTACACCCATTTGCGGTTCGCATCGTTGCCGGCCCAATGCTGGGTCCGGCCGTAGTGCATCGGCTCACCGAGCTCGGTACCCAGCGCAACGCACAGGTCGGATTCCTCGACTGCCTCGTTGGCGGCCGGGGAGAACAAGTAGGGGAACGTCCGCTCCTGCAGTCCCGGGATGAACGAGGTCCCGCCGGAGGTCTGGATCACCGGGCAGGCCATGAGCTCGGCCAGCTCCTTGACCTCCTGTTGGGTACGGGAGGTGTGTACGCCGTGGCCCACCAGCAGGACCGGGCTCTTGGCCTCGCGGATCAGCTTCACGGCCTCGGCCAACTCGCGGGTACCGGCGCCCTGGTTGACCAGCCGGTAGCTCGACGGGCTCGGCGCCTCGGCGACATCGAGCTCCTCGAGGATCACGTGCGACGGGAACTCGACATAGGACGGACCCGGGGTGCCGGACATCGCCCTGCGGATGGCCTCGTGGATGATCTCGTCGGTCTGGTCGGCGTACTCGATCGAGCTGCTGTACTTCACCGACGCGGCGAAAAGCGGTTCCTGCTGGACGAATTGGATGCGGCCGCGTCGCACCCGGCGCTCCGTGATGCGGGCCCGCTGACCGCCGAGGAAGATCACCGGTGAGTTCTCGACGAGTGCGCACTGAATCGCCCCGGCGATATTGGCCATGCCCGGGCCCAGCGTGCCGATGCACAGGCCGGGCTTGCCCGTCATCCGCGACGCCGCCTCGGCCATGAATCCCGCGCTGAGTTCGTGATGAGGTGCGACCACCGACCACCCGCGTGCGTCGGCCTCGGCGAACATGTGCACGAAGTTCGGGTCGGGGATACCGAACAGGGTATTGATGCCCTCGGCCTCGAACAGGTCGAGAATGCGCTTGTAAACGGGCACAGCCATGGTCAAATCTCCTTGATCTCGCGAGCAGACGTAAAATCACCGTCTGGCAGGCTATTTCGGGCGCTTTTGCGACTGCTCGTGCTAATTTCGGCGAGCACTTCTGCGGTGTGGGCGCCGAGCTCTGGCGCCGGCCCGGCGACTCGACCCGGCGTCTGCGAGAACCAGGTGGGTACGCCCGGAAAGCGCACCGGTCCGTTCGGGGTGTCCACGGTCTCGAACATGCCGACGGCATTGAGATGCTCATTGTCGAACAGGTCGCCGGGCGTGTTCAGCGGCGCGGCGGGTATCTCGAGTTCACGGAAAAGCGCCAGCCACTCCCGGGTGGATCGCAGTTTCATCGTCTCGGCCAGCAGCCCGTAGATCGAGTCGATCTGGCGTGCTCGCTTTTCCAGTGTCGAATACAGGTCACTGGCCCACGGTGGCCGGACGGCATCCATGAATGCGTTCCAGTGTTTGTCGTTATAGATCAATGCTGCGACGTGGCCGTCACTGGTGCGGTACGGGCGACGGTTGGGCGCCACGGCACGCGGATACACCGCCGGCCCCAGGGGGGGATCGAACAGGGCGCCGTTGGCGTGTTCGACGAGCATGAACGAGGCCATGGTTTCGAACATCGCGACCTCGACTTCCTGGCCCTCCCCGGTGCGCTCGCGGTGAAACAGTGCCATGGTCGTCGCATACACCGCCGTCAGCCCGGCGATCTTGTCGGCCATGATGGTTCCGACGTAATCGGCTTTGCCGGTCAATTGCTGTTGAACCGCCGGCAGACCGCATTCAGCCTGGATCGTGTCGTCGTACGCGGGCCGGTCGCGATCGGGTCCGCGGCGCCCGTACCCGTAGCAATTGGTGTAGATGACCGCCGGGTTGATAGCGGCGACGTCGTCGTAGCTGAAGCCGAGCTTGGCGATCGCTTTGGCGCGCATCGAGTGGATGAATACGTCCGCGGTCTCGATGAGCGCGCGCAGCGCCCGCGTTCCCGCGTCGGTTTGCAGATCCAGCACGATGCCGCGCTTGCCCCGGTTGACGTTGACGAACACGCCGTTCATTCCCGGCGCCGGGCCGACCGAGACGTAGCGGGTGTTATCACCCTGGGGCGGTTCGACTTTGATCACGTCAGCGCCCATATCGGCCATGATCTGCGTGCAGTACGGTCCCATCACCATGGCGGTGAGGTCGACCACCCGCACATCGGCCAGCGGCCCCGTTCGCGTCGGGCTAGCCATGCAGCGCGCCTTGGTCACTTTGGCGGTGCGCCAGTTCGAAGCTGTAGCGGATGTGCTGGTTATGGCCGTCGGGCACGACCGGAAAAATCAGCGGCGCCTCCGCGTACCGAATCGCATCGAGATGCTCGCCGACGTCCTCGACCGTCCATGATGGCCGGTACACGCCTGGGCTTTCGGCGATGACCGCGCGCGCCACTCGACCCGCCAGTGCGATGAACATTTCGCCAGTCACTGAACAGGATTCGTGTGCGAGCCAACCGACGACGGGTGCCACCAGCTCCGCGCCCATCGGCGGGTAAGCCGAGGTATCGATGCCCTCCGCCATCCGGGTCACAGCGGCAGGAACGATGACGTTGCACTTGACGCCGTCCGCGGCGCCTTCGAGCGCCGCGACGTTAGATAACCCGATCACGCCGGCCTTCGCGGCCGCATAGTTGGCCACGCCGTGGTTTCCATACAGGCCGCCGATCGACGACGTGAGCACGATGCGCCCGTAACCAGCGCGGCACATGACCGGAAACGCCGACCGCACCACGTTGAATGCGCCGCGCAAGTGCACATCGAGGACGGCGTCGAAGTCCTCGTAGGTCATTTCCTTCAGTGAGCCGGGACGGACGTTGCCCGCGTTGTGAACCAGAATGTCGATGCCGCCGTAGTTTTCGAGTGCGGTCGTGATGATCGCGTCGGCGCCGTCGCGGGTCGCGACCGACGCGGTACACGCGACGGCTTGTCCACCGGCCGCCGTGATCTCACTGACCACCTGCCCGGCCGGACCGGCGTCGACGCCTTCGCCGGCGAGGCTGCCGCCGGCGTCGTTGACGACGACTTTCGCTCCGCGTGAGGCGAGCAGCAACGCGTACGCGCGGCCCAAGCCGCGACCGGCTCCGGTCACGACTGCCACGCGATTGTCGAATCGCAGTTGCGGCGCTGTCATGCGCCCAAAACCAGACCCTCCAGGTCGCCCTTCTCGCGCCACGCCTTCAGCAGGTCACCGAACGCGTAGAAGCCAGGCCCGTAGGGCTCGCCCAGATGTGAGCGGATGCCCTCACCGCCGCCGCCACCTTCGTTGTTGTAGTAGCCGGGCGTGCACTGCGCGTCGAACGCCGAGTTGTCGATCGCGGTTTCCCGGATCGTCGCGCACCACTCATCCTGTGCCTCTTGGCTGGGCTCCACAACGTTCACCCCGCGCGCCAGGGCTTCGGCAATGACGTAGGCGATGTGCTCACCCTGCAACTCATAGTTGGCGGCGATGTTCGCCGAGATGCCGACCTGTGTGAAGCCGGTGAAGAACTGGTTCGGGAATCCCCGGCTGGTCATGCCGTGCAACGTCTTGTAGCCGTCGCCCCAGTAGTCATACAGCGACAGCCCGTCGCGACCCTCGATCGTGTCGATCGAGTAGCGCCGGCTGATCTCAGTGGTGATCTCGAAGCCGCTCGCGTAGATGATGCAGTCGACCTCGTATTCGATGCCGTTGGCGATGAGCCCCTTCTCGGTGGCCCGCTCGACGCCCTTGCTCGACGACACATCGACCAGCGTGACGTTGGGCCGATTGAAGTGTGCCAGGTAATCATCGTTGGAACAGGGCCGCTTGCACAGGAACCGGTAATAGGGCTTGAGCGCCTCGGCGGTCGCTTCGTCCTCAACGATGTCATCGACGCGGCGCCGCAGCCGCTCCATGAGCTTGTAGTCTTCCTCTTCCCGGATCGCCATGAACTGCTCCGGGGTCAGCGACGCGGGATCGTCGAGGCCGAGCACCCGTGCCGCGGTGTTGCGCCCGAGCTCGGTCCAGAAGTCGCACACCAGATCCGGCTGGCCAAGCGCCATGCCCTCGAATGTCCACGAATGGAAGTTGCGCTGGCGTTCCTTCTGCCAGCCCGGCTGCAGCGACTTGGCCCATTCGGGGTCGGTCGGGGTGTTGTTGCGCTCGTCGACGGTGGACGGGGTGCGCTGGAACACGTACAGATGCTTGGCGTCGCGGGCGAGGAAGGGCGTTATCTGGATACCGGTGGCGCCGGTGCCGATCACCGCGACGCGTTTGTCGGCCAGCTTGTCCAGACCCCCGGTGCTGTCGCCGCCGGTGTAGTCGTAGTCCCACCGTGACGAATGGAAGCTGTGCCCTTTGAAGGTCTTAAGGCCTGGAATCCCTGGCAATTTCGGCCGGTGGAATGGGCCCGAACCCAGCACAACGAAGCGGGCGCGAATATCGTCGCCGCGGTTGGTGCTGATCCTCCAGCGTTTCAACTGCTCATCCCAGCGCAGCTCGCGGACCTGAGTGGAGAAGATCGCCGAATCGTAGAGGCCGAAATGCTTCCCAATCTGCCGGCAGTGTTCGTAGATCTCGGCTCCGTCGGCGAACTTCTTCGACGGGATGAAGTTGAGCTCTTCGAGTAGCGGTACGTAACAGTAGGATTCGTTATCGCATTGGATGCCGGGGTAGCGGTTCCAGTACCAGACGCCGCCGAAGTCGCCGCCCAGCTCGATGATCCGCACGTCATCGACGCCCGCCTTCTTCAGGTAGGCCCCCGACAGCAGACCGGCGAAGCCGCCACCGAGCACCGCGACGTCGATGTCCTCGACGATCGGCTCGCGGGCCGTCACCGGCGTGTAGGGATCGACTTCGTAGTAACCGGCGAAATCGTCCTCGAGTTCGATGTACTGCTTGGAACCTTCCTTGCGCAGCCGCTTCTCGCGCTCGATCCGGTATTTCTCGCGCAGCGCGGGAATGTCGATGTCGTCGGGCGTGTCCGTTGGTCCGCAGGTGTCTTGATATTTCCTCGCCTCAGGGGTCATGCCTGTGGACGCTCCTCGCCTGAAAGTTCTTGGGGTTCACCGGTACCCATATATTTGGACAATTGGTAGTGCAGGTTGACGGTGCTGCGCTCGCGGTACGGGTTGGGCTTGGTGCCGGGGAAGCCCAGGGATTTCATGCCCTGCTGCACGGCGGCCATGTTGGAGAAATCCTGCGGCAAGACCGACCGCCACCGGGGATCGCCCACCGGTGTGTATTCCCAATCTGCCTCGGGCTCTTGGTTCTTCGGGTACAACTCGAACACCGACACCTCGAAGAGGCACTTGTTGGGATTGTAACTGGGATGCGGTCGCGCCCCGTAACACAATGCGCTGGTCAGGCCCTGGCCGATCTGGAAGTTCGGGAAGATCTGCCATGCGGTGCCGGCCTGTCCGAGGATGTCGGCCGGAATCGTCGGCCAGACCACACCGCGGGCTTCGTCGTCGCGGCGCGCCGACGCCAGCCAGTGCTCGAGAACCTTGTCGGCCGGTGTGCCCTCGGGCAATTCGTCGACAAGTCGCTTGGCGGCGTTCACCAGCGTCTGGGTGGTGGTGGCGTTGGTCTCCTCCATCGTGTACACCTGCATCTGCGCGGTGGACACACGTGGATCCGCGCCGGTGCCGAGGCGGATCTTGGACTTGGTGGCCTCCAGATCTTTGGGAGCGTCGTAGCCGATGTTGCTGTGTTTGCCCTGCGCCTTGGCCCAGCCCTTGAATTCACCGAACTGGTTGAACTCCGGATGGGTGGTGTAGACGTGGTATGTCTCGTTGAAGGCCTCCATTGCGACCTTCCAGTTGCAATCGCAGGACAACCACTTGCGCCATTTGCAGCGCATGTTCTCCAGGCCGAACGGGTCCAGGATCTTCGCGGCGGGGAACAGGAAGTCGGCCAGCGGCTCGCTGTCGGGGTCCATGTTGATCCACAGCCAGCCGCCCCAGGTGTCGACCTTGACCGGCCGCAGGTGGGTGTTCTCGGGGGTCAGCGCGTCCTGCCAGTCCGGCTGCTCGCGGATGTGCGTGCACGCCCCGTCCAGGCCGTAGGCCCAGCCGTGGAAGCCGCAGACGAACGACTTGCGCGCACGGCCCCGGGCGTTCTTCGCGCCCTCGGGGGTGTCGATCAACCGCCGGCCCCGGTGCATGCAGACGTTGTGGTGGGCGGTAAACGCGCTTTCGCCGGTGCGCACCACGATGATCGAGTCGTCGAGGATGTCGTAGGTCAGGTAACTGCCCACCTCGGGCAGCTCTTCGACGCGACCCACCTGCTGCCAGACTTTTCGCCACAGCCTGTCGCGCTCAGCGCGAGCGTAGTTTTCGCTGATGTACGCCTCGACACCGATCGTCGTCGGTTTCGATAATTCTTCGGCTCCTTTGTCGGACCCCGCGGAATTCACGTCCTTGGCGAGATCAGTCATCACATCCTCCTAATGGCCGCGCGGAAGGATTCGTCTTTGAGGAACAACGACGTGTTGTCGGCGGCGAGATGGCTCCATTTGAGGTCGAGCCCGCCGTCGACGAGCAGCGTCTGGCCGGTGATGTAGCTCGACAACTCCGACAGCAGAAAAAGGATGGCGCCGGCCTGTTCCTCGGGCCGGCCGCGCCGGCCCATCGCGATCGCCTGCTGGTCCCGGTGCGGGTCGTCGTCGACATAGGTCCGCGAGGCCGCGGTCTCGGTGACGCCCGGCGCCACGGCATTCACCCGGATTCCCGCCAGCGCCAGCTCGAGCGCCATCGTGCGGGTCATTGCCGTGATCGCGGCCTTGGCGGTCCCGTAGGCGATGTGAAACGGCGCGGTGTTCATCCCGCTGATCGAGGAGATCGACACGATCGACCCGGGCAGCTGTTGCGCGACCAGTTCGGCCGCCACGGCCCTGCTCATAAAAAACGCGGTTTCAAGGTTTGCGGCGAAGATCTCGCGCCAGTCGCTGCGGGTCACCCGAGTCGACGGCATCCAGGTTGACGGTGCTGCGCCGC
>Ga0302319_10002249_pt1 | contig 42127 bp, 38 predicted proteins | sample Bog_T0_2_FD_203319 | JGI IMG/M metagenome (GOLD analysis project Ga0302319, IMG submission 203319) | Peat permafrost microbial communities from Stordalen Mire near Abisko, Sweden - Bog_T0_2 | ecosystem: Environmental > Terrestrial > Soil > Wetlands > Peat | place: Sweden: Abisko, Stordalen Mire...
CGGCGTCAGCGTAGGCCTGCTTCACAACCCTGCCCGGCTCTGGCAGGGGCCTCTCCTCGACGCGCTGCTCGCGTAACCGATCGAAACGCTCCGTGTTTCGGATTGGCTGAGCCAGGGACACCCCTAGCCGCGTTCGTCGCCGCCCATGCGCTTCGCCTCGCGCAGGAGACGGCGGAGCTGCGGCTCGGTGAGGGAGCGGGTCGCCTCGATGATCTGATCGAGGAGGGAGCTACCCGTGGCGACGAGCACGGGGACGCTGAGCTCGAGCGCTGCGGCGATCCTGACGATCGTCTCCAGGCTCGGAACGACGAGGCCGCGCTCCATTTCGGAGATGTACCCACGCCCCAGCTGGGTCTCCTCCACGAACGCATCGAAGGTGAAGTTCTGCGCGAGACGCAGCCGCTTGACGCGCGCGCCGAGCGCCGCGGCCGAAGGCACTGGTTCCTTGCGATGCGTGTTCCGCCGGGCGTTACCGTTCGCCTTCGTCATTGAGCCGGCGGACGCTAGGCGCGAACGCGGCCGCGACGGTTCGAACGTTCGAATACTCATGGCCTTCACGGGCGTCCCGCGCCGGCATCTGCCTATGCGAGCGCGCTCCACCCCCCCCGCTAATGTGAGGACGACGCGCGGAAGTGTCCACGGCGCATGCGCATGAGCTCAGCGCGTCTCGCCTCGCAGCGCGCGTACCCGTTCCTCGAGCCCTTTCGCGCTCACCTGCGACGCCGGAACCGGTTCGCCTGCGACCAGCTCGATCCGCGAGAAGACGCCGCGACGGAAGGGGTGCTTCATGGCCGACCCTTCGACGCGCGAGAAGAAGCTCCCCCACAGCCCGCGCAGCGCCATCGGCACCACGGGCACGGCGGTCTCTCCGATGATGCGCTCGATGCCGGGGCGGAACTCGTTGAGCTCTCCGGTCGAGGTGATCTTCCCTTCGGGGAAGAGACCGATCACGTCGCCGTCTTCGAGGGCGCGCTTCACTTCGGCGAAGGCGCGCTCCATCAGCGCCTCGTCCTCGCGCTTGGGGGCGATCGGGATGGCCTTGGCGGTCCGGAAGACGAAGCCGAGCACCGGCGTGCGGAAGATGCGGTGGTCCATCACGAAGCGCACCGGGCGCTTCACGGCGGCGCTGACGACGAGCGCGTCGATGAAGCTGACGTGGTTGCAGACGACGACGCACGCCCCCTTGCGCGGGACGTTCTCGACGACGCCGCGTGCGCGCGCGCGGTAGAGGACGTGGACCAGCATCCACACCAGGAGCCGCATCACGAACTCGGGCACCAGCGTGTAGATGTAGACGGCGACCGCCACGTTGACGGCGGCGGCCACGAGGAACATCTGGGGCACCGACAGCCCCCACCTCGCGAACAGGACGCCGACCCCCGCGGCGCCCACCATGAAGATCGCGTTGATGACGTTGTTCGCGGCGATGATGCGCGAGCGGTGAGCCGGGCTCGCGCGGTCCTGGATCATCGCGTACAGCGGGACGCAGTAGAGGCCGCCGGAGAAGCCGAGCGCGGCGAGGTCGAAGAGGATGCGCGTGCTGCCACCGCGCGCGAGGAACTGCGAGACGCCGACGGTCGGGTCGCCGGGGGCGACGACGAGCGTGTGGGTGACGAAGAAGAGATCGATGGCGAAGGCGCTGAGGCCGATCGAGCCGAGCGGGACGAGGCCCAGCTCGATCTGACCGAAGGAGAGCTTCTCGCAGGCGATGGATCCTGCGCCGACGCCGATCGAGAAGACGGTGAGCAGGACCGTGATGACGTGCTCGTCGCCCCCCAGCGTCCAGCGCGCGAAGTCCGGAAACTGCGCGAGGACGAGGGCGCCGTAGAGCCAGAACCAGGAGATGCCCAGGATCGAGAGGAAGACCGACCGCACCTCGCGCGCGAAGCCGATCGTGCGCCACGTCTCCTTGCCGAGGTTGAGGCTGACGCGAAGCCCGGGATCGGTGGCCGGTGCCGGCGGGATGGCGCGCGCGGCGAGCCACCCGAGGACGGCGACGGCGAGCGTGATGCCTCCGACGGCGAGCGGTCCCGTGCCGGGCATCGCGCCGAGGATGCCGCCGAGCACGGTGCCGAGAAGGATGGCGACGAACGTCCCCATCTCGACCAGGCCGTTGCCGCCGACCAGCTCCTCGGGCGCGAGGTGCTGCGGGAGGATGGAGTACTTCAGCGGGCCGAAGAGCGTCGCCTGTATGCCGAGGAGGAAGAGGACCGTGAGGAGCATGGCCTCGTTGCCGATGACCATGGCGACCGCGCCGAACGCCATGACGCCGATCTCGAGCAGCTTCACGCCGCGGACGAGACGGGCCTTCTCGCGCTGATCGGCGACCTGGCCGGCCGTCGCGCTGAAGAGGAAGTACGGCAGGATGAAGACCCCGCCGGCGATCTGCACCATCGTGTGCGCGGCCTCGCGCGCGAGGCGGGCGCTGAAGAGGATGACGAGCGCGTTCTTGTAGACGTTGTCGTTGAACGCGCCGAGGAACTGCGTCCAGAAGAGCGGCGCGAAGCGTTTCTGGGCGAGGAGGCGCGATTGGCTCATGGAGGGGCGAGAGGGAGGCTACGCCTCCTCGATGACCACGATCTCCTCGTCGAGCACGGTTGCGTACAGACGCGCGACGTCGCCGGCGCGGCGCGTGAGGACCGCGCGCTGGTTCACGTACCCCTTGTCGGTGATCTCTCCGCCGTCGATCGACGGGGGCGAGGCGAGCAGCAGGGCACGGACGATTCGGGTGCTCGAGGCGGCGTTGGCCGCGTTGTGAGAGCGGAGGGTGTCGCGCAGCCTGGCGCGGAGGTCGTGCGGTGAGAACGCCTGCGTCGAGGTGGCGTCGATGAAGAACAGGGCGGAGAGGAAGTCGCGATCGTGGCCACACAGGACGGCGTCCTGGACGAGCGGTGCGCACGCCCCCACGAGCGCGACGCGGAGCTGGCCGACCGAGACCCAGGTGCCGCTGGAGAGCTTGAAGTTCTCGGCGACGCGGCCGTCGAACACGACGCCGCGCTCCGGCCGGGATGGGTCCTCGAGCCTCCCTGCGTCGCCGGTGGAGAGGAAGCCGTCGGCGTCGAGCGCGACGGGGCGCACGCCGCCACCGGGCTCCCAGTAGCCGGGCGTCACGTTGGGGCCGCGCACGCGCATCTCGAGCTTGTCCCCTTCGGGCACGAGCTTCAGCGTCGTGCCGGGGGCGGGGAGGCCGATGACGCCGGCGCGCGCGATCGGGAAGTGGACCTGCGTCGCCAGCGGCGAGGTCTCCGTCGAGCCCCAGGCGCTCACCATCGCGACCTTGCGGCCACGCGCAGCGACCGACACCGCTTCGAGCCGCGTCCACGAGCTCTGCGGGAGCGCGGCGGCGGCATAGAAGATCAGATCGAGCTCGCGGAAGAAGCGGTCGCGGAGCTCGGCGTCGCGCTCGAGGAAGGGGAGCAGGACGTCGAAGCCGCGGGGCACGTTGAAGTAGAGCGTGGGCGACACGTCGCGGAGGGAGCTCACCGTCTTGTCGATGAGGCCGGGCGCGGGCTTGCCCGGATCGACGTAGAGCGTGCCGCCGTGGGCGAGCACCATGTTGAAGTTGTGGTTGCCGCCGAACGTGTGGCTCCACGGGAGCCAGTCGACGACGACCGGCGGGCGCTCGTCGAGGAAGGGCCAGCCGAGCGCGATCGCGCGCTGGTTCGAGCAGAGCATGCGCTGGGTGTTGACGACCCCCTTGGGGGTCCCGGTCGAGCCGGACGTGAAGAGGATCTTGGCGATCGTGTCGGGGCCGACGGCGGCGAAGGCGCGGTCGACCGCGTCGTGGGGAGCGCGCGCTTCGAGCTCGCGCACCGTGGCTTGGCGGCGCGTCGGGTGGGGGGCGTGCGTGACGAGGAGCGGGACGTCGAGGTCGAGGGCGTCGATCGCGCGCGCGTAGGCGGCTCCGTCGGAGGCGTAGATGGCGCCGGGGTGGACGATGCGCGCGAGCTCGCGGAGCTTCGCGAAGTCGCGGGAGACGAGCGAGTACGCAGGAGAGACCGGCGCGGCCGGAATGCCGACGTGCATCGCCGCGAGCTGGAGGAGCGCGTGGTCGATGCCGTTGTCGGACAGGAGCAGGAGGGGGCGCTCGCGCGACAGGCCGAGATCGAGGAGCGACTGCGCGAGGGATCGCACGCGGCTCCGCGCGCTCGCGTACGTCGTCGTGCGCCAAGCGCCCTCTTCGCGCTCCGCGAGGAACACGCGCTCGGGGGAGCGCGTCGCGTGCGTCTCGAGCCAGTCGCCCACGCACCGGGCGTAGGCGCCCAGCGGCACGGGGGAGGAGAGCCACGTTTCACCGGTCGCCGTGGTGCGCGCGTCGACCTGCGCGGGGGCGAAGTGCGGAGGGCGCGCGGGCATGGTGACCGGGATGCTAGAGCACGATCGTCCGGCGCCCCTCGACGATCACGCGCCGGTCGAGGTGCGCGCGCACGGCCCTCGCGAGCACCACGCGCTCTACGTCGCGCCCGACGCGCACGAGGTCGTCGGGCCCCATGCCGTGATCGACGCGCGCCACGTCCTGCTCGATGATCGGCCCCTGGTCGAGATCCTTCGTCGCATAGTGCGCGGTCGCGCCGATCAGCTTCACGCCGCGCGCGTACGCCTGGTGGTAGGGCTTCGCCCCCTGGAAGGCGGGGAGGAAGCCGTGGTGGATGTTGATCACGCGCGGCGCGTCGTCGAGAAAGACGTCGCTCAGAACCTGCATGTAGCGGGCGAGCACGACGAGGTCGATGTGGTGGCGCTTCAGGAGGTCGAGGATCTGGCGCTCCTGGGCGGCCTTCGTGTCGGGGGTGACGGGGAGCGCGTAGAACGGGATGCGGAAGCCTTCGGCCACGCTCTCGAGCGCGGCATGGTTGCTGACGATGAGCGCGATGTCGCAGTTCAGGTCCCCTTGCCGCTGCCGCAGGATGAGGTCGTAGAGGCACGCGCTCTCCTTGGTGACGAGCATGGCGACCTTGGGGACGACGTCGCTGTAGCCGACGGACCATGTGCCGCCGAGCGGCTCGACCGCGCCGGCGAAGGCTTCCTCGAGGCCGCGTCGTGAGGCGGAGCCGCCGAGAGTCGTGTGGGCGCCGGGGGTGGAGAGGCCGGCGAGGTCGACGACCAGGCGCATGAAGAAGCGGGCAGGGGTGTCGCCGTGCAGGTCGGTGTGGTTGCTGGCGGCGACGATGTTGAGGCCGCGGTCGGCGAAGAAGGCCGCGAGGCGGGCGACGAGGCCCGGCCGGTCGAGCGACGTGAAGAGGAACGTGGCGAGGGGCGACGACATGGACCGAACGTACCATCGGTCGCGGGGGGACCAATCGCGCCACGACGAGGGAAGCTCCCCGAGTGCGGCGGCGTAGCTCAGTGTCATGGGCCTTCTCGATTCGATGTTCGGCGGTGGAACGAAGCTCGATCTCGTGCTGGACGCGCCGACGGCGTCGCCGGGGAGCGTGGTGTCGGGGCGAATCGACCTGGGGGGCGGGAAGAAGCCGCTCCAGCTCAAAGAGCTGAACGTCCGGTTCCTGTACGTGCGCGTCGAGACGCGACCGGGGCAGACGTTGCCGAACATCGAAGCGAAGGAGCTCACGCGGCTCGTGATCGCGGCGGGCGTGCCGGTGGCACCGGGCTCGCAGCAGCAGTTCACGTTCCGGCTGACCGTGCCGGCGAGCTTGCCTCCCACGGCGCACAACGTGTCGTTCCAGATCGTCGCGACGGCGGACATTCCCGGGATCAAGGACCCGACCGCGAAGGTCGACGTGAAGGTGGTCGAGGCGTCGAAGGACAAGACGCGGCGGCTCCCGCTCCCGGAGGTGCTCGCGCGCTTCCCCGACTTGCAGAGCCACGACGAAGAGGCGCTGAAGAAGGCGCTCTACGAGCTGCACCTCGCCTGCTACTCGGAGTCGGGCGAGCTGCTCCGGGTGGAGCCGCTCGTCGGTCAGCTGATGTTCCAGCGGACGGGCGAGGTGCGCATGAAGGCCATCGAGGCGTGGGGGAACCTCGTCGACAAGCACGTCGAGCCGCAGCACCTGCAGGCGCTCTACGCGGTGGCGAACACGCCGGGGCTCGACGAGGACACGTTCGAGCAGGTGATCATCGCGGCGACCAAGCTCGCCGACGACGGCGCCTTGGCGTTCGTGCAGCAGCTGGCGGCGCACCCGACGGCGAGCGTGCGCCAGAAGGTGGCGTCGAACCTCCGCTTCAACGCGGCCGAGAAGTTCAACGGCAAGCGGGAGCTCGTCGTGCAGCTCGCGCAGGACGCGGCGCCCGAAGTGCGGAAGGCCGCCGTGGGGGCCATGAGCTGCTTCCGCGACGACCAGCAGCTCATGTACTGGGTCGCGAACCTCAGCGACCAGGATGCGAGCGCGGACGTGCGCGCCGAGTGCATCGCGTCGCTGTCCTTGGCGCACTACCACGGGATGGGGGAGCTGGCGCTCGCGGTGTACGAGAAGCACGTGCCGGATCCCGATCCGACGGTGCGGCAGTCGATCGCGCGGCAGCTCGGCTCGCAGCCGCCGGCGTCGCTCCAGCGCTTGTGGGGGATCGCGCAGAGCCTGGCGCAGGACCCGGACGAGCAGGTGCGGCGCGCGCTGGCGTTCGAGTTCAACAACATGGAGAAGCTGCCGCAGCTGTTGCCGATCGCGCAGCACATGGCGCAGCACGACGTCTCGATGGACGTGCGCAAGGACGCGCTCAGCGGGATGGCGGCGCTGATGCCGCCGCAGCAGGCGGCGACGTTCTACGGGCAGCTGATGACGCAGGCGCGCACTGAGCAGGACCTGTGGCCGCTCTTGAACGGCCTCCGCCACCACCGGGAGAGCGCCGACGTGAAGCGGCTGATCTCGCAGATCGGGCAGTGTCCGTTCCCGAACGTGGCGGACGCGGCGCGAAGCGCGCTGACGTGAGCTGACGCGAGCTCGCGGGGGGCTCTCCACCCGCGTCCGCGCGTTTGTCGCGATGGCGAAGGAGCGCGCGCGCGCCTGTCAAAGTGGCCCGCGAAGACCTTCGCCGCGCGCGCGGATCGCGCGAAGTGCGCGGAGCTTCGCGTGGCATGCGCCTCGCAATCGTTCTCCGGGCATGAAGCGAACGTTCCACGGGCGCGCCGCGCGCGCGCGGTTGCGCGGCGTGACCCTCATCGAGGTGATGGTCGTCGTCGTGATCCTGGGCCTCGTCTCCGGAGCGGTGGCGCTCGCCGTGTTTCCGCAGCTACTGAAGGCGAAGATACGGACGACGCGCATGAACGCGCGCGTGATCCGGAACGCGGCGAACGCCTGGCGGAGCGAGCACGCGGGCGACGAATGTCCGACCCCTTCGATGCTGCGCGACGCGGAGCTCGTCGACGAAGGGAAGCTGACCGATGCGTGGGAGACGCCGTACCGCATCGTGTGCAAGGACACGCATACGGTCGTCATCAGCCTGGGGCCGGACCGGAAGGAGGGCGAAGACGATCTCGTGGAGCCGGAGCCGGTGGCGATGGCGCCGTAGCGCGGTGAGGGAGCGCGACTCAGTGCACGCTCGGTGGGCCACCAGGCGTCGCGAGCGCCGTCGGAGCCGCGGCCGACGGCGCGGTCGACGCGGCGGGGTGCGCCGCGAGCTCCGCGGGGAGCGCCGGAACCTCGGCGAGGTTCGGCAACAGCACGATCTCGATCCGCCGATTCTCGCGTCGCCCCGACTCCGACGAGTTCTCGCGCGCAGGCTCGTACTCGCTGTACCCCGCGGCCGACAGGTGCGCGGGGTTCATCCCTGCGGCGATGAGCTGCTCGGTCACCGTCTCGGCGCGCGCGGTCGACAGCTGCAGGTTGTTCTTGAACGGCGACGGCGGCGTCACCGGCACGTTGTCGGTGTGACCCGCGATCATGAACCTGCGATCCGGCATCTGCTTCAAGATCCCCGCGACGTCCGCGAGCGCAGTCTGTCCCCCCTTGGAGACGTCGGCGCTCCCCGACGCGAAGAGGATCTCGGCCGGCAGCTTCACGATCATCCGACCGTGCCGCATGGTGACCTGCAGCTTGCCGCTGTCGATCATCTTCTGGAACTTCTCGGTGAGCGCACGGAAGGCAAGGAGCCGCTTCTCGCTCTCGGCGCGCTCGGCACGCAGCGCGTCGAGCTCGGTCTGCGAGACCTTCAAGGTCGACGCGATCTGGTCGGCGGCGGCGCGGTTGGTGTCTTTGTCGTGCGCGCACGCGGCGAGGTCGGCGTCGCGTTGCGTGAGGTCCGCACGGACACGCGCGAGCGTCGCCTCGGAGGCGACGTAGCGCTGATGGATCCCGAAGCCGTAGCCGCCGGCGCAGAGGAGGCCGAGGGCGGCGAAGGCGAGGAGAGGTTTCGCGGCGCGCATGGCGAATCTGCCCGCAAGCGGCGTGCCTTCGATGCGGCATCGCGGGATTCCGCGATCTTTCGGCGATGCGCGCCGCGAAGAGCCGGGCGCGGGGTGAGGGCAGGCAGCAGCGACTGGGGCGCGAAGGGACCAGGGGAGGGGGCGGCGTTCGCGGCGCGCGCGTCGTGAGGATCGCGTCGCGGCGGGGGTATCTCGCGTCGCGGCGGGGGTCGTTCGCGTCGCGGTGGGGGTCTCTCGCGTCGCGACTGACGTCGCTCGCGTCGCGGCGCGGGTTGCTCGCGTCGCGACTGACGTCGCTCGCGTTGCGAGCGGCATTGCGCGCGTCGCGAATGGCGCGGCACGCGACAAGAAATGGACACGTCGTGTCGCGCGTGGCGAAAAGAAGTGCCAGAGTGGCGCGCTTCGCGTCGCGGAATTCGCCAGACAGACGTCGACGCCTGCCAGGCAGTTCGAATACGATGCCTGCCATGCTCGGTCTCTCGCCACGCGCGTTCCGTCCGATGCCATCCCGGTCGCGCCATGGCACGCGCTAAACCCGCCGCGCTCACCTCGCTGGTCTCGACGGCGCGGTACGCGATCGGCACGAGCAGCGCGAAGATCGCGCCGCTCGTCGGCAGCTCGAAGCGCACGGTGGACCGGTGGTTCGCGGGCGAATCGCACCCGTCGGACGCGCAGGTCGTGAAGATCGCGAGGCTCGTTCATCCGCGCAACCCGGCGCTCGCCGCGCAGCTCGCCGCCGCGGTCGGGGAGACGCTCGTGACGCTCGGGCTCGTCCAGGTTCGCCCCCCGCCGGCGCACGCGCACCTGATCGACGCGGTCGTTTGCGTCGCGGCGGAGACGATCAACGTGCCGTCGCTCGCCCTTCGACCCGCGCTGCTCGCGGCGTTCCAGCGGGCGCGGGAGCTCGGGTTCACGCTCGAGGACGCGGAGAAGGCGCTGGCGGCGGGGGCGACGGCGGCGGCTCGCGCGTAGACCGCGCGCGCGGAATGCCGGAGGGATCGCGAGAGCGACGCGCTGAAGCTCGTCGCGCAGATCCTCAGCCACGACGTGGCTCCGTCGCGCGCGAAGAACCCCGACATCCCCGCGCCCGTCGACGCGGTCCTTCGCATCGCGCTCGCCAAGGCGCCCACGGCGCGCTTCGCCGCGATGGCGGAGATCGCCGACGAGCTCGATGCGTACGCCGCGCCAACGGGCGTCACGACCGGGCGCGCGAACGCGGTCCGGCGCTCGCTCCCGACCCCGGAGCCCACGTCGTTCGCGCCGACGCAGCCGCTGCACGCGGCCGACGTCGCCGGAGCGCCGACGGGGACGCAGCCTTCGTCGCCGCCGCCGCCGAGCGTGTCCGGTTCGAGGAGCCACAGGTGGCCGATACCGCTGGTCGCCGGCGCAGCGGCGCTGGCCGTGGTTCTGGGGGGGGCGCGGTTCGTCTCGCAGCGCGCGTCGGCGCCGACGGCGGTGGTCCCGGACGCAGCGTCGAGCGTCGAGGTCGAGTCGCAGATGTCCGGGAACGCCGGCGCGACGGCGGCGTTCAAAGCCGGGATGCAGGCGCTGCGAGACGGCTCTGCGCAGACGGCGTCGGAGCAGCTCGATCGCGCGATCGAGCTCGACCCGCTCTTCGCTGCGGCGCACCTTCGTCGCGCGCTGCTCGCGTACGACGAGGTCACCCCCGCGATGCTGCGGGACCTCCAGAGCGCGCGCACCGCGCGGCAATTGCTCGGAGCGCACGATCGCCTGCTGCTCGACGGGCTGGAACCGTGGACAAGGCGCCACGGGACGACAGTGTGGGTGCGCCCTCGGGCCGCGGGGAGCGCGCGAAGGGGCTGCGTCGCGCCGCTGGTATGATCGCTCCCAATGCCCCTCGCGCCCGGTGACCGCTTCGGCCGCTACGAGCTCACGCAGCTCCTCGGCAAGGGGGGCATGGGCGAGGTGTTCCGCGCGCGGGACACGGTCCTGCACCGGGAGGTCGCGCTCAAGGTGCTGCAGGCGTCGAGCGGTGGGACCGCCGACTCGAAGAACCCGACCGACGGCGGCGCGCGCATCCTCCGCGAGGCGCGCGCGGCGGCGGGGATCCGGCACCCGAACGCGATCTCGATCTACGACGTCGGCGAGATCGACGGGGTCGCGTTCCTGGCGATGGAGCTGGTGCCCGGCAAGACGCTGCGCGCGTTCATTCGCGATCCCTCGATCCCGCTCCCTCGACGCCTCCGCTGGCTCTCCGACATCGCACGCGCGCTCGGCGCGGCGCACCGCCTCGGGCTCGTGCATCGCGACATCAAGCCCGAGAACGTCATGGTGGGGGAAGACGGCATCGTGAAGGTGCTCGACTTCGGCATCGCGCGGCGCACCGGGAAGATCGACGCCTCGGCGCCGACGCAGGCGGGCGGATCGGGGCCCGATCCAACCGGCACGCTGACCGGGCAGGGGCTCGTCGTGGGGACGCCGTTCTACATGGCGCCCGAGCAGATGCGCGGCGACTCCGTGGACGGCCGCGCCGATCAGTTCGCGTGGGGGGTGGTCGCCTACGAGCTGCTCACCGGCGAGCTCCCGTGGGATCGCGACGCCGATCCGCTGAAGCTCGTCGCGCAGATCCTCAGCCACGACGTGCCGCCGCCGCGCACGAAGAACCCGGACATCCCCGCGCCCGTCGACGCGGTCGTCCGCATGGCGCTCAGCAAGACGGCGACCTCGCGCTTCGCCACGATGGAGGAGATCGCCGACGAGCTCGACGCGCACGCCTCGCCTACGGGCGTCACGACCGGGCGCTCGAGCGCGCGACGCTCGGTGCCGTCGCTGGACGATGTCGGGCTCGCGCCGACGCAGTCGTTCAGCTCGCCCGATCTGAAGAACGCCATCTCGACGCGGACGCAGCTCGCGTCGCCGTCGGTGCCGGCCGCCGTGCCTCCTCCGAAAGCGCGGTCGCGCGCGCTGCTCGTCGGCGCGGTCGCGGCGATGCTCGTCGTGGGAGGAGCGGCGTGGTTCGCCACCGCGCGCGCTCCCGCGAAGACGGCGGCGGTCGCGGACGCGGCGCCGCTCGCCGAGCCCTCGTCGCAGATGTCGTCGAACGCCGACGCGACCGCCGCTTACAAGGCCGGCGTGCAGGCGCTGCGCGACGGTTCCGAGCAGACCGCGTCCGAGCAGCTCGGTCGCGCGATCGAGCTCGACCCGCTGTTCGCCGCGGCGCACCTCCGTCGCGCGCTGCTCGCCTACGACGAGGTGACCCCCGAGATGCTCCAGGACCTCCAGAAGGCACGCACGGCGCGCGAGTCGCTGGGCGCGCACGATCGAGTCCTCTTGGACGCGCTCGAGCCGTGGTCGCAGACCCCGCCGGACCTGCGCGAGAGCGAGCGGCGCTTCGAAGCCGCGGCGAAGGGCGACCCGGCGAGCGCGGAGCTGGCGTACGAGCTCGGCTGGGTGCTCCATCACACGGCCGACGGGGCGAGGGCGCTGGCCGAGTTCATGGTCGCGACCGACAAGGATCCGACCAACGCGATGGCGTGGGGAATGAAAGCGCGTGAGCAGGTCGCGGCCGACGACGTGCAAGGAGCGCTCGCGTCGTACGACCAGTGCTTGAAGGTCTCTCCGGGCGGGACGTCGTGCTTGAGCGACCTCGCTACGCTGCAGGCCGAGGAGGGGAAGTGCGACGCGATGGCGGCGACGGTCCGTCATCTGATCGCGGTCGCGCCCGACGTCGCCGATTCGTACGACCGTCTGGCGCAGGCGCTCTTCAGCCTGGGGGAGCCGCTGGGCGCGGTGCGCGCCGCGCTGGAGCAGAAATGGGAGCGTCTCCCTGCAAAGCGCAGAGCGCGCTTGCAGCTCCGCGACGAGGCTGCGCTGGCACTCCTCGCCGGCCGGTTCGACGAGAACGATCGACTGAACCGCCAGGTCGAGGAGAGCGACGCTTCGGCTCCCGGGGAGAAGAGCCACTACTTCCCGGCGTTCGAGCGGATGCTCGACTACCTCGAGACCGGTCGCCGTCGCGAAGCGCTCGACCTCGCCAACGACTACCTCGGCCGGCGCGCCGCGTGGCAAACCCACGACCTCGGCATCGAGCCGTCCCTCTCCGTGCAGTGGATCCGGTTGGCGGCGGGCGGCATCGACCAGGCGACGTTCGCGACGCTGCGCGATCGTTGGCTGCAGCAGGAACGCGCTCGCTCGGAGCGCGGCGCGCTCGCCAGCTCCGGCTACGAGGGGATGCGTTGGTCAGCGGCCTACGCCTCGGTGGTCGCGACGCCCACGGACGCCGCCAGCGCTCTTCTCGCGCGGCCCGACATCCATCCGCTGATCGATGCGCTCGGGAGCACGCCGCACTACACCGAGCCGATCGGGCGCACCTATGCGCTGGCTGGCAAGCTGGACGAGGCCATCGCGATCCTGACCAAGGTCAGTCAGTCGTGCGGGGTCACCGATACCTTCGCGCCCATCTACTCCACGTGGGCCGCGTTCGACCTGGGGCAGGCGCAAGAGACGCGCGGCGATGCGACGGGAGCTTGCGCGTCGTACCGTCGCGTCCTCCAGCGGTGGGGCGCGGCGAAGCCCCCGTCGCAGACTGCGGCGAGGGCTCGGGCGCGGGTGCGCGCGCTTCGGTGCGCTACGGAGTGAGCGCGCGACTTACGGGCTGCCCTTGGTGCTGTCGCCGCACACGCACGGGTGCGTTTGCCCCTGCCCGGCAAGCCCCGTCCGCAGACCCGTTCGAATCTTGCCGAACGTGCGGACCGTCTCGCGCGAGAGCGAGAGGCGCCCCATCTTGATCGAGGAATCAGCGGCGGGCGTCTTCGAGTCGGTCTTGCTGTTCACGGGTCACCTCTAGGAAGGGTTGGCGCCGGGAGAGTCGGCGTTCGTGGACAGACCTCATTGCAGGTCGAATGCCAGAGTGACCAGATCGCGCTTTCCCGCGAATCGCGCGAGCACACACTTCGTGCGGCGCGCGCGGGTTGTACAAGTTGGACGACTTGTCGATCGACGAACTGTCGAACGCTCGCGCGTTTGTACAAGCGCCGCGCGCCGAGCGTCGCGGCACCGGGCGTGGGGCCGTCTCCGACCGTGTCATCCATGGAGGCTACATGCGGGGCGCAGGTGCGCTTGGTAGACGCTCCCGCATGCGCACCGTGCTCCTCCGTCGCGTCCAGTCGCTCTCGCTCGCCTCCCTCGTCTCGCTCTCCCCGCTGGCGATGGCCGCCCGCCTTCCAGCCGTGCGACGCGAACGGGAACTGGCTGAACGTCGCGTCGGCGTCCTCGACCGCCACGGCGGCGCCGCCGGTGATGACCGCGAAGGCTTGCAACTGAGCCGACGCGCACGCGCGCTAAGGCGACACGTCGACCCACCGCGGAGGGTGCTTCGTGAGGAGCGCCTTCGCGAACTTCATCCGGCGCCGGCTGGCCACGAGCCCCTCGGGCACCGAGCAGGTGCCCCCTCCGCTCGCGTAGTTCGCGAGCCCGTCCTCCGGCGGACGCCCGCGGCAGAGCCGGTGCGAGATCTTCATCAGCTTGAGCGCGGCGCGCAGGTTCGTCTCCACCTCGAAGAGCTCTTCCTTCGCGGCGAGCCCGAGGTTCGCGAGGTTGGAGACGTCGACCTGCGCGAGGCCGTAGCTCTGCTTGGTCTTGTCTACCGCGCGCGGATCGAAGCGGCTCTCGTGGAAGGAGAGCGAAACGAGCTCCACCACGGTCTTCACCACGCCGTCGTCGTCGTCGTACAGCGGTGCCTCGTGCGCGACCTTCTCGATGGCTGCCGCCGTCGCGGGGAAGGTGTCCGAATACGGTGCGTGGGGTACGAGCAGCTGCATGAGGCTGAGGATCCAGGCGCCCATGGCGGACCTCCGAGCACGGCCGATGCCGCGGGTTGGTGATCGAGAGCGAACGAGCAAACCACAGCTCAGCGCGAGGCAGCCAGCGGGGGCGACGATTGGATGGGTGGGTGTCGCACCCTTCAGCACCACGCCCGCGTGGCTTGACGGACTCCGCCGAAGCGGTCGACCATTGAACGATGAGCTCACTTTCGTTCGGCGCGCGCGTCCTTGGTTGCGTGGCTCTCCTCTTTGCCGTTGAGCGCTGTAGCTCGTCCTCGAGTCATCCGCCGGGCGGCGCGACGACGTCGACCGTCATCGGCACGACCGGTGGCTCGGTCGCGTCGTCCGACGGCGTCCTCAGCGTGAACATCCCGGCCGGCGCGCTCCCGGCGAACGTCACGGTGACCGTGACGCCCGAGAGCTCGCCTCCGTCGGGAGCGATCGGCGCCGTCTACGACATCGGTCCGGAAGGGACGGTGTTCGCTTCGCCGGTCACGATGACGTTCCACTACGGCTCGGTGAGCCTCGGCAGCACCACCGCGTCGAACCTTCGCGCGGCGACGTACGGCTCAGGCTCGTGGCAGATCCTCGCCAGCGCGGCCCAGAACGCCAGCGCGCAGACCGTGTCGGGGACGACGATGCACCTGTCTCCGTACGGCATCGTCGCGGCCTCGACCGGCGCGGCGTGCGCGCCCGTCAGCATCGTCGAGAGCTGTGGCACGACCACGACGGGGAGCGGGGGATCGTCGTCGGGGGGTGGCTCGACGGGGACCACCGGTTCGTCGGGGGGCGGTGGCTCCACCGGCGTCGGCTCATCGGGTGGCACCGGGCAGGTCGTCGGCGTCGGCACGATGGATACGCCTACGTGCCCGTCGGCGCCGTCGTGCGCGACCGCGGCGAGCGTGAACGCTTGCGGCGGGTATCCCGGATCGACGCTCACGGGCTGTGTAGACGTCACCAACGGTTTCACGGCCTCGTGCTGCTTCGCGCCGGCCGCGCCAATCTGCATCTCGCTCGGCGGCGCCGAGGCGTGCAGCGGTGGGAGCTCTGGAAGCGGCTCGACCGGCGTGTCCAGCTCGGGCGGCTCTGCGGGCGCCGGGTCGTCGAGCGGATCCTCCAGCGGGTCATCGAGCGGTACGTCGGGTAGCTCGTCGAGCGGTTCTTCTGGCGGCTCCGCGAGCGGGTCGTCGAGCGGCTCCTCGAGCGGCACGTCGTCGAGCGGTTCCTCGGGCGGCACGATCGGCACGGGCTCGAGCGGCTCGTCGAGCGGCGGAGGCACCTGTACGGTCGAGACGTGCGCGCAGGCGTCGTGCGGGGACTATCCCGGCTCGACTCTCTCGAACTGCACCGACTCGTCCAGCGGGTTCGCGGCATCGTGCTGCTGGGCGCCCGGGGCGCCGGTCTGCTTCACGATGGGAGCGGGCGGCGGCTGCGCCGGCTCGGGGAGCAGTGGTGGAGGGAGCGGGAGCGGGGGGAGTAGCGGGAGCTGCGGGGGGCCGACGTGCGCGGATGCCGCGTGCACCGGCGGTACGACGCTGCAGTCGTGCACGAACACCGCCGACGGGTACACGGCGACGTGCTGCTATCCCGCCGGCACCTTGCCCGGCTCGGGCTCTTCTTCGACCACAGGCAGCTCGAGCACCGGCTCGCCGGGCTCGTCGGGCGGTGGCAGCGGCGGCTCATCGGGCGGTGGCAGCGGCGGCTCGTCGGGGGGTAGCAGCGGCGGCTCGTCGGGGGGTAGCAGCGGCGGCTCGTCGGGGGGTAGCAGCGGCGGCTCGTCGGGCGGAGGGAGCAGCGGAGGCGTGGGTCTCGACGCCGGCAGCAGCGACGCCGGCTAGTCACCGCGCGGCGCATCGCGATCTCGGTTAGCGCGGCGCCGCGCGCGAGCTCTCTTGTGCAGCGGAGCGCACGCGACGCACGTCGCGCGCGCCCGCGCCTGTGCATCCGTTGTCCGACGTTGCACTCTGCACGCGTCGCGCGCGGTGAATTGCGCTCCATGTACGACTGGCACCTCCTTTGCGAAGGGCCCCGTTCACGAGCGGTCACGCACGGCGCCCTGATGGCGTCGAAGCGAAATGACCGCCGACTTACAGGGAGGCCTTTCGTGAAGAAGCTGATCACCATCGTTCCATTTCTCGCCCTCGCCGCCGGCTGCGCCGTGCAATCCGAGCCCACGGACGAACCCGCGTCCTCGAACGGCGTCGATGCCGCGCACAAGACCGACCGCGCCATCGTCACGCTCGGCCCGGGCTTCAACGTCGCCTGGTCGGAGACCAGCTACCCGTACGCCGCGCGCAAGATCGCCGCGTGCGGAAGCGGTGAGCTCTGGGCGCTCAACGAGAACAAGACGCTGTGGGTCAGCGACAACCGAGGCGTGTCGTGGACGTACGTGACGACGCCGTCCTCGGCCGCCGACATCGTCTGCGACGCCGACAACCTCTACATCTTCGACACCAACAAGCAGATCTACGGCTCGCCGATCTCCACCGGGCTCTACACCGAAGGGGGCGCGCCGCCGTTCATCGGCTGGTTCGCGTCCGGGCTCCCGTCACAGGCGTCGTACGTCTACGGCGGACCGTTTGCGTTCTGGGCGTTCAACACGAACGGCGGCGTCTACTACTCGTCGACGGAACAGACGCAGGTCGGCGTCTCGGTGTCGTACACGTTCCTCGGCTACAAGGAGACCGCGGTCCTCGCCGGCGGAAACAGCGACTGGGTGTACTCGCTCACCGCGAGCTCGGCCATCACCGCCGACTCGGCGGCGCGCCTCACGGCGACCGCCGCGCTCTGGGGGAACACCTGGCTCTCGGGCGACATCCGCACGTACCTGCTCTACGACGGCACGCTCGAGTACAACGACGGCTTCGTCCCCGCGGCCGATCGGCAGACGGTCCTCGCCCCGGCGGGCGCCACGGCCGCTCCGGCCAACGGCTGGAACAACATGCCGACGCAGCCGCCGTCCGCGCTCGTCGAGATCGCCGCGGCGTCGAACCTGATCTACGGCCTCGATGCGACCTACCACCTGTGGCAGGGGACGGTCACCGAGACGAACTGCTTCGACAAGGTCGACAACGACAACAACGGTGTCGCCGACGAGTGGGAGTCTTCGTGCTTGCAGGCGGTCGCCGCGCAGTACTGCGCGACGGCGGCGAACGGCTTCTACTGCTCGTACCAGTTCTCGGACAACCCGAACTTCCAGGTGACCTGCACCGGCAACCAGGCGACGGGCGTGACGGCGGCCGGCGAGCTGTGCGGCGGCGGGTGAAGTAGCGAGCAGAGGTTTGCGCGCGAGCCCTCACCCCGAGCGCCCTCTCTCGCGATGGGCGAGGCGGAGCCAAGCGCCCTGACACCCCTCTCCCCTCGTGGGAGAGGGGCCGGGGGTGAGGGTCGCCCGGCTCGTCTCACGGTAGGACGGTGACCGCTTTGCCGCACGGTACGTCCACGTCGCGCGGCGTCCCGGCGGAGCCCACCTGCACCACGTGAGGCCCGCACGCGACGACCGCCGTGAAGCTCTCTCTGAGGTGCCCATCGATCCACAACCGGTGCCCCTCGGCTCCGATCACCGTCCCCTCCGCGGCGTGCGGCAGGCTCGAGACCGCGACCTCGGGGATGTCTTCCGGTACGGCCGGTGTCGGTGTCGTTACTGGCGTGGTCGGTGCCGTCACGCGCGAAGTGGGCGTCGCGACGGAGACTCCAGTCGCGGGGCTCGCGTTCTCGTGCGTGCCACCCGTGCGGAGCGTCGCGCCGATCGCGATCCCGATCGCGAGCAACGTCAACGCTCCCCCCACAGCGAGCGAGGGGCGCGTTCGCGGGCGCGACGCTGCAATGACGGAGGGCGCGTGCGGAACGATCCCATCGATCACGGTCGGCGCGAACGATGGGGGCTGCGGCAACGACGGCGGCCCGCTCGCGGTCCGCGCGATGGGCCTCGAGTCGTCGTCCGGCGCCTCGTCGAGGAGCTCGATCTCCTCCAGCTCCACTTCGTGCGCGGGCGCCGACGACACACGACGCCGCGCGACGTGCGACACCGACGGGGCCGGTTGCGACGGCGGAGGCAACGGCACATCGTGCGCGTCCGAGATGGGCGCGAGGTGTCGCGGCGGCTCGGGAGGAATGAGGCGAATCGTGGGCCTCGGCAGCGTCATCCGTTTTCGTCGTTCGCCCTTCATCTCCATCACCTCCTCTTCCGCGCGACCGCCGCTCGCAGTGCGGCGCGCGGGCTGGATTCGGCTCCAATCGAGCGTGACGCGCAACCCCATTTGCGCACCGTGACGAGCGAATGACGGCGAGAGCGCAACTTCGCAAGGATGAGGGGGTGCGCGCGCGATCCACTCGACCTATCGTCCGCATGAAACGCACGAGCTCGAAGCGTTTCGGGAACGGCTCCCTTCGCTTCACTGGCTACCCATGTCCCGATCCGCGCGACAGTGGCTGCTTCTCCTCAGCCTAATCATCCTCGGCGTCGTCGTGGGCCTACTCGCGTCGGGCCCGCTTGATTGGGGGAAGCTCGACGACGCGCGCGATCTCGTGTCGGGAGAGAGCGCGAAGAAGCCGCTCCGTGTCCTCTTCGTCGGCAACAGCTACACCTTCGTGAACGACCTGCCGCTCCTCGTGCGCCGGCTCGCGTCCGCGGCGCACGAAGAGCTCCGCTTCGAAGCGGTGAGCGAGTGCCCTCCGGGGTCGTCGCTGAAGCAGCACTGGAGCTCGGGGCGAGACGCGGCGCTCCTGCGCGACGGTCACTTCGACTGGGTCGTGCTCCAGGAGCAGAGCGTGGTCCCTTCGTTCGCGCCCGCGCAGCTCGAGACGGACATGTACCCGTTCGTCACGCGCCTTCACGACGCCGCGACCGAGGCGGGGACCAAGACGCTCCTCTTCATGACCTGGGGCCACGAGAAAGGTGACCTCGCGAACCTGCGGCGTGACACGTACGACGCGATGCAAACGCGCGTCGTCGCGGGGTACGAGACGATCGCCGGGCGGCTTCACGTCTCGATCGCGCCGGTGGGGATCGCGTGGCGCCGCGCCGTGCAGGCGAACGCCGGGGCGCCGCTGTGGGCCGCGGACGGCATTCACCCGAGCCCCGCCGGGAGCTACCTCGCGGCGTGTGTGTTCTATGAGGCGCTGTATGGGCACACCCCGGTCGGCGATTCGTTCACGGGGGGGCTCGACGGGGCCGACGCGCGGGCGCTGCAGGAGATCTCGGCGGATACGATGGCGCAGTACCGGCAGCCGTGACTAGGCCCGCTTCGCGACCGCTCCCTCTTCTGATCCGGCAGCGCGCGCGATAGCACTCTCCTCATGGGATCGAAGAAGTCGAGCAGCGAGACGGTCGCGCCCGCGGTCATCCGGGCGTTCTGGGCGGACAGGCAACGACTCGGCGGTGCCATGAAGGGGGCGTCGGCCGGCGACGTGCTCGCGCAGACCGGCTGGGCGCGGTCCGTCGGCGGGTGCAATCCGTACCTCGCGCTCCGGGCACGCGCGGGGCTCTCGCGCGAAGCGGTCGATGGTGCCGCGAAGGACCTCGACATCCACGAGCTCACCGCCGCGCGTGGGTGTACGTACGTCGTGCCGCGCGCGGACTACGCGGTGGCGCTGCGCGCGAGCCAGGGGCACGGCGACGATGCGTCGATCGCGCAGGCGAAGAAGTACCTCGGCGTCACCGACAAGGAGCTCGACCGCCTCCGCCAGCGCGTGCTCGATGCCATCGCGAAGGGACCGCTCGATCCGGCGGCGATCAAGGAGACGGTCGGCGACGCGGTGCGCTCTCTCGGTCCCGAGGGGAAGAAGCGCGGCACCGGTTCGACGTTGCCGCTCGCGCTCGGCTACTTGCAGACGCACGGTCTGGTGCGGCGCGTGCCCGTCGACGGGCGGCTCGATCAGCAGCGCTACCGCTACGCGCGCTGGGACGTGAGCCCGCTCGCGAACAAGAAGTTCTCCGACGAGGCCATCGCCATCGAGCTCGCGCGCCGCTTCTTCCGCTGGACGGGGCCGGCGACCGTCGCGCAGCTCGCGTGGTGGGCGGGGCTCGGCGTGAAGGCGGCGCGCGCGGCGGCCGCGGAGGTGAAGGTCGTCCCGCTGGAGGAGGGGAGCGATCGCATGCTCTTCGCGGACGATCGCGACGCGCTGCTGGCGATGACGATCCCGCGCGATCCGCAGATCGCGTTCGTCTCGGCGCTCGACAACATCGTGCACATGCGACGCGAGGTCCGGCCGCACCTCGACGCGGCCGACGTCGATCGCGACGTGCCCGGCGAGAAGAAGAACGAGGCGGCAGGCTCGCTCGCCGATCTCCCGTACCACCCGATCCTCGATCGGGGCCGCATCATCGGGTTGTGGGACTGGGACGGCGCGAAGGGGGAGCTCGTGTGGCGCACCTTCGGCAAGGCGGGGGCGATGAACGGCGCGCCGACGCGCGAAGAGTCGGGCAAGGTCGCGAAGTACATCGCGAGCGAGCTCGGCGACCTTCGCTCGTTCAGCCTCGACAGCCCCGAGAGCCGCGTCGGGAGGATGGATGCGTTGCGAAAAGTGAAGTGGTGAGATGTCTCCACGCACGGCACGGCGAGGCCGTCGCGGGGTCCGGCGACTGACTACTTCGTGCTGGCGCGCGCAACAACGCCACACACTGACCGGAGTTTCCGACGCACCGGGGCTCCGTATTCGCGGCGTTTGGCTTCGGCAGGAGACTTGCTGATGCGCCCGATGGACATGCGGCCCGTCTTTCCTGCGCCTGTCGAGGCTGCCGCTCTCGATCGAACGAAAACGGCTCACAGAGCCGTCGCTGCCCTGGCGGCCGCGACGCTGCTGGTCACACTGCTGGTGGGGGCAACGTATTGGGCGGTCGTTCAGGTCAGGGAGGGAATCGCCGCGCGGAAGCACATCTTCACCGTCTTGATTCTCGCCGACGAGCTCCTCTCTGAATTGAAGGACGCCGAGACGGGCCAGCGCGGTTACCTGCTGACCGGTGACGAGACCTTTCTGGAGCCGTGGACGGCGACGCAGGGAGTCGCCGGTGACCACATGACCCTACTGCTCTCGCTCACGCAGAGCCGCGATGCTCGAGCGCACGAGAACGTGATGCGTCCGCTGTTTGACGCGAAGCTGCGGGAGATGTCGCAGATCGTCGAGATGCAGCGGCATGGCGACAGTGAGGGCGCCGTCGCCCGCGTGCGCAGCGGCGAAGGCAAACTTCTGATGGACGCGATTCGTGGCGAGATGCGTGGCGTCGTCCAGGCAGAGACGGAGACACTGGCGGACCAAGAGGCGATGCTGGCGTCGAGCATCCGCCGCGTGGTTTCTCTCATGAGCATCGTGTGTCTGGCGGCGCTGGCCGCTGCGTTCGCGTTCGCCTACTGGATCCGCCGCGAGGCGCAGCATCGGCTCACGCTGCAAGGGCTGGCGGCGGACAACGCCGGGCTCGCCGCCGCGAACCGCATGAAGTCCGAGTTCCTCGCCGCCATGTCGCACGAGCTGCGGACGCCGCTGAACGCCATCATCGGCTTCTCCGAGGTGCTCCACGACGGCCTCGCCGGGGCGATGAACGGTCGACAGGGAGAGTTCGTCGAGACGATTCTCGGCAGCGGGCGACACCTGCTCTCGCTGGTCAACGACATCCTCGACCTGTCCAAGGTGGAGTCGGGCCAGATGACGCTCGACATCGAGGCGGTGCCGGTGTCCTCGCTGTTCGACAACAGCCTGATGCTCGTCAGGGAGAAGGCCGCGGCTCGACGCATTCGCCTGATCGCGGATGCCACTCTCTCCCCAGACTCGATTCGAGCGGACGCGCGCAAGGTGAAGCAGGTCGTCTACAACCTGCTGGCCAACGCCGTGAAGTTCACGGCGGATGGCGGTCACGTGTCCCTGCACGCCAGCCGCGTCTCGCGCGCGGACGTGGGGCGACTGTCCGGCCCGTGGAAGGGGCGGAGCTTGCCGCTCGCCGACAACGAGTTCACGGAGTTTCTCCAGATCAGCGTGACCGACAGCGGCATTGGCATCGCGACGGGCGGGCTCCCGCGCCTGTTCCGGGCGTTCAGTCAGATCGACGGCGGCCTGTCGCGGAAGTTCGAGGGGACGGGACTGGGGCTCGCGCTGGTCAAGCAGTTCGTCGAGCTTCACGGCGGTACGGTGGCCGTCGAGAGCGCGGTGGATGAGGGGTCTCGCTTCGTCGTGTGGCTCCCGGTGCGGGCGCTGGAGGAGCCGGCGCTCGCGCCGCTCGCGGCCTGAGCCCGTCGCTCGTCCGGCCCTAGAACGTGGCCGTCACGGTGACTCCGGCGTCTTCGATGTTGCCGCTCTGATCGCCGTCGAGATACGCGGTCAACGAGCCGTGCGCCGAGAGCGTGCCGGCGTCGTCCTCGGGGACGGTGCCGACTTCCGTGAGGATCAGCGTGAGTGACCCTTGGACGCTCGGCTGCTTGCGCATCCACCACGTGCCGCCGTTCCCGAGCCAGACGCCGGAGGATCCCTCGACGGTGGCCAGCGTGTAGGTCCCCGGCGTGACCGTCGCCGCGTTGAAGATCGTCGAGAACTCGAAGAGCGGGCCGCACCCCTGCGGCGGAACGATGAACACGAGCTCCCTGAAACCGGCGTTCAGGATGATCTCCGCCCCCCCGCACGCCCCCGTGCCGGTCGACGCTCCCGCCCCGATGTACGTGCACCCCGCGTCGGGCCACACGCACGAGGACGTCGGTGCGTCGTCGGGCGACGATGAGTCGCCCGGTGTCGCCGCGTCGTTCGTGCCGACGCTCGACGCGTCGACGCTCCCTCCGTCGTCCCCGTGGGGGACCGCGCCGCCGTCAGTCCCGCCGTTGGGCGACTGACTGCTCGAGACGCAAGCCGCCAGCACGCACACGCCGCTTATCGACAGAGCCCCCACCACCCCCGCGACTGCCTTCATGGTTCGGGGGATACGCGAGGGGAGGGAACGGGGCAACCGGCGCCGGTTCCGTGGCCGGCGCGGGGGGCCGCGTCGGTGCGCGTGAAACTCGCGTCGCTTACTTCCCCGCGTCGATCGGCGACGTCGCCACCCGGAGCACGGGAACCAGATTCACCCGCTCGTCCCACGATGGGTGGCGCTCGTAGAAGAAGCGGAGCCTCGCGTCGGGGCTCGCGGCGAACGCCGGCTCCTTGAGCCGCGTCTCGAACTCCGCGCGCAAAGCTGGGCTCGCGGCGAGCATCTTGCGCGCCTCGTCCTCGGCGACGTAGCTCTCCATGTACTCCTGCCGCTGGAAGGCGCTGTTGAAGAACCCCCACGCCACGAGCGAGTCGGGGGCGAGCGGTTCGAGGAGATGGAGAGCGAGGCGCGCGCGCGGCTGCGCGATGGGGACGAACAGCGAGCCCGCGGGGAGGTCGCGCCGCTCTTCGTGATAGGCCCCCTTCACCTTGGCCGGCGTGTGCCCCTCGAACGGCTTGCCGAACGTCACCTCGTCGGCGCGGAACGCTTCGACGGCGAACGACGGGCGCGCCGCGGGCATCACCTCGTAGCGGATGCCGTGCAGGCGCAGCTTGGCCGAGACCCACGCCGCGTACGCCGCCGGGACGACGTAGCCGGCGCGCGGCGCGGTCACCGTGAGCGAGGGGGCGAGCTCGTCGAAGAGCGGCACGTGCCACACTTCGGGGCGCGTCTCGTCGTAGACGATCCAGGTGGCGCCGGAGATCTCGGACGGGCGCTTCTCGTAGGCGTAGCCGCGGAAGTCGATCGTCGTCGACTTCTCCGTGGCCTTGTAGCCGAGCGTCACCGGTGCGCCGGCGAGGCTCGCGCTTGCGGCGTCGGCGGCGTCGGCAGCCGCGCGCCACGAGGGGGCGTCGGTGACGGCCCGTTCGAACAGCGCTTGAAGGACGTCGTGCATCGATCGCACGCGCTGCTCGTTGGTCGCCCAGCTGTGCGTCTCGACGAGGATGCCGATGCGGTCGCGCGCGGCCGCGTAAGCGTCGGAGAAGCGCGGCGGAGGGATCTGTTTCTCGAATCCCGAGCTCGGATCGTCGTCCTTGCGGAACGACGGGTAGAACGTGAGCGGAAGCTGCCCCATCGCGGTGAGGCGCGGGAGCAGCGCGGCGGAGAGCGCGCGCGCGGCGGCGTCGAGCCCCCCCTCCTGCGGCATCACGGGTCCGACCTGCACCGAGACGTAGTGATCGAATTTCGCGCCGTCGGTGGTGTGAAGGTCGACGTAGACCACCGGATCCCAGTCGCCGAAGAGCGCGATCATCGCCTGCATCTCGGGCGCTTCGGCCTTCATGTAGTCGCGGTTCAAGTTGAGGTTCCGCGCCGTCGTGCGGAAGCCCGTCTCCTCCGGCCCGCGCTGGTTGGGGCGCTGGTTCTTTCCGAAGCGCTCGTGGCCATCGACGTTGAACACCGGGACGAACACCGCCGTGACCGCGCCGAGCGCGCCGGGTGCGACCGTGCCGTCGAGCAGGTCGCGCAGCACCCAGAGGCCGCCGTCCTTGCCGTCGATCTCGCCGGCGTGGATCCCCCCCTGGAAGAGGATGACCGGCCGATGCTTCGCGCGCGCGGCGTCCGGGTCGAGCACACCGTCGGCGGAGGCGGCGATGGCGAGCATGGGGCGCCCCTCGGGCGTCGTCCCGAAGGTGATGCAGCGCGCGCGGCCGGGGTAGGCGCGTTCGAAGGCGTGACAGAGCTGCTCGACCTCGGCGTAGCGTCCGGTGCGCTGGAAGTGGGAGCGCTCGCCTTCGGTGACGAGCGACGTGGGCGAGGTGGGGGACGCGGGCGGAGGGGAGGAGGGGGGCGCGCATGCCGTGAGGAGCGCGGCTTGGGAGAGGATGCCGAGGAGGAAAGGGAGCGAGCGACGCATGGCGGAAGTCGAGCAGGCGCCGGGCACGGGGGCAATCACTCCGCGACGCCGGGGCGCTTCGACGACGACGGCTTCCGGTGCGCGAGGACGCCGTAGCGCGGGTTCCAGGACCGGAGCGGCTACGGCGCCGCGAGATAAGCGAGCGCAGCCCGCTCGTCATCGAACACGTGCGGTGCGTTGCCGCGCTCCCTGGCCATTCGCGCCCCCTGCAGCTTGCCCGCATGGGTCCGCACGAGCAGCGCGTGCTTCGCGAACGGGCGCAGGAGAGTCGCGAGCGCCTCGTTCACGCGCGACTCGAACGCCTCGTCGTTGCGCGGCGGAGCGCGACGGACGTCCACGAGCAGCTTGAGTCCCGGGGCGACCACGGGAACCGCCTTGCCGAGATTGGCGTACTCCTGCTTGAGCTCGTCGATGCTCGCGTACGGCTTCTCGGTCCGCTCGTAGCGCACGACGCCGATCGCTTCGTGCAGGGTCAGGGTCGCCCAGTCGTCGGCGTAGAGAACTCGAGGCATCGACTCCTGAGGGTATCCCTTTCCGCGCGCGGCGCCGTACCCTACATACGCGCCATGCCCGAGCTCTTGGGACTCCCCTATTCGCCGTGGAGTGAGAAGGCGCGCTGGGCGCTCGACGTGCGGCGCGTTCCGTACCGGTTCCGGCACTACCAGCCGCTCCTCGGCGAGCCGGCGCTCCGGTGGAAGCTCCGCCGGTTCAAAGGGCGCGTCACGGTGCCCGTGCTGACGACCGACGATGGGCAGGTGCTCGCCGACTCGGCCGACATCGCGCGCTGGGCGGACGGGCGCGGCGACGGGCCGGTGCTCTTCCCGGCGGAGCACGAGGACGCGATGACGCGGTTCATCGCGCTCTCGGATCACGGGCTCGCGGCCGGTCGCGCCCTCTCGCTCGAGCGAATGCTCGTCGACGACGAGGCGCTCGCCGAGCTGGTCCCGCGGGGGATGCGTCACGTCCCGCTGGCCGTGCGCATGGCCGAGATGGGGGTGCGGCGCACGGTCCGGAAGTACGAGGCCGACAAGGCGAGCACCGGGGAGCACCGACGTGCGTTGCGGGGCGCGCTCGACGAAGTCCGCGCTGCGCTCTCGCGCGCCGTGTCCCCAGGGCCGCGCACCCTGCTCGGTCGGTTCTCGTTCGCCGACATCGCGGTGACGCAGATGCTCATCGCGGTGGAGCCGCCGTCGTCCGGGTTGAAGCTCGGCGCGGGGAGTCGACGGTGCTTCCTGGATCCCGAGCTGCGCGAGGCGTACGGCGATCTGGTCGCGTGGCGGGACGAGCTCTACGCGGAGTATCGCTCGCTGTCCTGACGGCGCCAGCGCCCACGCGGAGGGGCGGTACACTCAGGGGGTGTTGTGCTCGGGGTCCTTGTACCCGGCGCGCACGTTCGTGCGTACGCGGAGCTTCGCGGGGTTCTCGGTCGGCTGGCGGGTCGGCTGAAGCTCGGGGTTCTTCGACATGGGGCAAGGTCCTTTCGTGGGAAGCGGGTGTGGAGGCCCGTAGGACGAAGAGACACGTCGACGGAGGGGAGGTCCCAAACCGTCTCGGGGTCGGGGTCGGGGTCGGGGTCGGGCGTCGGGGTCGGGGTCGGGGTCGGGGTCGCGGTCCGGGTTGCGGTCCGGGTCGCGGTCGCGGTCGCGGTCGCCGGTCAGGGATCGCGGTTCGTGGTCCCGCGTCTTCGGGCTCCGTCAGCGCGGCGCCAGCAGACGGACGATGCTCACGTCGATGTCGCCGCGCACTTCGCCGGCCACGCTATCGAGCTCGGATGGCGTGACGCCGAGCCGGTCCAACAGCACGCGCCTCGTCTCGCGCGTCAGGAGCTCTCGCGCGGCGATGAGCCATCGGGCTGCCGTCGAGCGGCCGACGCCGAACTTCTCCGCGAGCGCATCGATGCCGAGCCCTCCGCCCACGCTCAGCGACAGGAGCGTGCGCTCCTTCTCCGGCAGCTCCGCCAGCGCGACCCGGAGCGCGTCCTCGAACGCCTCGCGGTACTTCGCGCGAATCAGCTCGCTCTCGGGGCCCGCGGCGCCTGCGAGGCCGGCCGGGATCGAGTCGTGCGCCTGGTCTCCCTTCGCGCGGCGGAGGTTCAGCGCGGCGCGAACGGCCGCCGTCTTGAGCCAGCTCGCGAGCGGCGCGCGCCCCGCGTAGTCCGCGATCTTGGGGGACTCGCCGACGAGGAGGCGCGTGCGAAGGTCCTGGGCGACCAGATCCTTGAAGCCGTGCGACGAGTCGATGCGTGCGACGCCGCGCGCGACGGCCGTCGCGAGCAAGGTGTCGAACGCTTCGAGCGCGCGCGGGATGCCCGCGGCGCACGCGCACGCGAGGTACAGGTCGCCCGCCCGTTCGCTCTCCGGCAGTCGGTCCGCTTCCATATGCCGGGCGACGTACGCGCCGAAGCGTTCCCGCGGGAGCGCGATCGCCGGCCATGCCGATCGTGCGGCCTCCCAGAGCGCCTCGAGGGGGGCACTGAACGTGGGTTCTCCTTCCGAGCGAGACATTCAGGCGATGTTGCCCGAGCGCGTGCGTGGACGCCGCTCGAAAGAAAAGAATCGCCGGTCGTGGGACGCCTGCGGGGAGGGCGTGTCTCCCGTTTGCGCGCGGCGCCCGTCCGCGATCACGTCATCCGATTGGGTGACGTGCGTGCGGATCGTGCGCTGCTAAGGATACACACCCGTTCGCGTGAACGAACCCAGAGGGACCATGAAGATCAAGACGAACATCAAGGCCGGCGGCCAGCCCACGTGCACGAAGCAAGGCTACACTTGCCCCCCGCCAACGCAGTTCTCCTGACCCGTGAAGATCAAGACGAACGTCAAGGCTGGCGACGGAGCCAAGGCGTACTGCACGAAGCAGACGGCGACCTGCCCACCTCCCACTCTTCCCAATCAGTGAGCCGATGAAGATCAAGACGAACATCAAGGCCGGCGGTGGCGGCACCTGCACGCCGACCAAGTCTGGCCACGCCACCTGCCCGCCGCCCACGAACATCAACTGAGCTCCGGCTCGGCGTCCAAGCGCGCGACGAGCGAAAGCGCGTCGCGCGCTTTTGCGTTCAGCGATCGAGCGCTCCGAGCAGGCTGCGCATCCGGGCGACGGAAGGGACGTCCACGTCCGCGACTTCCCACGCCTGAACCACCGCGCGGGCCAGCTCGCGCGCGCGATCGCCGTCGCCGCGCTTGGCGGCTCTGGCCGCTTCGCGCGGGGCGGCGTCGCTGACGCCGGCGATGAACGTGAAGGGCATCTTGCGGGTGTCGAGGCGTGTGGCCAGGTCGTGCTCTCCGGCGAGCTCGAAGGCTTCGGTCGGCAGCAAGCGCACGACCTCGAGGTTGTCTCCCGCCACGAGCGGGCGCCACGAGGACACAGCGCCCCGGACGTCGCCGGCCGCGTAGCGCCGGGCTCCTTGGAGTAGCGCCGTACCCCCCTCGTACCACCAGTTCCGCCCGCTCCGCCCGAGCTGCTCGACGCGATCGAGGCAGCGGTTCGCCACGCTCCCGCTGGCGCGCATGCAAAGGACCATCGGGGCGTGGTAGCCGCGCGCCGTCGGCCCTGCCTCGGCGTCCGGCAGCGAGAGAAAGCTCTTCGACCATCGTGTGGCGACCTCGCTCGAACGACCGGCGACGTCGGCCGCGACGACCAGATCCGGCATCGCCGCATTCCCCGCCTTCTCCAGGTGCGTGATGGCGCGCACGAGCTTCGCTTCGTGGAGGGCGACGAACCCGAGCACGTACTCGTTGACCTCGCGGTTCTCCTCGGGCCCGTCGAAGGAGGCGGCGCCGACGGCCCTCGCGTCGTCCGCGCGTCCGAGCTCGGCGAGCGCGCGCACGAGGTGGAGCGCCTGTGGGAGCCGGGGGTCGAGGACGAACGCGAGGCGAGAATCTCGTAGGCGCACGTCCAGCTCGTCTCCGCGCCACGAGCTGGCCTTCGACAGGAAGACCGCCTCGGCCGGGAACCAGGCGCTGGCGACGGAGGCCGCCGAGGGATCGAGCAGGGCTCCGTTCGGCCGGACGATGATCTCCCACGCATCGTAGAGGAGTGGGGCTTCGCGCAGCGCCTGAAGGAGAGCTGCGCGGGCTCGTTCGGGCTCGTTCGCCCCCGACCAGAGCAGGCCTGCCGTCAGATCCAGGCGCGCCTGGGCAAAGCGCGACTCGCCTCGCTTCGCTTGCTCGAGCTTCGGGACCGCGCGACGGACCTGGTCGATGGACGGAAAGAGCCTCCATACCTGCAGCGTCCGCGTGCTCGCCACCAGCGCTTCAGGCGACGACTCGTCGAGCGCGGGCACGCCGCCATCGAACGGCAAGGGCGTCGCGTCGAAGAGCTCGCACTTCTTCGAGAGGAAGAGCCGCACGGTGCCTGTCGCGTGCGTCTCCGCGCTCTCACAACCCGCCGTGTTGGCGAACATGTTGAGGTCGGCCTCCACGGCGCCGAAGTCGGCGTCACCGTAGGACGTCCAGCGCGCGACGTCGGGGTCGATCGGGCGTCGCGCGAGCGGGGGCGCCCACAGGCCGATCGCTGCGCTTCTCACCGCGGTGGTGAAGTTGGCGTTGGATGCTCGTGCCCGCGTGACCTCGCGATCGTCGGGCGCGCGGAGCACGAGCTCGACGCTCCACGCGCTCGAGTCGGACGTGACCTGGCCGTCTACGTACGCGACCGCGCGCGCCTTCGCGATCGCGACCGTGCGCTCGCGAGGCGAAGGGCCGGCGTACGGATCCGGGAAGCCGTCGGCGGGCTGCGTCGGGACGTCCAGCAGCGCCGCAGGCGTGAGCACGCGCTCGTCCTGTCCGCCCAGCTGCCAGACCTCACGGCCGCAGACGAGCATCGCCGCCGCCGCCCCGAGTCGCACGCCGACGTCGCTCACGCCGCGTGTCTCGAAGATCGGGCATGCGAGGCGCGCGTCGGGTCCTGCGAGCGCGGTCACGATCGCCTGGGTGGAAGCCGTCGCGGCGTTCGCGGTGACGGGAGGCGCGCGGTTCCTCCACGCCGCACCGCCGCCGAGGGCGAGCACGGCGAGCGAAGCGCCGACCCAGAGAAGCGGTCGCTCCGGCGCCACGAGCGGCCAGCGCGCGGCGCGCTCGAGCGCGTCGAGCAGCGTGCGCATCGACGCGAAGCGGTCCTCCGGTCGCGCGCGCAATCCCCCTGCCAGCACGCGCCGCACGCGTGTAGGGACGCTCCGTGCGGGCGGCGGCAGCACGTCCGACTGCTTCTCCTTCTTCTGCGCCGTGAGCGTCTTGCTGACGAAGGGACGGCTTCCGTACAGCGCCTCGTAGAGCGCTACGCAGAACGAATAGAGGTCCGAGCGGGCGTCCGTCGCGATGCCCGAGAGCTGCTCAGGCGCCATGTAGACCGGCGTGCCGACGATGGCCCCGGTGCGCGTGAGCTGCACGTTCATCGTGTTCTCGAGCGGGACCGCGTCGTCGCTCGGTTCGCTCGGCGCCTCGCCCGCACCGGCTTCGCGCGCGAGGCCGAAGTCGGTGACGCGGACGCGACCGTCCTTTCCGATGAGCACGTTGTCGGGCTTGAAGTCGCGATGCACGAGGCCCGACGCGTGCGCTTGCGCGAGCCCCTCGCCGGCGCGCAGGTAGACGTCCACGATCTCGCGCCACGTGCGCGGCCGCTCCTGCAGCCACTGACGCAGCGTTCCGCCGTCGACGAGCTCCATCGCGATGAAGAGCCGGTCGCCGTCTCTCCCCGCGTCGTGGACGGTGATGACGCCGGGGTGGACGAGGCGCGCCATGGCCTTCGCCTCGCGGAGCAGGCGGACCTCGAGATCGGGACCGGCGACCTGGGCGCGAATCAGCTTGAGCGCGATCCGGCGATCGAGCGCGGGGTCGTGCGCGTCGTAGACGGTCCCCATGGCGCCGGCGCCGAGGCAGCCGACAATCTGGTAGCGGCCGATGCGCGCGCCCGGGGGGAGCAGGTCGGGGGGGGAGCGGTCACGCGCGCCCGACGCGGTGCTCGTCGCACTGACGGCGGCCGCCAGTGCCGCGCACGCCGAGCACTCGGCGATGTGGATCTCGAACTGCTCTCGCTCTTCCGGCGAGGCGAGCCCCTCGACCAGCGCGGTGACCTGCTCGTCGGTGAGGCACGCGGGGAGAGGGGGCGTTGTCGCGCGTTCCATGAGGCAGGCGCGAGGACCGAGAGCTCGCTGCTGGAAGCTCGAGCGTAGGCGATTTCGGCGGCCCTGTGCAGAGGCCGGTCGAGAGGGCAGGAGCGCGCGCGACGTTCAGGGGTTGTTGAAGGTGTTGTGAAAGGGGCCGCCGTTGAGTCCTGCTTTGATCTTGGTCTTCGTCTTCATGGTCTTCTCCTCGTGGGGGGGACAGTCCGTTCGACTGCCGTACGATTGAGAGACACGCCGCCGTTCGGCATGTCCCAGAAGAGACGAAGCATCGTTCGTTGATCTCCGGGCGTCCGTCGCCTCGCGCGACGCGGACGGGTCGCGGATGTCCCAAGAAAGGGTTCGCGGGGTTCGGGGTCGGGGTCGAGTCCCCCTTTCAGTTGCACAGACTCGTTGCCGCGATGCACTCCCCGTAGCAGCACGTGTCGTGCTCCTGCGTGCACGCGCTACCGGTCGGCGTGCAGCCGCCGCCGCCGAGGGTCGAGCCGCCTCCGTCGTCGACCAGCGACGTCCCCGTGCTCGAGCCGCCGGCGACGAGGTTGATGTCGCCGTTCGTGCCCGTGACGTCGAACACCCCCTCGACCGTGGGACCGAACTCCGTCCCGCCGTCGGGCTCCGTCACGTACGTCTGGTAGCTCCAACGGTAGTGACCCGCGGGCGGGAGCTTGAAGTCCGACGTCGCGCCCGCGTCGATGTCCTCGGTCCGCGTCGCGCCCGCCGGTTGCGCACTGAAGGTGTCCACCCACGTCTGCCAGGAGACCGTTTCGTCGGTCGACTGACCGTAGATGATGAGGACGGTCCCGCCCAGATCGTTGGTCTCGATCACGTGGTGGGTCGTCGAGCTCCCGCACCCCACGACGAGACCGGCGAGGAGCAGCGCGAGCTTCTTCATCGATCGACCGTATCCGGTACGAGCGACGTCGCCAATTCGGACGCGCGTTCAGTGCGCGTCGCGCGCGTCCTTCACGACAGTCCCCCCCTTCATCACCAGCTTCACGTGCTCCAGCGCGGCGATGTCGGCGAGCGGGTCGCCGTCGACCGCCACCAGATCCGCGAGCTTCCCCACTTCGAGGGCTCCCACGTCGTCCATCCCGAGCAGCTCGGCGGCGGACACGGTCTGGCTGCGGATGGCATCCAGCGGCGGCATTCCGAGCCGCACCATCGTCTCGAGCTGGCGCGCGTTCTTCCCCTGCGCTCCCTCGTCGCTCGCGTCCAGGCCGCCGGCGATCTTCACCCCCAGCTGCCGCGCGAGCGTGAGGGAAGCGCGGATCGACTCGAGCCTCTTGGCCACGTGCTTGCGCACCTCCTCGTTCTTCGACTCGGCGAAGAACGTGAACACCACCGTCTCGACCAGGAACGTCCCGCGCCGCTTCATCTCCTCGAGCGTCGCCCGCGTCGGCTCGTTGCCGTGCTCCACCGAGTCGACCCCGGCCTCGACGGCGTTCTTGATCCCCTCCGGCGTCGTCGCGTGCGCGGCGACCTTCTTGTGCTGCCGGTGGGCCTCCTCCACGATCACGCGGAGCTCTTCGGGGGTGAGCGTCGGGTACTGCCAGTCGGCGTAGACCTTGATGAGGTCCGCGCCGTTACCGATCTGCTCGCGCACCGCGCGCCGCGCCTCTTCCACGCCGCTCACCATCTGTGCGCCGGTCGGGAAGTTGGGGAGGTCGGGCGAGACGCCGAACGGGTTGTACTGACCGACGGCCGCGATGCCGCGCGTCGACACGAGCATGCGCGGGCCCACGACCAGGTTGTCGCGGATGGCGTCGCGCAGCGCCACGTCGGCGTAGCCCGAGCCTTCGCTCTCCACGTCGCGAACCGTGGTGAAGCCCGCCTCGAGCGTCTCGCGCGCGCTCGCGGCCCCCTCGAGCGCCCGGTACGCCTGCGAGTGCGTGAGGAGGTGCTCGCCGTACGACTCGTCCGGCCCCTGTCGCATCATGAGGTGCGTGTGGCAATCGATGAGCCCCGGCAGGACGCTCGCTGCACCGAGGTCGATCAGCGGCACTCCGTCCGGGACCGGGAGGCGTGATCCGATCGCGGTGATCCGGTCGTCGCCGATGAGGATGACGGCGTCCTTGATCCAGGTGCCGGTCTTCATGTCGAGCGCGCGCGCAGCGCGGACGGCGAGCCGATGCTTCGGAGCGGGGAGCGTCGGCGGGGCGGTGCTTCCTGCGACTTCCGTGGGGGGAGGGAGGGGGGAGGGGGGGGCGAGTGACGGTGCGCTCGGCGTGCGGGGCGGAGGCTGTGCCGCGGCAGGGGCGCAAGCGGGAAGAACGAAAGCTGCAACGAGGAAGAGGAAGGGGCGACGCATGGCGCGGAGGGTAGAGGCTTTCGGAGGAGTGCGCTGAACGGGCGACGGCGACCCCGGCGACCGCGACCACGACGCCGACCCCGACCGCGACCCCGACCCCGACCCCGACCCCGACCCCGACCCCCGACCGCGACCCCGATCGCGACCGCCGACCCCGACCTCCGTCGCCCCCCTTGCTCTCCCGCTTTGACAGCGAGACCATCGCGCCCCCAATGCCCCGCCCCCACCTGACGTCGCTCCTCGGCTCGACCGCCCTCATCCTCTCCACACTGGCCTGCGGCGCAGCCTCCGACGACCCGCCTCCCGTCGCGCCGATGCAAAGCCTCGTGCCTGCGCCCTCCGCCTCGGCGAGCGCGCCGGCCGCGACCGCGGGCCCCTCGCCGACCGGCGCGCCGGCGGCAGGGGTGGACGACGTCGCCGTGATCCCCGCCGATGCGCAGAAGACCCCCTCCGGCCTCGCGACCCGCGTGATCGCGCCGGGGACCGGGACCGTTCACCCAGGGCTCTTCGACAAGGTGACGGTGAACTACACGGGGTGGACGAAGGACGGGAAGGTCTTCGACAGCACGCGGCAGGACGGGCAGCCGGCGACGTTCCCTGTGAACCGCGTCATCCCGGGGTGGACCGAAGGGCTTCAGCTGATGGTCGTCGGAGAGAAGCGGCGCTTCTGGATCCCGGCGACGCTGGCGTACGGCGATCAGCCGGCCCAGCAGGGGGCGCCGGCGGGCGATCTCACGTTCGACGTCGAGCTGGTCGATCTCCAGGTCGCGGCTCCCGCACCGGCCGTGCCGACGGACGTGGCCGCGCCCCCGGCGAACGCGACGAAGACCAAGTCGGGGCTCGCGTACCGCGTGCTCATCGCGGCGAAGGATCCGAAGGCGCCGAAGCCGACGGCGACGAGCAAGGTCACCGTGAACTACACGGGGTGGACGACCGACGGGAAGATGTTCGACAGCTCGGTGACGCGCGGAAAACCCACGTCGTTCCCGCTCGACCGGGTCATTCCCGGGTGGACCGAAGGCGTGCAGCTGATGAGGGTCGGGGACACGGTGCGCTTCTGGATTCCGGGGAAGCTCGCGTACGACGATCCGACGAAGTCGCGGCCGGGCGCGCCGAAGGGGATGCTGGTGTTCGACGTGGAGCTGCTCGGGGTCGAGTAGGCGGGCTTCAGCGCGCTCGCGTCTCGAGGGCCTCGATGCGGTCGATGGTCGTGGTCGATGGTCGTGGTCGCGGTCGATGGTCGTGGTCGCGGTCGATGGTCGCGGTCGATGGTCGATGGTCGATGGTCGTGGTCGCGGTCGGGGTCGCGGTCGCGATCACAGCTCCGCGTGAAATCTCCCCGCGTACACCGAGACCGGCCCCCGGTCCGCGTTGTACGCAGGGTCCACGATCAGCTGGTAGTCCGCCGTCAGCGTCGCCCACTCGTTCAGCCGGAGCGCGTAGTACGCCTCGACGACCTCCTCCGGTCGGTACGCGAGCCGCCCGTCGCCGATCAGGATCCCCACTCCCCCCGCCGCGAAGTACGCGCGCGCCTGCTTCGAGAGCCCCTCGACCACGCCCCCCAGGCCGAGTCGATCTCCCGCGCGCGTCCACGCCGTCCCCGCGAGGACCGCACCGGCCGACACGCTCTCGTCGCAGTCCGTCCAGCCGATGATCTCGACTTGCCCGGGGCTCCAGCTCGCGCGCGCGAACGCACCGAGGTCGCTCGTGATCGCCTGCTCGGCGTTGAGCACGACGCCCCCGTTGAACCGCACCTCGCGCGTCTGCGTGATGTCGGGGGAGCCCGCCGTCGCGAACGGCACCGCCAGCGCGGCCTCGTAGCTCCCCATGTTCGCGCGCGTGACCCATCCAAACAGACGCAGCGTCCCGGGCTGCGCGAAGAGCCGGTACCGCCACTCGGCTTCCGCCGTGTACTGGCCGTGCGTGGGGGCGCTCGTGTCGAGCGTGTTCGCGTTGGAGACGACCGGCACGAGGTAATAGCCGACGCGCAGCGCCCAGCTCCGCTGGTTCAGATCGGCGAGCGCGCCCCAGGTGAAGCCGGGCTTGTCCATCGTCCAGTCGAACGAGCCGCCGCCGTAGATGTTCCAGTTGAGGAACTGCGTGCGCGGGTCGTAGGCGTACGAGTTGTAATCGAACGCGTCGCCGACCGAGAGCTTGCCCGCGGTGAGCGTGAGCCGCGAGACGTCGCGACGACCGGCGAGCTGGTTGGCGCCGTCAGCGGCGTCCGCTTGCTCACCTCCGAGCCCGATGGTCTCGCGGAGAAAGACGCGGTCGAGATTGAAGCGCGGCACCGGGTACGACGCCTTCTGCGCTTCGCCGTTCGGGAAGCCGGCGACGCCGAGCGTGTTGCCGAGGCCGAAGCCCTGATCGACCTCCGGGTTCACGTACAGCTCGCCCCCCTTCCACAGCCGCAGGCCGACGAACGCGGTCGCGCTCACGGTGTCGGCGGCTTGCGAGCCCCCCGAGAGGCTGTTCGGCCCCTCGTACGGTGAACGGAACCTCAGGTACCCCTGCTCGATGAACGTGAGCTGTCCGTGGACGTTCCACGAAGCGGGATCCAGCGCCCACGAAGACAAGAAATCGCCCGCCGACGCGACCGACGGCGGCCCGTCGAAGTGCCAGTCGATCCCGAGGCGGAGCGTCTGCAGGTCGACCGCCGTGGACCGGTACGTCGTGCCCGACGCGAAACTTCCGTCAGCGAGGCCGAGGCGCTCGAACAGGTACTCCATCCGCACGCTCCACGCGGGCGCGATCGCCAGCTGCGTCCCGAAACCCGCGGCCCACCCGGCGCGCTCGCGCAGGAGCGTGCTCACGGTGCCGCTCGACGCGGAGGTCTCGAGGAACCGCGCTTGCGACCACGCGACGCCGCCCGTTCCGTAGACCAGCCAGTGGCGGGCGCCGTACCCGACACGCGCGCGGAGCGTGGAGACGAAGTCGAGCTTCTCGGTGAGCGTACCGTGCGCCGTCGCGGGCGTGCCGACGATGCCGTCGTTCGCGAAATACGGGAACGCGATGTCGCCTTCGACTCCGACCACGACGCGCGATCGGAGCTGGTGGTCGTAGCCGACCTGCACGCCACCGAAGGGGCTGCCGAAGGAGCTGCTCGTGTTGGCCGACGGGGAGCCGGCGAGCGTGCTGTGACCGAGGCCGATGCCGTACGCCATGTGTCCGCCCACGTGCAGACCGGTCCAGTCGTAGTCGTACGGCGCGGGCGTCGGCGCTTCGGCGTCCTTCGGCGCCGTGACGGGCTGGTCTTCGATCGGGCGCACCGACGAGCCGTGCGCGCCGGCGTCGCGCGCGATCGCGACGGCGGCGAGGGTGACCGCGACGTTGAAGGCGACCGCGAGGTGGCGAGGGCTCATGGTGCCGCCCGCGGCTCAGCGCTGTGCGGTCGTGTTCTCGTGGCTCCGCGCGGTCTTCCCGCACCGGGTCGCCTGCGCGTCGGCGAGCGCGAGGTCACCGTCGCCGTAGAGCGTGGCGGAGGCGGTCGCGCATGCGCCGTCGGCGAAGACCATGTCCGTCCACAGCGCGACGCCCCCCTTCGCGTGGAACGACTGCTCGCTCGCCCCGTCGGCGGAGACCGCGCCGTCGAGCAGCGCCTCCTTCTTCCCGTCGAACCGCACGACGCGCGCCCAGCTGGTGCGGCACCGCGGCGACCAGCGCAGCTCGACGAGACCGATGGCGCGCGCGCTCCCGTCGCGAGCGAGCGCGCGCGTGACGGTCTCCCCGTCGCTCGCGCAGCCGGTCTCGAAGGGGTCCTTGCCGGTCAGACAGTCGCCTTCGCAAGCGCCGACGGGACGCGCGGTCGCGACGAGCGGCGCGGGCGGCGCGGAGAGCGCAGCGCTCGTGACCGAGGGGAGAGTGCTGGCGCAGCCGGTGGAGAGAGCGAACGCCGCAGCGAGGAGAACCGGTTCGACGACCCTGGGGAGCATGGTTTCACCGTTCGGCTAATTGAAAACGATGTTCAACTTCATTGACTAGGCCCGGGGACGGGGATGGGCAAGGCGCGGACGGCGATCCGGGGGTGAAATGATTGCGCGGGGGACGCGCGGGCTCGTGGGCGGGCGCGCGGATCGTGCGTGGGGCGGGGGGCGAGAGCTCGCGGGAGCCGGCTGCCGTTCGCGCCGAGGGCTCTGCAATCTTCTGCGCGGGCTCGGCAAAGCATGCCGAGGCCGTTGCATGCTTCTGCGCGAGCTCGGCAAAGCATGCCGAGGCCATTGCATGCTTCTGCGCGGGCTCGGCAAAGCATGCCGAGGCCGTTGCAATCTTCTGCGCGGGCTCGGCAAAGCATGCCGAGGCCGTTGCATGCTTCTGCGCGGGCTCGGCAAAGCATGCCGAGGCCGTTGCAATCTTCTGCGCGGGCTCGCAAATCTTCTCCGCGCCGGGGGAGTGCCTTTGCATGGCCTGCGCGCGCTTCTGCCTCGCCGCGGACGAAATCGACATGTTTCGTACACGAAGGATGTCCGATTCGCCCTCCTGTCCAACTCATAGGAGTGAGGGACGGTGGTCCGGCACTGGCGCCGCGGGCACCGCCTCTCGATTAACCGTTTCGAAAGGGAGGTGCGCACATGAGCGTTACGAGATCACCGAACAAGAACACTGCGCAGGCACTCGACAAGAAGGCCATCCAGGGCGTGGACAAGTACTTCGCGAAGGTCAAGACGATGACCATCGCCGGTACGAGCTACACCCCGGCTGCCCTGAATGCCGTGTTCCAGGCCGAGATCGACGCTCTCGAAGCGCTCGATACGAGCCACACGCAGTACCAACAGCAGGTGTCCGACACCCGTGAGGCGAGGGCGAAAGCCGTCGCCACACGGGCGGGGCTCAGGGCGTACGTCCTGGCCACGTACGGGGCTGCGGCCGTCCAGATGCTCGGAGACTTCGGCATGTCATCGCCGAAGTCGAAGGGCCCGAGGACGGCACAGGCGAAGGCCGATGGCGTCGCCAAGGGCCAGGACACCCGCAAGGCGCGCAAAGCGATGGAGCAACAACTGTCCACCGCTGGCGCGTCTCCCACAGCTGCACCGGCGACTCCGCCGGCGCAGGGTGCACAGGCGACGTCGCCGGTGCAGATCGCCGCTCCTGCGGCACGCGCCACGCAGCCCAACTAGGGCGCGCGTGGAGTAGCGGGGCGAGAGGAGGAAGGTAGGGCGAATGGTCCGCGCTCTACCTTCCTCCGAGCGCTTCTCCGGTGTACGAAAGCGCGCCCATGGACGAGAACCCGATTCGTTCCCTGCTCGAGAAACAAGACTGGGGTGACATCCACGCCCGCGTCCTCGACTTCGCCACCTACCGCGTCGGCGACAAGACGTCGAACGCGCGCGCGGAGGACCTCACGCAAGCGGCCATCGCCCGCGTCTATGCCTACGACTCCAAGTGGGACCCAGCGAAGGAGCCCGACCTCACGCGCTTCCTGATGAGCGTCGTGAACAGTCTCCTCGCCAACGAGCGCACCAGCGCCCGCGAGCAACGCAACGTCTCCTTCTCCGACCCCAAATCCCCCACCGCCCGCCGCGCCCTCCGCGCCGCCCAGCGCGTCTCCGATCCGCGCGCCCACTCCGAGGCCGAGCACGTCGACCACGACCTCCTCGCTCGTCGCCTCACGCTCCTCGGCGAGCGCTTCGCCGGCGACCCGCAGGCGCTCGAGTACCTCGCCCTCCTGCAGTCCGGCGAGGACAGCCCCGCCGAGATCCGCGCCGCGACCGGCTGGTCCGCCGAGACCGTGATGAACGTCCGCCGCCGCGTCCTCCGTGGCGCCGCGCTCGTCGCCCGCGATCTCGGCGGCGCCTCCGACGAACCCGACCCTCACGCGCCCTCCGACGCGCACGACGAACCCGAAGAAACGGTGCAGTGATGGCCACGAACAAGCGCAGTCCGCGCGAAACCTGGGACCTGATCGAGAAGCAGACGCGCGAGGACGAGATCAACCGCTTTCTCGCCAAGAGCCGCGACGAGGTCGACGCCAGCCTGCGCGCGGCGGGGCACGATCCGGTCGCGGTTCGCGCCGAAGGGGAGGCGCTCGCGAAGAAGCTGCTGGCCGATCGCGACCGACTCGCGTGGCAGATCACCGCGGCCGAAGGGCTCGCCCGCGAGCAAGCGCGCTTCGCCGGTCGCCCGTCGAAATACGCCGGTCTCTCGCTCGCCGAGCTGCAGGAGCGCGTCACCGAAGCGCGCAAGAGCCCCCGCTTCGCGCAGCCGGTCGCCGTGATGTTCCGCAACCGGAAGGTCGAGGAGGCGAGCGAGGAGGAGCTTCGCGCGCTGCTCGACGAGATCGAGTCTCTCGCCGAGAGCGACGGCAGCGACGGACGCGAGTAGCGCGCTCCCGTGAACCTCGCCCCCCGCTTCGCGCGCTCCGACGAGGCACCGCTCGATCCCATCGCGGTGGCCCGCGCCCTCCACGCGCGCTTCGACATCCGCGCGCCGCACGAGATCGCGATCGAGCTGATGGCCTGGCACTGCGGCGCGCGCGTCCTCTATCGCCCCGCCGGGAGCGCCGATGCGCGCGTCGTTCGCGCCGGCGATCGCGCCATCCTCGCCATCGCAGAGTCGGCCCGCGGCACCCCGCGCGCCCGCTTCTCGATCGCCCACGAGCTCGCGCACTTTCTCCTGCACGCCGACTTCGACGCCATCGCGCGCATCCACGGCGAGCCGCGCACGTCGCACCGGGAATTCAAGGTCGAGCGCGAAGCCGACCGCTTCGCCTCCGAAGCGCTCCTCCCGTGGTCGCTCGCCGCGCCGATGTGCGAAGGCGTGACCCCCACGCTCGATGCGGTCGGCGATCTGGCGCGCGCGTTCGACGTGTCGCTGTCGGTCGCCGGGCAGAAGTGGGCGAGGAACGCTCGCGGCGGCTGCGCCTACGTCGAGTCGCGCGGAGGAGTCATCCGGCGCGCCCGGCGCTCGGACGGGTTTCGAGGGGTCGCCGTCGAGCGACGGAAGCTCGAAGAGGGGACGCTCGCGCTGGAGCTGGAGCGCGCCGGAGGCGAGGGGGGGAAGCGGGTGCACGCGCGCGCGTGGGGGAGCGCGCAGGCGGGGGGAGAGATCGTGGAGGAGTGCGTGACGTTGGGGGATGGGAGCGCGGGGGGGGCGGTGCTCACGTGGCTGTCGCACGGGTGAGCGTTCGCGACGGGTCGTGATCCCGCCCGAGAACGAGCGGGCTTGAGCACTCGACCTCGACACGCGATCCCGACCGCGACCCCGACCCCGACCCCGACGCCGACCGCGACCCCGACGCCGACCCCGCCCCCGCCCGTGCCTCCCCCACTGCCTGTGTGACGCTTCTGCCGTCACGCCCCATCGCGCACGATCTGCGTAGAGCGCCATTCTTGCGCTCCCTTCGTCGCGCCCCCACCGAGCGCCGTCTTCTCTCGCCTGGCCCCACCTTTGCGTAGCGCCCCGTCATGGCCGCGACGCTCGATGCTGCTCCCACCGCTCCGACCCCCAAGCGTCGCAGCCTCTCCGAGCTCGTCGACCGCGAGAAGTCGCGCGCCCGCCGCCGCCGCGTACTCCTCTGGACCTTCCTCGCCCTCATCCCCGTGCTCGCCTTCGCCGCGTGGATGGCCCTCCGCCCGCGCCCCGTCCCGTTCGCCGCCCGGTTCCGTATGCAGCCGGTCACTCGCGGCGACATCCTCCGCGAGGTGCGCGCGACCGGTCACGTCGAGGCCGTGACCACGGTGCAGGTGGGCGCCGAGATCTCCGGGCGCATCGCCACCGTGGAGGCCGACTACAACGACGTCGTCAAGGAAGGGCAGGTGCTCGCGCGCTTCGACCGCGCCGCCCTCGAGGCGCAGCTGGCGCAGACGAGCGCCACGCTCGCCGAGTCGAAGGCGACGCTCGGCGAAGCGAAGACCGACAGCGGCAAGAGCGCCCGCGACCTCGCGCGCGTCGAGCGCCTCTGGCAGGACCACTCGCTCTCCGACGCCGACCACGACAACGCCGTCGCCGCCGCCCGCGTCGACGAGCAGCGCGTGTCCGCCGCCGAGGCCCAGCTGGCGGCCCAGCAGGCGAACTACACGGTCGCGCGGACGAACCTCGACCACTCGATCATCCACGCGCCCATCTCGGGCGTCGTCATCACGCGCAACGTCGACCCCGGGCAGACCGTCGCCTCCGTCTTCCAGACGCCCGTGCTCTTCACGGTGGCGGCCGACCTCCGGAAGATGCGCGTCGTCGCTGCCGTCGACGAGGCGGACATCGGCGAGGTCCAGGCGCACCAGCATGCGACGTTCTCCGTGAACGCGTACCCCGATCGCGTCTTCGAGGGGATCGTCACCGAGGTCCGAAGCTCACCGGTCGTCGTGCAGGACGTCGTCACGTACGGCACCGTCGTCGAGGTCGACAACCTCGACCTCGCGCTGAAGCCCGGCATGACCGCGACCGTGCGCGTCCGCACCGCCGCGGCGACCAACGTGCTCCGCGTCCCCGCGACGGCGCTCCATTTCACGCCGCCCGGCGAGAAGACCAGCGGCAAGACCGCCCTCTGGTTCCTGGACAACGGAGCGCTCGCGCACACCGAGGTGAACGCGGGGGTATCGGACGGTGAGATCACGACGATCGACCCGGGCCCCTTCGCCGAGGGGCGCCCGGTCATCGTCGAGCTGTCGCCCGAGGGGAGGCGCGCGTATGGGCTCCTCCACTGATAAGGCGAGATCGCCCCAAGACCCGCGAACCCTCACCCCCAGCCCCTCTCCCACAAGGGGAGAGGGGAGTGGAGAGTCGTTTGCTCCCCCTCTCCCCTTGCGGGAGTGGGGGGTGGGGGGGGAGGGTTCGCAAGTCGCAGAGGGGAGTCACGCCGCAACCCAC